>Ga0247611_10000561_pt1 | contig 74906 bp, 59 predicted proteins | sample 177DNAGHGhighgp2_FD_192422 | JGI IMG/M metagenome (GOLD analysis project Ga0247611, IMG submission 192422) | Sheep rumen microbial communities from Palmerston North, Manawatu-Wanganui, New Zealand - 1770 DNA GHGhigh gp2 | ecosystem: Host-associated > Mammals > Digestive system > Stomach > Rumen... | reverse complement strand
CTTGAGCTGACGCCGGAACAGACGCATCGCGTTACGCGCCGTATCACCGAACTGGGTGATCGTAAGGAGGTGGTTACTCAGGACGATTTGCCTTATATCGTCTCAGATGTATTGAAGCATGACGTGGCCGAGGACAAAATCAAACTTGTGGGCTATCAGGTTTCTTTGGCCTACGGTCTCAAACCCTTGGCCAACGTGAAGGTCGATATCTGCGGGAATCAATATGAGGGCCACTCTTCTGGTGACGGACAGTATGATGCCTTCGTCAAGGCCATGCGAAAGATCTATCGTGAGTATCTGGATCGCAGTTTCCCTTTGCTCGAGAACTATGCCGTGTCTATTCCTCCAGGTGGCCGCACCGATGCGCTCGTACAGACCGTTATCACCTGGCGCAGGGACGATGGCCGCTTGCTGCGCACCCGCGGACTTGATGCCGACCAGACTGAGGCTGCTATCAAGGCAACTATCAAAATGCTGAATATTATAGAAGGTGAGAACGGGTAAGGTGACTTTCTCCTTTTTCTCTCTGAGCAGGGTTGCCAGTCAAACACCCGTATGGCATGCTTTTTGCTGGTCAGAATAGTAGAGAAAACATAATAATATAAGGAGGAAGGAGATATGGCATTCATTGATTATTACAAGATTCTGGGTGTCCAGAAAGATATTCCGCAGAAGGATGTAAAAAAAGCCTATCTGAAGCGTGCTAAGCAGTTTCACCCTGATTTGCATCCTGAGGATCCGAAGGCGAAGGCCAAATTTCAGGCTCTGAATGAGGCCTATGATGTGATTGGCGATCCAGAGAAACGTCGCAAGTATGATCAGTATGGCGAACAGTGGCGCCAGGCTGATGCTTTCCATGGTGGTGGCGGAGCAGGCTTTTCCGGTGCCGCAGGCGGCTCGCCTTTCGAAGGTTTCGACTTCTCGTCCTTCAAGGGTGGAGGCTTTAGCTCATTTTTTGAAAACCTGTTCGGCGGTGGTCGTGGCACGGGCTTCAGCGGTTTTGGCAGCCAGCAGCCGAAAGAGAGCCAGGCCAGTGTGTCCATTGACCTCTATACGGCTCTGTTAGGGGGTGAGGTGGTCATTACGCTGAGTAGTGGTCCTAAATTGAAGTTGAAAGTGAAACCTTGTACCCAGCCCGGCACAAAGGTCAGACTGCGTGGAAAGGGACAGGGAGGCGGCGATCTGATTATCACATACCAGGTATCGCTTCCATCCTCGTTGTCCCCCCGACAGCAGGAGCTGGTACGACAATTGCAGCAGGGGTAATGGGCTGTGTGATAGCAGGGGCATGTGGCCTGTGGTTTGTCAATGCATCAAAAAAATGCGAAAAAAAGACAGAAAGACGATTATTCTCATGATTTATTACTAACTTTGCAGCGCAATTTCGGAAAAGGAAACAGAAAGTATGTGTATTGGCAGACATAACAACATCGTCAGAGCCTATGGGATACAGCGTCTGATGGCTGCGGTTGTGCTCATGCTGTCGCTGTGTGTGTTGGATCTGCAGGCGCAACTGGTGACCTACCAGTCATCTGCCCACTATAACCAGCGCGTTAGGGAGTTTGCGCCATTGCGTGACATTGACTCTACAACCATTGTTATGCTGGGCAACAGCTTGACAGAGAATGGTGGCGACTGGGCTTCACGACTGGGCACCACTCAGAAGGTGGTGAACAGGGGAATTATAGGTGATAACACCATTGGCATGACGCAGCGTCTGTGTCAGATTACCCCTTATCATCCGAAGGCCATCTTCCTGATGGCAGGCATCAATGACATGAGCCACGGTCTGCCCGCCATGCAGGTGGCCAACAGGGTCATTACGCTGATAGATAGCATTAGGGCGCAGGCTCCGCGTACGCAGCTCTTCGTTCAGAGCATCCTGCCCATCAACGAGTCGTCAGGACGATGGAAGACACTTGTGGGCAGGACTGACGATATTCCCTGGGCAAACATGCTTATCCGTGCCTATTGCGAATCGAATGGTATCGTCTACGTGGATATTTTTCCGCGTCTTGTTCGCGGCAGAAGCAATACGTTGCGCAGTGAGCTGACGGCCGACGGTCTGCATTTGAATGCTGAGGGATATAAGATTTGGGCATTTGAGTTGCAACGTTATGTAAAGCGAATGAAATAGACATTAAAATCATAGAACAAAGAATAGTAGATTATGGGACTTATCGGATCAATCTTTATTGGATGTTTGGCTGGCTTCTGTGCCGGCAAGTTAATGAAAGGTGGTGGCTTTGGCTTCTTGATGAACCTGCTACTGGGTCTTTTCGGTGGCGCTTTGGGTGGCTGGCTCTTCGGTCAGTTAGGCATAGAGTGGGGCGGTTTGCTGGGCCAGCTTGGTACGGCTATTGTCGGTGCAGTGGTCATTCTCTACGTGGCCTCGTTGCTAAAGAAGTAGTGGGTGGTGCACACACCAATGCCAGTACTTCGGAATAAGAAACACAACACTAAACAGACAGATGAAACGAATAGCCATTCAGGGCGAGACAGGGTCTTTCCATGACATTGCAGCCCATGAGTTCTTCAAGGGCGAGCAGATACAGCTTATTTGCTGTTCCACGTTCGAGCAGGTCTATGAGTCTGTGCGACAAGACCCCACTGTCATTGCCATGGCAGCGATAGAGAATACGATAGCAGGCTCGCTGCTTCACAACTACGAATTGTTGCGCGACTCAGGTACTTCCGTCGTGGGTGAATACAAGTTGCATATTACTCATTGTATTTGTTGCCTGCCTGACGATGACTGGGACACCATCACGGAGGTGCACTCTCATCCTGTAGCCCTGATGCAGACACGTCATTATCTGGCTGGGCATCCTCGGCTTCGCGTGGTAGAGGCAGATGATACTGCCGGTGCGGCCAAGATGATAGCTGAAGGACGGCATCGCGGATGGGCTGCCATTTGCCATGCCGATGCTGCGCGTCTATATGGTCTGAAGGTTCTGGAGAATAATATAGAGGACAACAAGCACAACTTTACCCGTTTTCTGGTTTGTTCCGTTCCGCAGAAGGCTGACATGCTACGCCCCTTGGTCGAGACCAATAAGTCGAGCATTGTCTTTGCTCTTCCTCACGAGGAGGGATCGCTCTCAGCGGTGCTTGCCATCCTGTCGTTCTACAAGATTAATCTTACGAAGATCCAGTCACTTCCCATCATCGGTCGTGAGTGGGAGTATCTGTTCTATGTCGATGTTACCTACAGTGACCTCACCCGATACCGGCAGGCCGTAGATGCCATCATTCCATTGACGCGCGATTTGAAGATCCTGGGCGAGTACAGGGCGTTTCCTTAGTTCATATTCATAGTTCATAGTTGTTTTAAAATGATACAACCAGCAGACAGACTTTCGCTTGTAAGCGAGTATTATTTCAGCAAGAAGCTGAAGGAAGTGGCACGGCTCAATGCCGAGGGGAAGGACATCATCAGCTTGGCGATAGGAAGCCCGGACATGCCGCCTTCGGAACAGACCATCGAGAAACTTTGTGAGGTGGCCCGACAGCCGGGCTCACACGGTTATCAGCCCACGATGGGCACTCCGGAACTGCGACGGGCCATGGTGGGATTCTATCAGCGTTGGTACGGGGTAGAGCTTGATCCGGCTACGGAGATTCTTCCTCTCATCGGCTCGAAGGAGGGAATCCTTCACATCACCCTGGCTTTCGTTAATCCGGGCGACGAAGTGCTAGTCCCCAATCCTGGCTATCCTACCTACACGTCGCTTTCGAAGCTGTTGGGAGCCAGGATCGTGAACTACAACTTAAAAGAGGAGAGTGGATGGCAGCCCGATTTCGACGAACTGGAAAGCATGGACCTTTCCCGTGTCAAGCTCATGTGGACTAATTATCCCAATATGCCTACGGGAGGCCGTGCCAGTCGCGCTACCTACGAACGTCTGGTGCGCTTTGCCCGTGAGCACGATATTGTCGTTGTGAACGACAACCCGTACAGCTTCATCCTCAGTGAGGAGCACCTGAGCATCCTGCAGGTGCCGGGAGCAAAAGACTGCTGCATAGAGCTGAACTCTATGTCGAAGAGCCATAACATGCCAGGATGGCGTGTGGGTCTCTGTGCCACCAATGCTCAGTTCGTACAGTGGATACTGAAGGTGCAGTCGAATATAGAGAGCGGTACGTTCCGTGGTATTCAGCTGGCTGCAGCTGAGGCATACAGCAACACAGAGGCTTGGCACCGTGAATACAACATTGAAACCTATGCCCGCAGGCGTCAGTTGGCCGAGCAGATCATGCATGTGCTTGGTTGCACGTGCAATCCAAGTCAGGTGGGCATGTTCCTTTGGGGGCGTATCCCTGCGTCGTGCGGGAATGTTGAAGAACTCACCGAGCGAGTGCTTCACGAGGCACGTGTGTTTATCACTCCGGGCTTCATCTTCGGTTCTAATGGCGAGCGTTACATCCGCATTTCGCTCTGTGCCAAGGAAGAGAAAATTGGCGAGGCTTTGGAGCGAATCAAGGAAATGCAAAAAAAGGCGAATTAATAGAAATCATAATTTATATGGAACTAGAATTAATGAAATTCAACCTTCCGAGCGACAATGACCGTCCGTTCGTGATAGCAGGTCCCTGTTCGGCAGAGACCGAGGAGCAAGTGATGACCACAGCCCGGCAGCTGGCCGACAAGGGTTGCCATAACTTCCGTGCCGGAGTGTGGAAGCCGCGCACTAAGCCGGGTGGCTTTGAGGGCAATGGGGAGAAAGCACTGCCCTGGCTGCAGCAGGTCAAGAAGGAGACGGGCATGAACGTGGCTACCGAGGTGGCAACGCCCGAGCATGTGGAACTGGCCTTGAAGTATGGCGTAGACATTCTTTGGATAGGTGCACGCACCAGTGCAAACCCCTTTGCCATGCAGGCACTGGCCGATGCACTGAAGGGTGTGGAGCTGCCTGTGCTGGTGAAGAACCCCGTAAACCCGGATCTGGAGTTGTGGATAGGTGCCCTTGAACGGCTGAATCAAGCCGGGGTGAAGCGTCTTGGTGCCGTTCATCGCGGATTCTCCAGCTACGATCAGAAGATCTACCGCAACCTGCCCATGTGGCAGATACCCATCGAGTTGCATCGCCGTATTCCTGAGCTGCCCATCATCTGTGACCCGTCGCACATTGGTGGACGCCGTGAGCTCATCGCTCCTTTGTGCCAGCAGGCCATGGACCTTGGCTTCGACGGTCTGCTCGTGGAGAGCCACTGCGACCCCGACAAGGCTTGGAGCGATGCCAAACAGCAGGTGACACCAGATGTGCTTGACTACATCCTGTCACTGCTTGTCATTCGCGACGAGACCGTGACCACGGAGGGCATCACGCAATTGCGCAAGCAGATTGACGAGCTCGACAACCAGCTCATGGAATTGCTGGCCAAGCGTATGCGCGTATGCCGTGAGATTGGCCAGTACAAGAAAGAGCACAACATGACGGTGCTTCAGACGGTGCGCTACAATGAGATTCTGTCGAAGCGCGGTGCTCAGGGTGCGCTTTGCGGCATGGCTGCCGAGTTCGTGGCTAAGGTGTTCGAGAGCATCCACGAGGAGTCGGTTAGACAGCAGATAGAAATCATTAACAAGTAAATGGCGATATGAAGATTCTTGTTATGGGTGCAGGCAAGATGGGGAGTTTCTTCATCGACCTGCTGAGTTTCGACCACGAGGTGGCTGTCTTCGAGCGTGATCCGCGCCGCATGCGGTTCACATACAATTGCCAGCGTTTCACCCGCTATGAGGAAATCAGCGAGTTTGCCCCCGAACTGCTGATCAATGCTGTGACGCTGAAGTACACCATCCCCGTGTTTCAGGAGGTTATACCCTATCTGCCCAAGGACTGCATCATCAGTGACATTGCCAGTGTGAAGACCGATATGAAGGAATTCTATGAGTCTACTGGCATGCGCTATGTCTCGACGCATCCCATGTTCGGTCCCACTTTTGCCAATCTACAGCAACTCTCCGAGGAGAACGCCATCATCATCAGCGAGGGCGACTATATGGGGCGCATCTTCTTCAAGGATCTGTACCAGCGACTGGGACTCAACATCTACGAATACACCTTTGAGGAGCACGACAAGACCGTGGCCTACTCTCTTTCCATCCCCTTCGTGTCTACCTTTGTATTCGCTGCCGTGATGAAGCATCAGGATGCTCCGGGCACCACATTCAAGCGCCACATGCGCATTGCCAAGGGCGTGCTTAACGAGGATGACTACCTGTTGCAGGAAATACTGTTCAACCCTTACACCCACGATCAGGTGGCCCAGATTCGTACGGAACTGAAGGAGTTGCTTGCTATTATCGACGGAAAGGATGGTTCGGCCATGCAGGACTATCTGCGGAAAATCCGTGATAATGTGCGGGGCGACATCGAGATTAGCCGATAGTGCTGTCTGTGCGCAGTTCCCAGAAGGCCACGGCCGCCGCAGCAGCCACGTTGAGCGAGTCCACCCCATGCCACATGGGTATGCGGACTACGTAGTCGGCCTGCTCAATCGTCTGCTGCGGCAGTCCGTCGCCCTCAGTGCCCATGACGATGGCCAACCTCTCTATCTGCTTCAGCTGTGGAGCGTCGAGGGGCACGCTGTCGCTGGTCAGTGCCATGGCAGCCGTGACGAAGTCCAGCTGTGAGAGACTTCGGATGGGTGCGTCAAGCCATGCCCAGGGTACAAGGAACACCGAGCCCATGGACACCCTTACCACCCTGCGATTCAGCGGATCGCAAGAGTTGCGTGTCAGCAGCACAGCATCGATGCCCAGTGCTGCAGCCGAGCGGAAGATGGCTCCGATGTTGGTCGAGTCGACCACGCCGTCGATGACCACGATGCGACGTGCATTGTGACACACCTCTTCCACTGTTCGTTCTGTGGGGCGGCGCATGGCGCAAAGCACTCCGCGTGTCAGAGTGTAACCCGTAAGCTGGGCCAGCAGGGTACGGTCGCCTGTGTAGACGGGTAAGTCGTCACCGCAACGTCCAATGATGTCGGCTGCGTCGCCCAGAATGTGTCGCCGTTCGCAGAGCAGCGACAAAGGCTTGTAGCCTGCGTCAAGTGCCACTCTGATTACTTTTGGGCTTTCTGCAATAAAAATGCCTTCGGTGGCATCGAGCCTGTTACGTAGCTGAGCCTCTGTCAGCTTGCTGAACACGTCAGCCCCTTTTTCGTTCAGCGATGTTATTTCAATGATTGCCATGTTCTTTAAAAAACTATTTGAGCAAGCCAAATTGGCTCATTGTCGCAATTCGGCTACAAAGGTACATAAAAAAAACAAAATTGCTGTCGTCTCACCTGATAATATTCAGAATTGCATGCACGACTAGTTGGCACAACCAGTTGGGATTGCTTTCCTTTGGAGGAAAGTGCCTTAGGCAGTTATTTTTCGTTAATGTTCCCAAATTGCTTTGTCAAGTCATAAATAATCAGTATTTTTGCACCTCACTTGTCGTGGATGTTTCTATCTTGGGTATCCGAAAAAAACACAACAACGAAATGAAAAGAATAAAAGGCATTATATTCGCTGCAGCAGCTGCGGCATTGTTGCTATTCACTGCAGCTACAACAGAGAAGACCACTACCATTTTCATCATCGGCGACTCCACTGCAGCCAATAAGGATATCTCCGGTGGCAAGCAGGAACGCGGGTGGGGCATGGCACTGCAGTGTTACTTCGACGACCAGATCGTGGTCGACAACCATGCCGTGAACGGCCGTTCCTCGCTTTCGTTTATCAATGAAGGGCGCTGGGATAAGGTGCTGCAGAAGTTGAAGCCTGGCGATTACGTCATCATACAGTTCGGCCACAACGACGAGAAACCCAAGGCCGACCGCCACACCGACCCCGGTTCCACCTTTGACTATAACTTGGCTAAGTTTGTGCGCGAAGCCCGTGAACATGGTGGCATACCCGTGCTAATGAATGCTGTAGTTCGCCGCAACTTTCTTGTGCAGTCACCCGCGAACGATGATGACGAGAAACTGCGTACGACTACCTTTGCCGATGGCCCCAAACAAATGGAGGGTGACTCGCTCGTCGACACACACGGACTCTACCGTGTGGCACCGCGCGACGTGGCCCAACGCATGAATTGCCACTTTGTCGATGCCAACAGCATCACTCACGATCTGGAACAGGGGCTGGGGCGCGAAGCCTCGAAGCAGCTGCACATGTGGTTCCTGCCCGGACAGGAACCCAGTGTGCCAAAGGGTAAGCAGGACAACACCCACTACAATGTGCATGGTGCACAGGTTGTGGCACGCCTGCTGGCCGACGCACTCTGCCAGGAAATACCCCTGCTGAGGAAATACCGTACACAGGCAGACATTACCGTTGACCGCAGTGGACGCGGCGACTTCCTTACCCTGGACGACGCACTGAAGAGCATCGACCTTAGCCACCCCAAAACCATTCAGTTATTGGGTGGCGAGTGGTCAAGGCCCCAGTTGTCCAGAAAGAGTAAAGTGACCTTCGTTCTGCGTGAAGGAGCTGTCTGGAAATAGACCAAACACCGAATACACATAACCTGCACACCCATACATCTCCCCAGCAAGCATGGTCAAGATTATCACCTCATACAGGATGTCGCTGCATGACCGCATTCTCGATGCAACGATGGAAGCCTTCGCAAAGAATGGCATCAAGGCCGTGAAAATGGACGACATAGCTCAGGAACTCTCTATCTCAAAGCGCACGCTCTACGAACTTTTCGAAAACAAAGAGGTGTTGCTCTACGAAGGTCTGAAACGCTACAAGGAGCGCAAAACACAGGAGATACAGACACTGCTGCATTCCGGCCACAACGTCATGGACATTATCCTGGCCATGTGTAAGCAGAAGGTTGAGGAGTTCAGGAACGCTTCGCCCCTGTTCTATACTGATTTGCAACGCTACCCACGAGTGCTCAGCTATCTGGAACAGGATAAGGAGACAGCCCGCCGACGGTTGGCTGAATTTCTGCAGAGGGGCGTGCAGGAGGGATTCTTCCGCAGCGATATCAACCATGAGCTTGTGGCACACATGTTCAACGCGCTCACACACTATGTTCTGTCGGAAAGTCTCTATAATGCCTATACCATAGAGCAAATCATACAGAACTTGATGTTCGTGGCTCTTAGGGGCATCTGCACGCAGAAAGGTATCAAAGTGCTCGACGGATTCACGACCACCAGCCTATAAGGCTCATTCTTTTTTCTCCCCACGATTCGCCTATCATGAACAAAATAGCTCGCACATTCATCTTTGTAGGTTTAGTGGTGGTCATTCTCTTGGCCATGCACCTGCTGCCCACACTCAACGTGGGCGACACCGAGTTGCGCCACGTGAACATACTTAGCGACGTGCTGCCCGAGGTCTACCAACAGCGCGACGGCATTGATGTCATACCCAAGCCCGAGCCCCCCAAGCCCATAGTCCCACGCGCTACAGCCACAACTGGGCTGACGGATACGTCAGTTTCTGGATCCCAGCCTGCAACAAAAGTCCAGCTCGACACGACGGCAGCTATGCCGGTAGTGTCGTCAGATCTCATTGCCGACTACTCCGAAGGAAAGGCTGGCGGCCTGGCACATTTCTACCACAAGCTGGCACATCCCAGCAGCGATCGCCCTGTGAGAATTGCCTACTACGGCGACTCCTTCATTGAGGGCGACATACTCACAGGCGACCTGCGTGAACTGCTGCAGAGTCGTTTCGGTGGCAGCGGAGTAGGGTGGGTCGACTGTGATGACCACTTGAAAGGATTCCGACAAACCGTTAAGCGCAAGGCCGTGGGATTCACTGCACACGAAGTGGTGAAGAAACCGTTCAACCACCAGTGCGAGGGCATTGCACAGCGCTATTTTGTGCCCGGCGAGAACAGCCGCCTTTGGATTACAGGTGTCAAGGCTAAGAAGCACCTTGACACATGGCAGCAGGCCATATTCTACTTCCGTACCGAAGAGGGATTCACCGTGACGCCCTATGTCAATGGCGATACCCTGCCCGACGAGCACATCGCAGGCAGCACTGCCGTACAGAAGCTGGCACATACACGCAGCGCCATGCACAGCACTGGCTACAGACTCAATGACATAGGCCATGCCACCTACGTCTATGGCGTGGCTCTGGAGTCGAAGCAGGGAGTGGTGCTCGACAACTTCAGCATGCGCGGCTCGGCAGGCTACACCCTCGCCAAGATTCCCTTGCAGACACTGCATGAGTTTGCACAGCTGAGACCCTATGACCTCATCATCCTGCACTTCGGACTGAACGTGGCCAACGAAAAGGCCCATGCAGCCAACTACAAAGCCTACATAAGCCGCATGCAGCAGGCTGTGGAGCATCTGCGAGCGGCCTTTCCAGAGGCATCGGTACTTATTGTCAGCATGCCCGATCGTGACCAGCGTACTGACGCTGGCATACGCACCATTAACGGCGTGGAGTCGCTTGTGGCCTATCAGCAGATCCTGGCTTCGAACTGCCACGTAGCCTACTTTAATCTCTTCAGTGCCATGGGAGGCCGTGAGAGCATGAAGCGCATGGTAGACAAGGGACTGGCCAACAAGGACTATACCCACCTCACCTTCAATGGAGGACGCCACATAGCCAAGATCATATACGACGGACTCATGGAAGCCTACGGACAATATAACAGCGCGAACTGAATCATTATGCTTGACAGAATCATACATCAGCTGACCTACAACCCCGACGAGCCCTTGCTGTTCTCCAGTGGGCTGTTCCTCTTCCTGTTCCTGGCATTCACCTTCGCCTACATGGCTCTGCAATACCAGCGTACGCTGAGGCTCTTGTTCGTCACGCTCTTTTCCTACTACTTCTACTACAAGTCCAGCGGTTTCTACTTCGCTTTGTTGGCTGTAGTCACACTGAGCGACTATCTCATAGCCAGGGCCATTGAGCGCCTGCGGCAGAAAAAACAATGCAAGACTGCTGGGCAACGCCTGCTTGTGGCACTCTCATTGCTCGTCGACTTGGGACTGCTCGGATACTTCAAGTACACCAACTTCTTCGCCGGCCTTTGGGCCACCCTTGTGGGTGGCAACTTCCAGCCTTACGACATCTTTCTGCCCGTGGGCATCAGCTTCTTCACTTTTCAGAGCATCAGTTATGTCATCGACGTCTATCGCGGTGACCTGAAACCGCTGTCCTCGCTGCTCGACTACGCTTTCTACGTGTCCTTCTTCCCACAGCTGGTGGCAGGCCCCATCGTCAGGGCACGTGATTTCGCCCCACAGATACGCAAGCCACTTGAAGTCACCGACGACATGTTCGCACGAGGTGTCTACTTCATCACGGTCGGATTGTTCAAGAAAGCCGTCATCAGCGACTATATCTCCCTGAACTTTGTCGACCGCATCTTTGACAACCCCTCGCTCTATAGTGGCGTAGAGAATTTGTTGGGTGTCTACGGATACACGCTACAGATCTATTGTGACTTCTCAGGCTACAGCGACATGGCCATCGGCATAGCCCTGCTTTTGGGATTCCGCTTCCCCATGAACTTCAATGCACCCTATCTCAGCGATAGCATCAGCAACTTCTGGCGTCGATGGCATATCTCGCTATCCACCTGGATACGCGACTACATCTATATCTCGCTGGGTGGCAATCGCCGAGGCCGCGTACGCACCTATATCAACCTGATTGTGACCATGCTGTTGGGCGGTCTCTGGCATGGAGCCAGCCTGAACTTCGTGGCTTGGGGTGGCATGCACGGCACGGCACTGGCCGCACACAAGTGGTTGCGCACCAACGTGTTTCACCATGAACGCCATCATCAGAGCAAAGGTTGGAAGCGCATTGCCGCTATAGTCCTTACATTCCATTTCGTGGCTTTCTGCTGGATATTCTTCCGCAACCACGACTTCCAGTCATCGCAGGCCATGCTCACACAGATATTTACCGATTTCCATCCCGAACTGTTCACGCAGGTGGTCAGTGGCTACCGTTACGTGTTCGCTCTGATAGCCCTGGGCTACCTTACGCATTTCTTGCCCGATGCTTGGCAGGAGGCTTTCATCAAGGTGCTGCGATGGGGTGGAGTGGTACTCTGTGCCGTGGTGCTTGCTACCACTATCTATATAGTCATTCAGGTCAAGAGCTCCACCATCCAACCCTTTATCTACTTCCAGTTCTAATCCCAAAAAGAATGGAGCCTATGAACGTCACGGCTCCATTCTTTGGTAAAACAGAATGTGTTCAAAGACCTCCTTTACACCGGAATCTTGTCGATGCGCTTCTGATGGCGCCCGCCCTCGAACTCGGTGGTGAAGTATTCGTCCATAATCTTGCGGGCCATTGCCTCGTCAATGAATCGCCCAGGCATCACGAGCACGTTGGCGTTGTTGTGCTGGCGAATTAGGTGGGCAATCTCAGGAATCCAGCAAAGACCGGCACGAATGCCCTGATGCTTGTTCAGCGTCATGTTGATGCCCTCGCCGCTGCCGCAGATGGCTATGCCTGGAAAAACCTCGCCAGACTCAATGCCACGCGCCAGGGCATGACCGAAGTCGCTATAGTCGCACGACTCCTCGTTGTACGTGCCATAGTCCTTGTACTCGTATCCCTTCTCCTCAAGATACTTCTTAACGAATTGCTTCAGTGCAAAGCCAGCATGGTCGCTGGCCAGTCCAATTGTTCTAACTTCCATATTTCCTAAATTATTATTTGTTGTTGTTCAAAACGCTGCAAAGATAGCTATTTTATCTGAATATTGCAGCAAAACACTACAATTTTTGATTAGTGGGAAAAAAAAACGCAAACCTTTTGGCATTGTCGGAAAAAAGCCGTACTTTTGTCGCTGCAAACGAAAAAAGGAATAGTAATCTATAAAAAACAAAAATTTAACAATGGCAAAGATTGTAACACTTGGCGAGATTATGCTTCGCCTGTCGCCCCAGGGCAACGACCGTTTTATCCAAAGTGAATCATTCCGTATCATCCCCGGTGGCGGAGAGGCCAATGTGGCCATCTCGGTGGCTAACTATGGCCATGAAGCCTACTTCGTGACGAAGTTGCCGAAGCATGAGATTGGCCAGATAGCCGTGAACGCCATGCGCCGCTATGGCGTGAACACCCAGTTCATTGCCCGTGGTGGTGATCGTGTAGGTCTCTATTATGCCGAGACAGGTGCCTCGATGCGTCCCTCAAAGGTCATCTACGACCGTGCCCACAGTGCAATTGCCGAGGCAGATCCCTCAGATTTCGACTTCGATGCAATCATGGAAGGCGCTGCCTGGTTCCATTGGAGTGGCATCACTCCGGCCATCAGCGATAAAGCTGCCGAGCTCACGAAGCTGGCCTGCGAGGCTGCCAAGCGCCATGGAGTCACCGTATCTGTCGATTTGAACTTCCGCAAGAAGCTTTGGACATCAGAGAAGGCCATCAGCATCATGCGCCCCCTGATGAAGTATGTCGACGTGTGCATTGGCAACGAGGAAGACGCCGAGTTGTGCCTTGGCTTCAAGCCCGATGCCGACGTAGAGGGAGGTCAGACCGATGCTGCCGGCTACGAGGGCATCTTCAAGCAGATGATGCAGGAGTTCGGCTTCAAGTATGTGGTCTCTACGCTCCGCGAATCGTTCAGTGCCACGTTTAACGGCTGGAAGGCGCTCATCTACGACGGAAAGGAGTTCTACCAGTCGAAGCGCTACGAGATTAATCCCATCATCGACCGTGTGGGTGGCGGCGACTCTTTCTCTGGTGGTCTCATCCACGGCTTGCTGACTAAGGCTACACAAGGCGAGGCTCTTGAGTTTGCCGTAGCTGCCAGCGCACTGAAGCATACCATCAACGGTGACTTCAACCTCGTCAGCGTCGATGAGGTCGAGGCATTGGCCGGAGGTAATGCAAACGGGCGTGTCCAAAGATAACGAGTGTATATGAAACAATTCGAATACAAGGTTGTGACCCGTCTTGTTGGTGTCGAGAAAAAGCTGAACGAACTTGGTTTCGAAGGCTGGGAACTCGTCGCCGTGGAGTGTGGCACATATTTTTTCAAACGTGAATATAAAATATAACTATGGCAAAATTCGATAAAATTGCAGTATTGAAGAAGATTGGCGACACTGGCATGGTTCCCGTGTTCTACCACAAAGATCTTGAAACCTGTAAGAACGTAGTGAAAGCCTGCTATGAAGGTGGCGTTCGTGCGTTTGAGTTTACTAACCGTGGCGACTTCGCTCACGAGATTTTCGGCGAGTTGGTGAAGTGGGCCGACAAGGAGTGCCCCGAGCTGGCGCTGGGTATCGGCTCAGTGGTTGATGCACCTACCGCAGCGCTCTACATTCAGCTCGGTGCCAACTTCGTAGTAGGACCGCTGTTCAATCCCGAGATTGCTCCTATATGCAATCGCCGCCTTGTACCTTACTGCCCAGGCTGCATGACCGTGAGCGAAATCGGCAAAGCACAAGAGCTCGGCTGCGACCTGACAAAGGTGTTCCCTGGCGATGTCGTAGGTCCCAACATGGTGAAAGGCTTGAAAGCTCCCATGCCTTGGTCGAAGATTATGGTCACCGGTGGAGTTGCTCCAGAAGAGGAGAACCTGACCAAGTGGTTCAAGGCCGGTGTCTTCTGCGTGGGCATGGGCTCGAAGCTCTTCCCCGGCGACAAGGTGAAGGCAGGCGACTGGCAGTATGTAACCGACAAGTGCAAGGAGGCGCTCGGTTATGTGGCTAAGGCACGCGCTTAGGCTACTGTACATTGTCATTGCATTCTCAGCTTGTTCATCGCCAGACAGGCAGGCGGTGGACAAGCTGAATTCTCTTTCATACGCCTGTCATTACCGTTCACTCGACTCTACAGAACACTATGCCGCGAAGGCCATGGCTTTGACGGCTTCCTATAAGGACGGCGAGGCCGAGGCGCTGAACAACCTGGCCTTTGTCAGGTTGGCCCAGATGCGCTACGCCGAAGCACGGCAGTTGCTTGAACAGGTTCATGCCGTTACAGATAACCAGCTGGAACTGCTGGTGGCCGACGTCCAGTTGATGCGTCTCTGCCAGCGTTGCTCACACAACCGCGAATTCTATAATTACCGTGAGCGTGCCTATAGGGCCGTGGGGCGCATCAACGAAGACCGTGACGCACTCAGTGAGCGTCAGCGGCGTCGATTGCTTTATGCCGAGAGCGAATTGTCGATTGTCGAGAGTACCTATTTCTATTATGTGGGACTGGAACGCCAGTCTGTAAACGCTTTGCAGACTGTTCCGTCTGATATTCAGAAAGATACAGCCCAATGGCTGAATTATTTGTATAACATCGGAGCCGGTGGCATTATCAGTGCCAGCACCCAGGAGGAGGTCGATCAGGCAGAGTTCGACCACTTGATGCGCTGCTACCAGTTGTCGCTTCAGCACGGCTATTCCTATTTCGCAGCCAACTCGCTTGAGGCTATTGCCGAGCACATGGCCGTCCCCTCCTCGCGTGGGCGCTTGGTGGCCGACAATGCCCCTGCCATGGCTTTTCTATTCCCTGACGAAGAGTCGGTTCCCGTCGACGAGGTATCCATTTTGCTGGCCATGCGCTCTCTGGAGCTGTTCCAGGCTTTCGGCGACGTCTACCAGATAGCAGGTGCCTACCGCACCCTGGCCACCTGTCATCGTGCCATGGGCGACTACGAGGCCTCTATTGCCTATTTGGAACAGTCGCTGGCCGACAGCACCATTTTCCAGGCTCCAGACCTCATAGCCAGCATACGTGAGCAATTCAGCGTGTCATACGCCGCCATCAACGACAAGCCGATGAGCGACCAAAACCGGAATCTATACCTTGACCTGCAGGAGCAGACACGCCAGGACCGGTCGTTGGAGGCCAGGGCAGACCAGCTGGACATGACCGTTGCCCAGCTCAACAAGCTGCTGACGGCCCTCTTCGTGGCCATCATCCTACTGCTGTTTTCGCTTTGGCTTTTCAATTATCTGCACCGTAGGGGCAGCAGGCAGGGCGAACTTGACCAGCTGCTCGCTCCGCTGAACGACTGGCAGCAGCGCCATCTGCATGACTTGGAGCTGCAGGAAGAACGCGAGGATGAGGTCAGGGAGCAGCTGGCCCTGCACAGGATGCACGTAGAGACTGGCCGCCGCCTGCATTTAGAGCAGCGTGCCAAGGTGGCGCTTGTGAACAGCATCACACCCTTTATCGACCGCATGCTGCACGAGGCCCGCCTGTTGCCTAAGCGTTCTGGCAAGCAACGACGCGACAGCATGGACTACATCCGCGAGCTGGCTGAGAAAGTCAATGAGCAGAACGATGTGCTCACCGACTGGATTCAGCTGCGCCGTGGCGAGCTGAGCCTGCATATAGAGTCGTTCGCGCTGCAGCCGCTGTTTGGCTTTGTGTCGAAGAGCAAGGGCAGCTTCAGCATGAAGGGCATAGAGCTGAACGTCGTGAACACAGAAGCAAAGGTGAAGGCCGACCGCATACTGACACTCTTCATGATCAACACGCTGGCCGACAATGCGCGTAAGTTCACCGATAGTGGAGGAAAAGTCACCATCAGCACAGCCTCGACGGCCGACTACGTGGAAATATCCGTCAGCGATACGGGAAGGGGCATGTCGGCCGAGGAACTGGATCACGTCGTTCACTCACGCTATGAAGTGCGCGGCCAGAAGTCGGAAGAATCTCATGGCTTCGGCTTGCTGAACTGTAAGGGTATTATAGACAAGTACAGGAAGGTGAGCCAGATCTTCAGCGTTTGCATTCTTTCGGCCGAGAGCAGCGAGGGCAAGGGCAGCCGTTTCTTCTTCCGTTTGCCGCATGGTGCTGCCCGCCTGCTACTGCCGTTGATGCTTATGTTCAGCGCCTTCTGTGCAGAAGCTTCGACAGATCTCCGTGCAGACTTGCCTGCACAGGCAAAGGTCTATGCCGACTCGGCCTATTTCTCCAACATCAACGGCAATTTTTTCAGTACGCTGGCCTATGTCGATTCCTGCCGGCAGTGTCTGAACAAGTACTATAGGCAGATTACAGCCAATGGCAGTGACACGCTCCATTTCATTGGCGATCCATCGGTGATGGCCAGCGACATCAGGTGGTATCACGACAGTCTCAATGTGAATTTCGACATTATCCTGGACATGCGCAATGAGGCAGCGGTGGCCGCACTTGCGCTGCACGAGTGGGAACTCTACACCTATAACAACCGCATCTACACGCAGCTGTTCAAGGAAATGTCGGCCGACTCGCAGCTCGACTCCTATTGTCGTGCGATGCAGCAGTCGCAGACGAACAAGAGCATTGCCCTTGCCTTGCTGGTACTGGTACTTATTGCCATTCTGCCCGCCTACTATTTCCTGTACTACCGCCACCGCCTCTATGACAAGTTCTGTTTAGAGCGCGTGAAGGCCATCAACAAGGTACTGCTCTCTGACGCCACCGACGAAGAGAAACTGAATAGTATTGCCCACATGGCCAAGGAACACTTTCCTGTTCAGTTGCAGAGCGTGGTGAGCAAAGTGCTTCATGCCTTGCAGCTGTCGGTGAACGACCGCCGCCGGCATCGTGAAGACATAGAGGAGGCAGTAGAGCAGTTGCATTGCGTGGAGCAGGAAGAAGCCTCGCTGCATGTGAGCAATTCCGTGCTCGAGAACTGCCTGTCCACGCTGAAGCATGAAACCATGTACTTCCCCAGTCGCATCTGCCAGCTTGTTGACAGGGAAGAGGCGTCGTCGCTGCCCGAGGTGATAGAGTATTACCGGGAACTCTTCGGTGTGCTGAGTCTTCAGGCCATGCGACAGGTGGAAGGCGTGAAGCTGCACCTGGAGCCACTTGAGCACGAACTGCTGGCCGACCGCACGCTTACAGGCTATCTGCTTGAAATACTGCGCAAACAGTCGGGCGGACACAGGCTCGACGTGGACTACCGCCCTTATGACGAGCACTTCGTAGAGCTGCACGTGAGCATGCCGTCGCTGCACCTGTCGGAAACCGAGGCCGACAAGCTCTTCGAGCCCAGCGTAGGCCACATACCCTTCCTGCTTTGCCGGCAAATAGTGAGGGAACACGGCGAGGCCATCCATCGCAGCGACTTCGGCATCAAGGCCGAGACGGTCGCCGACGGGCAGCGTGACCAGACGATAATCATATTGAAATTACCCAGACAGATATGCAAAAGTTCAAAGTAATCATTGTTGAAGACGTGCCCCTGGAACTGAAGGGTACGCTGAGAATCATCGAGAGCGACATTCCCGAGGCCGAGGTCATCGGCACAGCAGACAACGAGGCCAGCTACTGGCGTTTAGTGAAACAGCAGCAGCCAGATCTGCTGCTACTTGACTTGGGTCTTGGCGGGTTCACCACCATCGGCGTGGAGATTTGCCGTCAGACGAAGGAAATGTATCCGCAGGTCCGTGTGCTCATCTTCACCGGCGAGATTTACAACGAGAAGCTATGGGTTGATACGCTCGATGCAGGAGCCGACGGCATCATCCTGAAGACGGGCGAACTGCTTACCCGCCATGATGTGGTGTCTGTGATGGACGGGAAGCAGCTGGTGTTCAACGAGCCCATCCTGAAGCGTATTGTGGAGCATTTCAAGCGCAGTGTAAGTTCGGCCATTGCCAAGCAGGAAGCTTTGGTGGGCTATGAGATCGATGAGTACGACGAGCGCTTCCTGCGCCATCTGGCTCTTGGCTACACGAAGGAGCAGATTACGCAGCTTCGTGGAATGCCTTTCGGCGTAAAGAGCTTGGAGAAACGCCAGAACGAGTTGGTTCAGAAACTGTTTCCTGACGGCAACCGTGGTCAGGGTGTCAATGCCACTCGTCTTGTTGTGCGTGCCTTCGAACTTCATATCCTTGACATAGACAACCTGGAGGCCGACGACGATTAGGATGAGACGCATCGTTACTCTTGCTGCCGTGTTGTTGGTACTGCTCCAGGTGCTGCTCGTCATGGTGTCTTGGCTGTTGTCAGCCACGATGGTGAGTGGCGTTCGCCCGCTGCTTTCTGCCGAGGGCCTGCGTTGGTTTGCCGGCCATTTCTCCATGATGTTGCTCACTCCGCAGCTGTCATGGCTGCTGCTGCTTTCCATGTCTTGGGGATGCTTGCAGTCGAGTGGCCTGCTGTCGGTCTTTTCCGGTCAGTACAACTATCGGCAGCGGCTGGGGCTCAGAGTCGTGGCGGTTTTGGTGGCGCTGGCGCTGGTAGTGGTGCTTCTGCTCACGGTCACTCCACACGCCGTTTTGCTGTCGGCCACGGGTGGACTATGGCCATCGCCGTTCAGTGCGGCGCTTATACCCTTGCTGGCCTTTTTGGTGGCCGTCATCTCCTCGTCCTACGGCTTGATAGTCAGGCGTTTCAAGACGCTGCAGGAACTGGTCTTTTCGTTTGTGTCGGGCCTTGCGCAGGCTTCACCGCTCATTTTCCTGTATGTCATGGCGGTGGTGCTCTTCCGGTCGGTGGTCTTTGTATTCTTCTAACGGTGCTGCCGCTTGATGCTGAAGAATCCAATGCGGTGACTTCGTCCTTTCTTCGACAGTGAGCGCAGCACGTACATCCCCTCGGGCAGTGGGCTTACGTCCAGCGTCTTCACGTTGTATAGGCATGCGTCGACGCGCTGTCCCAAGAGTGTTTCAATGATTATGAAATCGGCATCGAGCACAGAGGGCTTATAAGGCAGCGTCAGCGTTTTTCCGTCAGAGCGTATGATGTCGTCGGTGAGCCAGAAGCGCCAGTCTTCGTTCCCTCCCTGTAGCTGGCAGGGACGGCTCTCTTGTCCGTAGCGGTCGACGGCAGTCACGGCGTAGTGCATTTTGGGCGTTTTGGGGACGCTCAGCGCGGTGCTTGCCATGCGCATGGCTACCAGGTTGCGCGGGTCTTCAGTGTCGACGGGATGTTCCCTGGAGGCATATATATTATATAATAGGTATGGGCCGCCGCTATTGTCCTTAGCCCCGCTCCAGGAGAGCGTTTGTCCGTCGAGTGTCAGCGTGGCAGGAGCCGACGGCGGCTGTTTGCCTGCCCATGTCATGGGTGGTATCAAAGCGGGCGTGGCATCGAAGGAATGTGCAAAATCGAGTATGCCCTTGGTGTTGTTGGTGAAGAAACGCGAACGGAAGTAGCAGTGGCCTTGTCCGAGGCTGCGGGCCACGTTCATTTGCCGTTGCACGTCAGCCAGGGTCCAGTTGCCCTCGTGCGGGTCAAGGAAGTAGATGCCCAGTCCAGGCACGACCATTCGTCCGTAGGAATGTTCCTGCCAGTCGATGGCAAAGGGAAAGAACTGGTTGTTTCGGAAATACATCATGGGGTAGATTGCGTCCATCAGTCCCCGTCGCATCCACGCCTGTGCATCCTGGCAGACGGCGGTGCGTGCGTTCCATCCTCCCGACCGATAGCGCAGCAGGTCGTCGTACTTGCCGATGGGCGAGCATGACAGCTTCACCCACGGCTTCTGTCTTTTCACTGCATAGTTGATGGCTTCGACGATGCGTGTGATGTTTTTCCGGCCCTGCTCGCGTGGCACCTTGATGCGCCATGTTTCAGGGTAGCGTATGTAGTCCAGGTGAATACCGTCGACATCATAGCGGCTCGTAATCTCGCTGCAAATCTTCGCCAGGTAGTCGGCCGTCTGCGGCATTTCGGGGTTCATGAATCCGTCTTCGCCAATTTTCCTGATGAGCTTTGGTTGTTTCTTCCGCAGGGCGGCACAGCCAGCCTTGTTCCATTTTCCCACGGGGATGGTGACCACCCATGCGTGCAGTTCCATTCCCCGGCGGTGGCATTCGTCAATGGCAAACTGCAGGGGGTCGTAGCCCGGGGCGCGTCCGGGAGTGCCCGTGATGCAGGCATCCCAGGGCTCCATGTCCGAGGGATAGATGACGGTGCCCCTGACCCTTGTCTGGAGCAGCACGGTGTTGATGCCGGCCGACTTCAGTTGGTCAAGGATTTGCTGCAGCTCTTTCTTCTGTGTGGCGGCCTGGTGGCTCGTGGGCCAGTCAATGCCGCCTATGGTGGTGAGCCAGACTGCTCTTACCTCATGCTTGGGCAATTGGGCAAGTGCGCCTGTGCAGAGAAGTGCCGTGATGAGAAGGAAATAGAGGCGTTTCATTATATTTTGTTATTTTTTGGTGCAAAGTTATGATATTTTTTTCATATCTCAAATAAAAGACTTACTTTTGCAGTTAGAAATATAAAATAATCCAAACTTTCAAAAGTAATGATTTCGTTTTTACTTAGTTTCTGTGCTTTGATACTCGGCTACCTGATTTACGGCCGTTTCATCGAACGCTTGTTTCATCCCGACGACCGTGTGACTCCCGCAGTGGCCAAGGCCGACGGTCTGGACTTCATTGCCCTTCCCTCGTGGAAAATCTTCATGATTCAGTTTCTGAACATTGCTGGCACAGGTCCCATCTTCGGTGCCATCATGGGTGCCAAGTTCGGCCCCGTGGCCTATCTTTGGATTGTGTTGGGCTGCATCTTTGCCGGAGCCACTCACGACTACCTTTCGGGCATGCTTTCCATGCGTCACGGAGGTGCCGGATTGCCTGAGCTCATCGGACACTATCTGGGTAAGACCACCCGAAGCGTCATGCTCGTCTTCACCGTGTTGCTACTGCTGATGGTGGGTACGGTGTTTGTATATTCCCCAGCCGAGATTCTGCACAGCATAGGCGGCTCCACATTGATGTGGGTGAGCATCATCTTCTGCTATTACATTATTGCAACCATGCTGCCCATCGACAAGATTATCGGCAAGGTGTACCCGCTTTTTGCGTTTTCGCTGCTGTTTATGGCAGCCGCGCTGATGGTGGTGCTCTTCGTCAAGTGGCCGTCGCTCCCCGAGCTGTGGAACCACTTCGGCAACATGGGCTTCGAGGCCAGTGAAAACTGGACAGACCAGATCTTCCCCGCATTGTTCATTACCATAGCCTGTGGTGCCATCAGCGGTTTCCACGCTACTCAAAGCCCGCTCATGGCCCGTTGTGTGAAGAAGGAGCAGTGGGGTCGCCCCGTGTTCTATGGTGCTATGATTACTGAGGGCTTGGTAGCCCTGATCTGGGCAACGGTGTCGATGTATTTCTTCTACGCCCCCACGCCCGGCTACGAGGAGATGCAGGTGGCTTCGGGCTTTAGCACTTCAGCCCCCTCGGTGGTCAATATCGTTTGCAACAACTGGCTGGGCATCTTCGGTGGCATCCTGGCCATGCTGGGCGTCGTGGCTGCGCCTATCACCAGTGGCGACACGGCCTTCCGTTCGGGCAGGCTCATCGTGGCCGAATGGCTGAAACTGGACCAGCGCCCCATTGTCAAGCGCCTCTACATCTGCGTGCCCATGTTTGCATGCTCCATCGCCATGCTCATCTGGCAGATGGAAAACCCCGACGGCTTCAACACCATCTGGCAGTATTTCGGATGGAGCAACCAGACGCTGTCGGTGTTCACCCTTTGGACGCTGACTGTTTACCTGGTGCGCCAGAAGAAGAATTTCTACGTCACGCTCATTCCCGCTTTGTTCATGACCACGGTGTGTGCCACATTCCTGTTCGTGTCCAAGCAGGCATTCCATCTTCCCCCGGAGCTTGGCTATTCGCTCGGAGCAGTGTCGTTTGTCGTGGCTCTGGTGTGGTTTGTACTATGGTATAAAAAGGAAATAAAAAAATAAAATGCTATGAGAAAGAAAATCATGATGATGGCCGCTGCACTGATGTTCTCTGTGGCGAGCTTTGCGCAGTTCGAGGAAGGCAAGTTCTATGCTAACGCTTCCCTGTCGGGTTTTGACCTTCACTACAACAAAGGCGAGAAATGGAACATGGAGCTGGGCTCGAAGGTAGGCTACATGGCTGCCGACTGCCTGATGCTCTTGGCTAATGTGGACTATGCCTACCGTCAAAACGACTTCAACACGCTGTCGCTGGGCGTGGGAGGCCGCTACTACATCGTGCAGAATGGCCTGTATCTCGGCGCCGGTGCCAACTATGTGCACCGTAACGGCGGCTACAACGATTTTATGCCCAATGCACAGGTGGGCTATGCTTTCTTCCTGAACGACAAGATTACCCTTGAACCGGAGCTTTACTACAAGCAAAGCTTCAAGAACCACGATTTCTCAGGCGTAGGATTCAGGTTGAGCGTGGGCATCTACCTCGACGAATTGTTCAATTTCGAGTAAGGATGTACGACTATAGCTCCTTCTAACTCCGTTTAACTCCAAAACATAACGATTATGCTTTCAACTGAAGAACTTGTAGACCGACTCATAGACCTGTCGTTTGCCGAAGACATCGGCGACGGCGACCATACCACTCTCTGCTGCATACCCGAAGACGCGATGGGTAAAAGCCAGCTGCTCATCAAGGAAGACGGCATCCTGGCCGGTGTAGAGATAGCCAAGGAGGTGTTCCGTCGGTTCGACCCCGAGATGAAGGTCCAGGTGCTCATGGGCGACGGCACCGCCGTGAAGAAGGGCGACGTGGCCATGATTGTGGAGGGGCGCATCAGGTCGCTGCTGCAGACAGAGCGCCTCATGCTGAACATCATGCAGCGCATGAGTGGCATTGCCACCATGACGGCTCGCTACGTGGAGTGCCTGAAAGGTACCCGCACCCGTGTGCTTGACACCCGCAAGACCACCCCTGGCATGCGCATGCTGGAAAAGCAGGCGGTGAAGATTGGCGGCGGCTGTAACCACCGTATCGGCCTTTTCGACATGATTCTGCTGAAGGACAACCATGTGGATTTTGCTGGCGGCATCACCAACGCCATCGACCGCTGCCACCGCTATCTGCAAGAGAAGAATCTGGACTTGAAGATTGAGATAGAGGTGCGCTCGTTCGACGAGCTGCGCCAGGTGCTCGAACATGGAGGCGTCGACCGCATCATGCTCGACAATTTCTCAGTTCCCGACACCCGGAAGGCTGTTGAGATAATCGGCGGGCGTGTCGAGACAGAGTCCAGCGGCGGCATCACTTTCGACACCATCCGCGATTACGCCGAGCAGGGTGTGGACTTTATTTCCGTGGGTGCCCTGACCCATTCGGTGAAAGGCCTTGACATGAGCTTCAAGGCACTTCGTTAGTAGGGGCGACACACAATAAAAACGGGCGGGGTCAATCAAAATGCGGCTGACCTCGCCCGTTTTTCTTATGTGGTTATGAATGTGCTCTCTATTTGATGAGATCTACAGAGCGCTTCAGGAACTTGTCGAGCGCCTCGCCCTTCAGCATGCCGTTCTGCAGCAGAGCCAGGTCAATGAGCTGGTGTACGACGTCGTTCTTGGCGGCATAGTCGTTGATGAGCTGCTGCTTCTTGGCCTTCTGCTCGTCAATGGCCTTCTGCGTGTTGGCCTTGTCGTCTTTCTGCTCCTGCGTAATCTCCTCCGGCTTCTTTTTCTCCGTCTGCTGGTTCAGGGCGGCCAGACGGGCTTCCTGTCCCTTGATTTCGCTCTCAATGGGCTTCAGCTGCTCGGCCAGGGCTTCCTGTGCATTGTTCAGGACTTCCTTCACCAGGCGGTGGTCGCTATTGAGAACCAGGTTGAACGAGTCAGGCATCTGTCCGTAGAAGCTCATTCCGCTCTGGTAGCGGCTCATCTCCTTCATGCGGCGCATCCACTCGTTCTGTGTGATGACAACGGGGCGCTGCTCCTCGCCGAGGGCATTCACGTCGACCATGAACTCGGCCTTGTCGAGCTTGGGCAGCTGCGACTGGAAGATGGCTGACAGATTGTCACGTTCGGCTTCAGGCAGGTTGCACGCAGGCGTGTCTTCCTTCCGGATGAGGTGGTCTATGGTGTCGGCATCAACGCGGGTGAAGCGGCTCTTCTCGAATTTCTGCTCCAGTGTCTGGATGCAGGGCACGTCAAGCTGGCCGTCAAGGAGCAACACGGAGTAGCCCTTGTCTTGTGCAGCCTTGATGTAGGAGTACTGCTCGTCCTTGTCGGTGGCGTAGAGATAGACCAGGTTTCCGTCCTTGTCCTTCTGGGCAGCCTCGATGAGGGTCTTGTACTCGTCGAAGGTGAAGTATTTGCCTTCTGTGTCCTTGAACAGCGAGAAGTCCTTGGCACGGTCGTAGAAGTTCTCCTCGGTCAGGATGCCGTAGTTGATGAAGAGCTTCAGGTTGTCCCACTTCTCCTCGTAGGCCTTGCGGTCCTCGCCGAAGATGGCCTTCAGGCGGTCGCTCACTTTCTTGGTGATGTAGGTCGAGATCTTCTTCACCTCGCGATCGCTCTGCAGGTACGAGCGGCTTACGTTCAGAGGAATGTCGGGCGAGTCGATGACGCCGTGCAGCAGGGTGAGGAACTCGGGCACGATGCCTTCAACCTGGTCGGTGACGAAGACCTGGTTGCAGTAGAGCTGAATCTTGTTCTTCTGCAGCTCCAGCGAGTTCTTCACACGGGGGAAATAGAGGATACCCGTGAGGTTGAAGGGATAGTCTACGTTGAGGTGAATCCAGAACAGCGGCTCGTCGCTCATGGGGTAGAGCGTGCGATAGAACGACTTGTAGTCTTCGTCCTTCAATGTAGATGGGGTCTTAGTCCACAAGGGCTCCACATTGTTGATAATGTTGTCCTCAGCCGTGTCAACCTGCTTGCCGTCCTTCCACTCGGTCTTCTTTCCAAAAGCGATGGCTACGGGCAGGAACTTGCAGTACTTCTGCAGCAGCGACTCTATTTTTGTCTTCTCAAGGAACTCCTTGCAGTCGTCGTCTATGTGCAGTATGATGTCCGAGCCGTGGTCGCTGCGCTCGGCGTCGTCGATCTCGTAGGCAGGGCTGCCGTCGCAACTCCATTTCACGGCCTTGGCACCGTCCTTATAGCTGCGGGTGACGATTTCTACCTTCTTCGAGACCATGAACGATGAGTAGAAACCCAGTCCGAAGTGGCCGATGATGTTGTTGGCGTTGTCCTTGTACTTCTCCAGGAAGTCGGTGACGCCCGAGAAGGCAATCTGGTTGATGTACTTGTCAATCTCTTCCTCGGTCATGCCTATGCCGTGGTCGCTGATGGTGATGGTGCCCTTGTCGGCATCCAGTGCAATGCGCACGGTCAGGTCGCCCAGCTCGCCTGTGTATTCGCCCTTCTCCTTGAGGGTCTTCATTTTCTGCGTGGCGTCGACGGCGTTGCTGACCATCTCGCGCAGGAAAATCTCGTGATCGCTATAGAGAAACTTTTTGATGACGGGGAATATGTTCTCGGTCGTAACCCCTATGTTGCCTTTTTGCATAGCTTTGTTATTGTTTTGTTTATTACTATAATTCTTTTTGGCTGCATAGTTACAAACTTTATGCCAAATGCTGCAATCTGTAGGGCTAAAATGTCATATCTGCCATTTCGTCACATATTTATTTTCAATTTTATGTTGCAAAATTACGAAGAAACCGGAAGACCTCCGCTGTGAATTTATATATTTTAACACATTCGAGCCCGTTTTTTTCGCTTTTGCAAGGAGCGTCTCATTGGACAGCAAAGCAGGCCTTGTTGACTCCTGATAAGCCCCTTGTTCCAGGTCCATTCGGGCGCCATCGGAAACGGCCTCTTTTCCTCTTTTTCCTCTTTTCCTCTTTTCCTCTTTTTCTCTTTTCCTCATATCCTCATTTCCTCATTTCCTCATATAGAAAAAGGCACTGAAAAATTATATTATATATATTATAATTAATTATAATATATATAATATAAAATATTTTTACCTACTATTTCACATTTCTTCACCTTTGCATATCCAGGAATTGTAAAAGAGGAAAAGAGGAAAAGAGGAAAAGAGGCAAAAGAGGAATATGAGGAAATGAGGATATGAGGAAATGAGGAAATGAGGAAATGAGGAAAGCAGGTAGTACTTCTTGCAATTATTTTTCGTTTTTCTTGGCTGTTTAGGTAAAAACAGCTATCTTTGCACATTAGAAAAGAAAACTGAAGGATATGAAAGGAAAATATCTGAACCCTAAGGCCGACCTGACCTTCAAGAAGGTGTTCGGCGAACATCCCGACCTGGTGATGAGCCTGCTCAATGCCCTGCTGCCCCTCGACGAGGGTAAGCAGATAGAGCACGTAGAGTACCTCACACCCGAGATGGTTCCTGAAAACCCCGGGAAGAAGAATAGTATCGTCGACGTGCGATGCCGCGAAACTGGCGGCCGACACTTCATAGTGGAGATGCAGATGAACTGGAACAACGAGTTCCAGCAGCGTGTCGTTCTCAATGCGGCTAAGGCCGTGGTGAAGCAGCTCGGCACGAGCGAGGACTACTCGTTGTTGCAGCCCGTCTACGCCTTGAACCTTATTAACGACGTGGGATTCGAGGCCGGCCCCGATGAGTTCTACCACGACTATGCCATCGTCAATGTGGAGCACAGCGACCGCATCATCGAGGGACTGCGCTTCGTGTTTGTCGAGCTGCCGAAGTTCAAGCCGCAGACTATCAAGGAGCGCAAGATGGCCGTACTGTGGCTCCGCTTCCTTACAGAGATAGACCGCGACACCGAGGAGATTCCCGCCGAGCTGTTGGAGAACCCCGAAACCAGTAAGGCGCTGAAGATTCTGGAGAAGTCGGCCTACAACGAAGCAGAATTAAGAGCCTACGAGTACTACTGGGACGCTGTCTATAACGAGCGCGGTGCCATTCGTCACGGATATAAGCAAGGACTTGCTGAAGGACGTGCCGTAGGACTTGCTGAAGGACGTGCTGAAGGTCGTGCTGAAGGTCGTGCTGAAGGTCGTGCTGAAGGTCGTGCTGAAGGTCGTGCCGAAGGCATTGCTGCCGCTAACCGTGAGCACGCCCGCATGATGAAGGCCGATGGTATGCCGACCGAACTGATAGCCAAATACACTGGCCTTGACATTGAGATCATCAACAGTTTATAGACGCAGAGGCGCAGAGAAAGATGGATAAAAACTCTGTGCCTCTGTCTCGCCGGTGCTCTCGTCGAAGCTGCCGCTGGCCAGGGCTTTCAAGCGCAGCCTGGCCATGTCGATGACGAAGATCGTGAAGATGGGGTAACGATTCGTGACGCCATCGGACGAGACCAAAAGGCAGTAATCCTCATTTCCTCATATCCTCATTTCCTCTTTTACATCTTTTCCTCTTTTACAGAAAAATACAAAATAATTCATAATTCTTGTGTCGTATTTCATTTTTATTTTCTACCTTTGCAGCATGATAATTCATGTTTAACATTTTAAATACGCGAAGTTATGAAAAAAATGAAGACAATCGTCCTGACGCTCTGCGCAGGAATCGTAATGGCTGGTTGTAACAATCTTGCTAAGGGTACGGCTATTGGTGCCGTTGGCGGTGGTGCCGTTGGCGCTGTCATCGGCAAGGTTGCCGGTAACACTGCCGTTGGCGCAGCTATCGGCGCAGCCGTGGGTGCCGGCACCGGTGCTCTTATTGGCAAGCACATGGACAAGGTGAAGAAGCAGGCCGAGGCCGTGAAGGCTGCCCAGGTGGAGAGCGTGACCGACGCTAACGGTCTGCAGGCCGTGAAGGTGACCTTCGACTCTGGCATCCTGTTCAACACGGGCAGCTCTACGCTGAGCGCTACTGCCAAGAACTCGCTGACTCAGTTTGCCGGTGTGCTGAAGGCCAATACCGACTGCGACGTGGCTGTGCAGGGCTATACCGACAATGCCGGCTGGAAGAACAGCACCGCCGAGCAGAGCGCCCAGAAGAACCTGAACCTCTCGCAGCAGCGCGCCCAGGCCGTGACGAACTACCTGCAGTCGCTGGGTGTGAGCCCCACGCAGATCAGAAGCACCACCGGCTTTGGCGAGGCTAACCCCGTGGCCGACAACTCTACGGCAGCCGGTAAGGCTCAGAACCGCCGTGTGGAGGTCTACATGTATGCTTCCGAGGCTATGGTGAAGCAGGCCGAGAGCGGTAACCTTCAGTAATGCATCACGACCTTGCTATAATTCAAGTTTCTCAAGTTCCTTTTGGACCACGAAACTTGAATATATATATAATTAAGGTGTAATTATAGTTCAATTGAAATTAATCAGAAAGATTACCATAAGAATCGTGGCGGCGTTTTTTGCCTCCACGGTTCTTTCTGTTGTGCTGCTGCGCTTTGTGCCCGTGTTCTTCACGCCGCTGATGTTTATCCGATTGGCTGAACAGCACAGCGAGAAGAAGGAACTGAAGCTGCAGCACCGCTGGGTGCCCCTCAGGGAGATGTCGCCTTCCATGCCCGTGGCTGTTATTGCCAGCGAGGACGCAAAGTTCCTGAAGCACCACGGCTTCGACTTCGAAGCCATTGAGCATGCTGCCAAGCGCAACAAGGAGCAGCCGCAGAAGCGCCGCCTGGGCGGTTCGACCATCAGCCAGCAGACGGCCAAGAACGTTTTCCTGTGGCCGGGCAGGTCGTGGGTGCGCAAGGGACTGGAGGCCTACTTCACCGTCCTGATAGAAATGTTCTGGACAAAGGAGCGCATCATGGAGGTCTATCTGAACTCCATTGAGATGGGCGACGGCATCTATGGCGCGGAAGCGGTGGCACGCGAGCATTTCGGCACCACGGCCAAGAAGCTGACCCGCAGCCAGTGTGCGCTGATAGCCGCCACGCTGCCCAACCCGCGCAGGTTCAGTTCGAAGGCGCCCAGCCGCTACATGCGGAAGCGGCAGGCACGCATAGAGCGTGAGATGCGGTTCGTGCCGGCTTTCTAAACCGGCATCCGGCACAGCTCTTTATAGGGACAATTCAAACATTGCGAGCGTTCTGTTGTCGGGGCGAAGGCAATGTCGGGATTGAAAATCTCCTTGATCTTTTCGTTGAGTAATTGTGTGAATGTGGCTTGCTCGGTGGCAATGTCGCAGAGCCGTTTCTTCCCTATGCAGAGCACGGGGTCGGCCGAAGCGTGCTGGATGAACAGCAGGGCCGGACTCACGGGCAGCTGGCGCGGATTGTAGCTGGCCGACTGGCGGACAATGGAGGCATAGAGCATGGTCTGGAGATAGTAGTCGCTGTGGCGTGACACATTCTCTGGCAGGAAGATGGCCTCGACATCGGGGAATGCCTGCGGAAGCCTGCTGCCCGTCTTGTAGTCGACCACGCGGATGGTTTCCATTAGTCTGCCGTTGTCCGCAGGTTCTGCAAGGCAGTCCAGGCGGTCAATTCGGCCGCCTATGGTCGTGGTGAACCGCTGACGGGCATTGTCGACGACGATGGGCTGGACCACGTCGCACTCCAGGCCGACGATGCTGAAGGGGGCGTGGCGGGCATCCTGCCTGAGCAGGAGTTGCAGATAGTGGATGATGACTTCACGGCTGATGAGCTGCAGGCCGTTGAGCGGCAGCATCCTCTCCGTCTTGAACAGTTCGGTGCGTATGGCTTCGTCGACGGCACGCCCGATGTTGGCCGGAACCTTGAGGAAGTCGTCGCTGTGGGAAGCCAGTATGGGTTGGTGGCGCTGCGACAGTTGCTGGTAGACGATGCGTGAGGCTTCATGGAAGATGTTTCCGAACACGCGGTTGTCGATGCTCTCGTCGTCGGCCACCTGTTCGCGCAAATTGCATACATAGCAATAGTAGAACTTCAGCGGACAGCTGAGATAGCGGTTCACGGCCGTGGGCGTAAGCAGGGGGCGCCCGTCCGTCGGGGTGTTTCTTTCGGCAGAGAAGCGGTTCAGCAGCAGTTCCATGACCTCGCCGCTTTTCTCTACCACCGGGTACTGCACGTGTTGCAGGTGCTGTCCTGCCTGCAGGGTCTTGAACGCAATGGTGTGCGGGCTCTCCACCATCAGCTGGAGCATGAAGCGGCTCATCTCGCCCTTGTTGCCGTCGACGGTGGAATTGTTGTAGAGGATGGTGACGTCGGAAGCGCGCTGCAGCAGGCGGTGGAAGTAATAGGCGTAGATGCTCACCTTGTGGTCGATGGTGGTCAGCCCGTAGGCCTTCCTGATGCTGTAGGGGATGAACGAGTTGTCGTTGACGCCTCGCGGCATGTTGCCTTCATTGCACGATAGCAGCAGCACATGGTCGAAGTCAATGTTGCGCGTCTCGAGCACGCCCATGATCTGTATGCCCTCGGCGGGTTCGCCGTGGAAGGGTATGCTCGTGGTGGCTATGAGCTGGCCCAGGAGCCTTTGCAGCGTAATGACGTCGATGGTAAGGCTGCCGCTCTCGACCAGGCTCTTCAGGCGGTTCGATAGCCCGTAGGCCCTGAACACGGATTCCTGGTATAGCGGGTCGCTGGCAGCGTTGCCAGTGCGTGCAATGAGCTGCAGGATGCTGCAAATCCACTCCAGCAGCTGCACGTTCGAGTCGGTTGGTGTGCCGAACAGCAGCGTGGTGCCTTCATCGACACACAGCATGCTGCGCGACGGGTAGTAGAGGTGGCGCTTGCTGAGCTCTTGCAGGAGTCCGGTGCTCTTCGCCGATACGAAGCCGGCGTACGGGTGGCGCAGCACATTGGCCACATGGTGCAGCCGGAAGAGGTCGCGGCTGGCGTCGAAGCCCGATGTGTGGAGGGTGAAGAGCAAGCCTATGAACGATGCCACGGGCGACTGTGTCAGGGGATAGCCCGTGGTGATGTTGACGCTGGCCACCTGCTCGGGCAGGCTGTGTATGGCTGTGGGCAGCAGGGCTTCGTTGCAGAGGACGATGGCCGTGCGGCGCCCGTCCTGATAGCGCGAATGCTGTTCCAGCCAACGGCTGATGTAGCGGGCCTGGATGTCCTCGGTGGCAGCAGAGATATAGGTGATGTTCTTGGGCTGGCTGAACTGGCGGTAGATGGCGTCATCGTCGATGTCCAGCTCGTTGGGGAAGTCGGACAGATACTGGGCTATGAAATGGCCTGCCTCGTTTCTGCCCGATGCCAGTCCGGATGCCTTCGACGGCATGTAGTAATGGTCAAAGTCCCAGTAGAACTTGGCCTTGCCTGCCTTGCGCAGCGTGGTGAACAGTCTTTGCTCCACCTGCTGCAGCATGTTGAACCCCACGAAGAGGTAGCAGTCGTATTCGAAGTCGATGGCTTCGCTGAGGGCCACCTGCCGGTAGAGTGCTCCTTCGTAGGCAAGCCCCTGCGAGGTGAGGCGCTCGTTGAAGGCTGTATAGATGTTCTCCATGCGTGACCACAGCTTCAGGAAACGCTTCTTCAGCTCGGAGGTGTGCTCGTCGGTGAAATTGCTGAAGAAGCGCCGCAGTACGTCCTTCTGCTCTTCGGTGAGGTAGTCCACGCCGTCGAGCTCGTGCAGGTCACGAACGTTGGCGAACACCTGGCGGGCGTCGGCCATGTTCTTGTCCATGTCGTCGAAGTCGGCCAGCAGCAGCTGCCCCCAACCATAGAAGTGGTCGAGCGTCTCGTCGGTCTCCGTCAGCTCCGTGAAGCATTTGTACAGGTCGCAGACCAGTTTCACGGGGTCGGCCACCTGCAAGGGGGAGTGATGGCGGAACAGGTCGCTGATGGTCATATAGGCAGGGCTCCACATGGCTCGCCCCGCCAATCGGGCCAGGTGGTCGTTCAGGAACAGCGACGCGCGCTTGTTGGGGAATACCACGGCTATACGGGAGAGGTCGTTGCCGTATTTTTGCAGAATGTCCTCGGCAACGTAGTTCAAGAATTCTTTCATGCTTTAATGTCTGCTGAATCTGTAAATACCTTTTCTATCCTGTTGGGGAACACATACCACAGGAAGCCTTCCACGTGGGCGTGACCCATGTCGCGAAGCAGCTGCATGTATTCGCGCACTTGCTCGTGATGCTTGTCGCAGGGTTTCCCGAACTTGAAGTCAACCACGGTCCACTTCTCCCCGTCGTTGATCACGCGGTCGGGGCGGCGCTCGCTGGTGCTGCCGTCTTCCGGATCGTAGCTGATGATGGTGCACTCATTGAAAAGCCTGCGCCCGGGTGTGTCGGCAAACCACTCGGCAACGCGCTCGTCATGGAGCCTTTGCCTGATCATCTGCATCAGGCGGTCGCGTGTCACCTCGCTGTCGTAGATGATGCCTTCGCCTTCTAGCTGACTCAAGGCTGCCTCGATGTCATGGTGGGTGCGTATGGTTGAGAACACATGGTGCAGGATGTTTCCTGTCTGTATGTAGCGCTGCTGCTGTGCATCGTCATCGTCGTCGGCAGCGGCAAAGGCTTGGCTCTTGTTGCTTTGGCGGAATACGGCCTTCTGCTTGAAACTCCTGATGTCGAGCCTGACGGACTCGGGCTTGGCGAGGAACACGTTGGGCTGGCTTTCCTGGTCATCGGACGCATGGGCTTCCCGTGTCAGCTGGCCAAAGCTGAAGCAGAGCTCGGACTTCTTGTCTTCTTTACCCTGCAATTCGGCCCCGTCGATTTTCAGCTGTGGCAGCACCTGCTCGATGATGGCCGATCGGGAACTCTTGGTGTTGCGGCGTCCATAGACAATGAGGTTGCGTGACGCGCGCGTGAAGGCGACGTAGAGCAGGTTCAGGTTGTCAACGATGTTCTGAAGATGCTCTTCCTTGTAGGCTTCGTCATAGACGGTGCCTGTCATCTGCCTGGCACTATAGTCCACGGGCACGATGGGGAGCATGTCGTAGGGGGCGGCATCGGGCTTGCACCAGAGTATGTCGCTGTGCTCCATCTGCCAGTCGCAGAAGGGGATGATGACGGTGGGAAACTCAAGGCCTTTGCTCTTATGGATAGAGATGAGCCGGATGCCGTGGTTCTCGGGGCTCTGTATGGTCTTGGAGCACAGGGTCTCGTCCCATTCCTTGAGGAAGGCGTAGAGGTCGCCCTGCTGGTCGTTGGCAAAGCTGGCAATGTAGTCGTAGAAGGCGCATAGATAGGCACTCTGGTCTTTGATCTGCTCTATCCGGAACAGGGCGTAGATGTGTTCTGCCAGTTCGTGAAGGGGCATTCGGAACAGCATATCGGCGTTGTCGGTGAATGCCTTGGGCAGCTTCTCGTTGACAGAGCCTTGATGCAGGGGCGTGTCGGACCAGATCTTGGACAGGAAGGCCAGCGCAATCTTGTCGTCGGGGTTTGTCAGATAGCGGAAAGCCTGTATGATGGTGTTGACGGCGACAGACGCGTCGAGTCTGAACGCCTCGTCGCTGACAATCTGCACGTCGGGCAGGTGCTCCATGAAGTAGTTGGCTATGACGGGGATGAAGGAGTTCGTGCGCAGCAGAATGGCGATTTCCTCCTGCTGTACGCCTTGCTGAATGAGGCTGCTCACCTGTTCGCAGAGCAGTTCAAGCGTCTGCTGCTGATAGTCGTCGGCAGGGAGCAGTCTGATCTGTACGAAGCCCTCGGCAGGTTTCTTCGACGGTACCTGCTGCTTCACCCCCTTGTAGGCGCTCACGCCCTCGATTTCGGCTGCCTTGACGAAGAAGGCATTGTTGAAGTCAACGATGTTGCGGCATGAACGATAGTTGAAGTCCAGGGGCACACGTTCCACCATGCCGCTCCGGAACTCGCCTTCAATGCCTGCCAGCAGCCTCCAGTCGCCGCTGCGCCAGCGGTAGATGCTCTGTTTCACATCGCCCACAATGAGGCTTTTCGAGTCATCGTGGCTCATGATTTCATTGAGCAGCACCTTGAAGTTCTTCCATTGCACGGTGGAGGTGTCTTGGAACTCGTCGATCATGATGTGCTCGAGCTGTGTTCCTATCTTCTCGAAGATGAACGGCGAGTCGCTGCCGTCGATAAGCTCATGGAGCAGCTGCTGGGTGTCGCTGAGCAGAAAACTGTTGGTGGCCTCGTTCTGCTCGTGGACTTTCTTCTCGATATGCTCCAGCAGGCGCAGTTGGCTGAGATGGCGCAAGGTCAGGTTGGATGAGCCATAAAGTCGCCACTGCGCGGGGAGCTCGCTGACGGCCTGCTGGAGCAGCGGCTCGAAGCGGTCTTCAACAGCTGGCGTATTTCGCTGCAGCGCGGGTGGCTATTGGAGCACCATTTCTCTGGGTGGCCCACGCATCCCATCACGCGCGAGCCCAGCACAGAGGGGTCGAACACGCCGCTTTGCAACTTATAGAACAAGCCCACGACGCCCGAACGCCCGTATGCGAAGTCGGAGTCGTCGAGGCCGGCACGATGCATCTCGCTGATAAATGCGTCGCCAATGGCCTTCATCTTTTCTTCTGCCTGGCGCTTCAGGTCGTTCAGCATGGTTGTGTAGTGGCTGAAGAAACCTTCCTGTCCGATGACTTGATGCAGCCGGCGGCTTTCCTCCTTGTAGAAATCACGGAAGATGTTCTTTCCGAACTGCTTGATTTGTCCGATGACGTTCCATGAACGGTCGTCGTTGATGGTGTCGATGATGTAGTGCATGAGCCATTGCAGGATCTTGTCGGAAGCCGAAAGACTGTCAATGAGACGGTCAACGGCCATTTCCTCTACTTGTGAGTCGTTAAGACCGATGCGAAGGGTGGCTGTCAGGTCAAGTTCGCGTGCAAGGTTGCGCAGCACGCTCTGGAAGAAGGAGTCGATGGTCTCTACGCGGAAGTAGCTGTAGTTGTGCATCAGGTTGTGCAGGGCGATGCCTGCCTGGTGCTGAACAAAGGCCCCGTCCACACCGAGACGCTTGCACACAAAGTCACGGTAGTCATCAGAATTCTCCAGTCCCCTCCAGATGCCGAAGAGTTGACTCAAGATGCGGGTCTTCATCTCTTCGGTGGCCTTGTTGGTGAAGGTGACGGCGAGTATCTGACGGTAGGCCTGTGGATTCCTGACCAGCAGGGATATGTATTCGGCTGCAAGCGTGAAGGTCTTCCCGCTTCCGGCACTGGCTTCATAGACGATGAGTGAGGGTGATTGTGTTACCATCTTTTGAACAATTCAAAGGTGAATTTTGCGGTCATTTGTTGATATTCTATATTGAGGAAGCTGGCAAACACGCCCACTGAGAAGAAACGGGTAGTGAAGCCGTAGCCTATTTCGGAGTACATGCGTGTGTGACCGATGCCAAGTCCGTTCCAGTAGACCCGCTCGCGCTCGACGTAGTGTCCGACCAGGGGGATGAGGGAAACGCCCAGCAAGGGTGACTCGTAAGAGACGTTGCCGCGTACGTAGTATTGCGACTCGTTGTAGAGGTGGGAGCGCAGCAGCTGGAAGTCGCCCGACCAGTCGTCGTCCCAGCCTTCAGGCAGGTTGTTGTCGCGGAAGTTGGCGAAGTCCATGAAGTAGTTTCCTTTACGGCGTGTGTAGATACCGCCACCCACGCGCAGGTTCAGTGTCTGCAGTCGTCTCAGCCGGTGCTTCAGAGAGGCATCGGCCTCCCAGCGCTCATAGTCTACATCGAAGTAGCTGCTCTTGAAGGCACGCTCATAGTCGATGGTGAACATGGGGGCCTTTGCCCAAGGCCTGAAGCTCACCGACAGGGCGGGGGCCAGACTGTGGTGCTTTGACGAGAGTCCCATGGCCTTCAGCTCTCTGGGGTGAAGTGCCTTGCGGCGGTGGAAAGTCAGACCAATGGTCACCGTGAGTGTCTTGGAATAGGTTGTCTTGTTGGAAAACTGAAACACATTGTCGCCAAAGAAATGCAGTTCACGTTCATCGATGCTTTGTCCGGCTTCCTCGCCTACGATGCGCTTGATGTCCTCCAGCAACTTGGCGTTTCCTGTGCGGTTTTCCAGGCTTGTGTTCAGGAAGAAAGTGCTTTGCTTCTTCCTTCCGCAATAGAACCAAACGGGGATGTTGTAGTAGAGCTCATGGCGCTTGAAACGGTAGCCCACCTGGGGGTTGAAGTGCAACTGGAAACCGTCGGAAAAACGGTATTCGCCGCGCATGCGCATCTTGTACGACAGGCCCTTGCGGCTGCTGTAGCTCAAGTATTGAGGATTGAGGATGGGGTACAGCTTCAGGTATCCGTTTTCGCCCGAAGCGCTGATGCTGTTGATGAGATTGCTTCCTATGATGTCCCATCCTATTTCTTTCAGGTAGTCGTGGCGAGGTCCCTCCTTATGGCCTGTGCTGTCGTTCTTGCCAGCCATGGCAGCCATGGGGTGGGGCAGGGGTATGTTCTCGTGGATGGTGCGGGTGGTGTCGACCACAGGACGCTTGGCGTGGGCTGAGTCGTAGGCATGGTAGACTGCAAGCTCGGCTTCCGAGAGCGACACGGGGCGCACGGAGTCAATAAGGTGCTTGTCGCCCTTAACGTTGATGGTATCTGGCAGCGTGATGGGGCAGTCGTAGAAGGCGGTGAAGTCTGACGTGATGTGGTTCCCGGCAAACTTGAACTCAATGACGGTCTTGCAGAGCTTAGGCAGGAGGGCTCTGGAGCCGTAGTCGCCTTGCATGGAGATGGTGCGGAAGTGAATCATGTCGAACTCGCCTTCTATCTCCAGCTGCTCCACCTGTCCAGTCTTCCAGTCAACGATGGCCTTACCTTTCACTAATTGCGTGTTGGGCACAAAGCGTGGCCGGAAATAGAGCCTCATCTTGTCGTGACCCAGATTGGCAATGGAATATGTGTAGTACACATGGTTCTCGCCGCAGAAGGGCGAGAGGATGTGGTCGCCATACATGGTCACGTTGTAGATGTTGGGTGTGATGAACTCCAGCAGGACGGGTAGTGTGCGGCGGTTGCGGGGGATGGTCGTGTAGTAGACCTGTTTCAGATGGTCGAAGTCGCTGATGCTCCTGAAATAGAGTCTGCTGTACTGCTCGCTGATGAAGGTGCGCTCGCCGCGGGCAATGGCATAGGTCGAGGGTATGAGCCACATGGTGGGGTTGCGGCGGTGAGTCTGATACAGATGCTTGATATAGACATTGGTGGCAAAGCCGCGCATTTCTTGGGTATAGTTGCGCTGGAATGAAAAAATGCGGGCAAGCAGAATGGAGTCCTGCCTGCTAAGTTTTGCCGTGATGCTGAGGGGCAACAGTACCAACAAAACCATTGTAATGATGAGCCGCTCTTTTTTCACAGCCCCAAAATTACAATCTTTTTGCGAAACCGCCAAAAAAAAAAATAATTACATGCTATTACGGCATAAAAATATCCGCAGACCTGCCATTTTCTTGTTTGAAATACAACCAAAAAGTGCAGAACCGCGAATATAAGAAAACAGGCAAACCATTTCGATTCGCCTGTTTTAGATGATCTCTATCCCAAATACTTCATGAGAATCTTGGCGTTGCCAGAGTCGCGCAACTTGGCAATGCTCTTTTCTCGGATTTGACGAACACGTTCGCGCGTAAGTCCCAGCTGGTCGCCAATCTCTTCAAGTCCCTTCTCATGGCAGCCAATGCCGAAGCACTCACGTATAATGGTAATTTCACGCTCCTTCAGCACCTTGTTGAGCACGGTGTTCAACTCCTGTGCCATGGACTCGTGGTCAACGTGGCGGTCGGTGCGCGAATCCTCACCAGAGGCCATGACGTCAAGCATGCAGTTGTCCTCACCGTCCTGGAAGGGGGCATCAATAGACACGTGGTGGCCGTCGGCCATCATAGACTGGCCAATCTTCTCCTCGTCCAAATCGGTTGCTTCTGCCAGCTCGCTGACGGACGGATGGCGCTGGTTCTCCTGCTCGAATTTGTTAATCTCGTGGTTGATCTTATTGAGTGAGCCAACTTGATTCAGCGGCAGGCGCACAATGCGACTCTGCTCGGCAATGGCCTGAAGTATGCTCTGACGAATCCACCATACGGCATAGGAGATAAACTTGAAACCACGGGTCTCGTCGAATTTCTGTGCAGCCTTAATCAATCCGATGTTGCCTTCGTCGATTAAGTCAGTGAGCGTGAGACCCTGATGCTGATATTGCTTGGCAACGGACACGACGAAACGAAGGTTGGCTGTTACTAACTTGTCTTTGGCGCGCTCTCCCTCGGGGCCGCCCTTGCGAATCTTCTGTGCCAGTTCAATTTCCTCGTCAATGCTGATCAATGGGGCACGACCTATCTCAACGAGATACTTGTCGAGTGCCTCACTGGAGCGATTAGTGATACTTTTCTGAATTTTAAGCTGTCTCATCTTCTTACTTCTTTATTATCCAATTATTTGATTTTCAATCTGGTGCGCGTTTCTTTACCCCAAAACGTTGCAAAATTACAAAAAATAATCCAAAGCAGCATTATTATTTGTGTTTATTTTTGTTAAAACGCGTATGTATGTATATTCTTGCCTGACACTCGGCCTGTTTGGACGTATTTTCGTGGCTTTTTTCGCTATTTGACAATTTGAACATATATTTTTGAAATAAAACAGTGGAAAAAGGGGGAAAAATTTGGCACTATAGAATAGTTTTCGTATATTTGCAAACGAATCAACTATACATTAACAAAAACGCAGTAAGACTATGGCCAAGTATAACATTGTGGAACCCAAGGAGAAGGAAGCTGCTTATAGAAATCTCGTCAATCCGAAGCTTATGGACGAATTGAAGGAAAAAATCCTTGATGTCATTGTAATGCAAAAAAAATACAAGGACAAGGACTATTCTGCAAAGAAACTGGCAGAGGATTTAGGAACCAACACCCGGTATATATCGGCTGTGGTCAATGTGCGCTTTCACATGAACTACACTTCATTCATCAATAAGTATCGCATTGAAGAGGCTATGTCCATCCTCGTGGACAAGCGCTACAAGAACCTGAGAATTGAGGAAGTTAGCGACATGGTGGGCTTTGCCAACAGGCAGTCTTTCTATGCCTCCTTTTACAAGCTCATAGGCATCACGCCGAAAGAATACAGAATGCAGCACCAACAGCAAACTGCATCCATTAGGAAAAAGTAAAAAATTGATGGAAGAATTTCGTTATTCTGACGAGCAGTTTGCAGACATACAACTGCTTCGTTATCGTTTGAATGGCTTCGAGCATTTAACCCTTCAACAGAAGATTCTCGTTTATTATCTTTCACAAGCTACTTTATCCGGGCGTGATATCACTTTCGATCAGTATGGACGTTTCAATCTTCGCATCAGGAAGATGCTTGAAACGATTTATACTGATTTTCCTCTTTCACGTGAGACCGAAGACTTCCGTAACTTGGCCGTCTACTTGAAGCGTGTATGGTTCTCAAACGGTATTTATCATCATTATTCCTGCGACAAATTCCAGCCTGGATTCTCGGAAGAGTACCTGCGACAGGCTGTCTTTCTGGTGTCGCCAAGCCGTTTGCCCCTGCTTGGGGGGCAGACCGTGCAGGAGATGTGTGATGAGCTTTTTCCCGTCATTTTCAATCCCAGTGTATTGCCCAAGCGCGTCAACAAGACCGACGGCGTAGACCTCGTTGTCACTTCTGCCTGCAATTTCTATCAAGACGTTACCCAGCAGCAGGCCGAAGATTTCTATGCAGCGAAGAAACGCGAGGGAGGTGAAGAGCCGCCTTCGTACGGATTGAACTCCACGCTCGTATGCGACAATGCGGGGCAACTGCGCGAAGATGTATGGAAGACCGACGGGCGCTATGGCAATGCTATCAGACATATTGTCGGGTGGCTCCTGAAGGCAATGGAAGTGGCTGAGACGGATCAGCAGAAAGAGGTCATCTCAATGCTCATCGACTTCTACAACTCAGGCGATCTTAGCATGTTCGACCAATACAGCATCAAATGGCTGCAATGCACTGATACAAAGATAGATTTCATCAATGGCTTCATTGAAGTATACGGTGACCCGCTGGGGCTGAAAGGCACGTGGGAAGGTCTCGTGGAATATATAGACGAAGAGGCTACGGAGCGTACGCGCACCATCAGTCGTTATGCACAATGGTTTGAAGACCACTCGCCCGTTGATCCACGCTTCCGTAAGCCCATCGTCAGGGGTGTCTCTGCCAATGTAATCTGTGCCGCCATGCTCGGCGGAGAAGAGTATCCTTCTACTGCCATCGGTATAAACTTGCCCAATGCCGACTGGATTCGGGCACGCTATGGTTCGAAGAGCGTAACCATCAGCAACATTACCGATGCTTATAGCAAGGCTTCGCGAGGAAGCGGTTTTCTGGAGGAGTTCGTAGGCGATGAGAATATGGTGAACGCTATACACCGTTATGGCGATACCTGCGATAGTCTGCACACTGATCTTCACGAGTGCCTTGGACATGGAAGCGGACAATTGCTGCCTAATACAGACCCCGATGCGTTGAAGGCATACGGCAACACCATTGAAGAAGCTCGCGCCGACCTCTTTGCTCTTTACTATCTGGCTGACCCGAAAATGGTGGAACTCGGACTGACACCCGACATGGAAGCATACAAGTCGCAATATTATACTTACATGATGAACGGACTCATGACACAACTCGTCCGAATTGAGCCCGGCGCACAAATTGAGGAAGCGCACATGCGCAATCGCGCACTCATTGCACGCTGGTGCCTGGCCCACGGCGACGCCATGAAACTGCAAAAGCACAACTCAAAGACCCGTCTCGTCATTTTTGACTATGAGCAGTTGAGAAGGCTTATTGCGGAATTGCTCGCTGAGGTGCAGCGCATCAAAAGCGAAGGTGATTTTGAGGCTGCCAGAAAGCTCGTGGAACAATATGCTGTCAGTATAGATCCAGAACTTCATGGGGAAATGCTGCAGCGCTATCAACGGCTGCACCTGTCGCCCTACAAGGGCTTTATCAATCCAATGCTCTTGCCAGTGACAGACAGGGAGGGCAACATTGTAGACATTCAAGTCAACTACAGCGAGAGCTATGAGCATCAAATGCTGCGTTACAGCACAGAATTCGGTACACTGATATGAACAAAGATATTCAGGAACAGGTAAAGGAAATCAAACGGTCGTTCCGGCAGATGATGGACGGTTCTGTTGCCCAGTCCATGCGCCAGAAAGGACTTCAATACAAACTGAACTGGGGAGGTACGCTGCCTCGCCTTCGCGCAATGGCCGATGAACTGGGCATGAACTATGATCTGGCTATTGCCCTATGGAAGGAGGATATACGTGAATGCAAGATCCTGGCTACGATGATAATGCCACCTGAACAGATCCTGCCCGAAGTCGTAGACATTTGGATGGAACAGACACTAACCGTCGAGGTGGCCGAGCAAGCTGCATTCAACCTGTACCAATACCTTCCCTTTGCAGCTGAGAAGGCTTTCTCATGGATTGCCGCAGCCGACGAATTGCCACAGATTTGCGGCTATCATGTACTGAGCAGGCTCTTTATGCGCCGAATGGAACCCAATGAGCGGGGTATCAATGAGTTCTTAGATCAGGCCATTTGTGCCCTGCAGAGCAGCAACCCACATCTTCAGAAAGCGGCCATGAATAGTATCCAGCATTTTGCACGGCTGGGGCTCGTCTATGAGCGCATGGCACGAACTGCCACCAAGGCTTGCGGCTTCGATATTCTCTGAGCGTCGAGGCTGATGTGTGTCTTTTTTGCAGGGAAATTAGTTAAACTTCCGAAAATAGCTTTGTTATCTCTACTTTTCTTCGTACCTTTGCAAATTATTTATATAACAGGTAGAAGAAACGAATGATAACGGTAACAAATCTTGCAATTCAATTTGGCAAAAAGGTTCTCTATAAAGATGTGAACCTGAAGTTTACGAACAACAATATCTATGGCATCATCGGTGCCAATGGTGCCGGAAAGTCCACCTTGCTGCGTGCCATCAGTGGTGAACTCGAACCTAACAAAGGAACAGTGGAAATGGGCCCCGGAGAGCGCCTCAGCGTGCTGGAACAGGACCACTTCAAATATGACGATTTTACGGTGATGGACACTGTGCTCATGGGGCATCAGCCACTATGGGTAAACATGAAGGAGCGCGAAGCTCTCTACGCAAAGGAAGAGATGACCGAGGATGACGGAGTGAAGGCTGCGGAACTGGAGATGGCCTTTGCTGAAATGAATGGATGGGAGGCTGAGAGCGAGGCGGCACAATTGCTCCAGAACTTGGGAATCAAGGATGACAAGCATTACTCGCAGATGTCAACGATGTCGAACAACGAGAAGGTGCGTGTCATGTTGGCAAAAGCCCTTTTCGGACATCCCGACAACCTGCTGCTTGACGAGCCTACCAATGACCTTGACTTAGATACCGTCCAGTGGCTTGAGGAATACCTCAGCTCTCTGGAGCAGTGCGTCATGGTTGTCAGCCACGACCGCCACTTCCTTGATGCAGTGTCTACACAAACCGTCGACATTGACTTCGGAAAGGTGACGCTTTTTTCTGGCAATTACTCTTTCTGGTATGAGTCGAGCCAGCTGGCACTTAGGCAGGCACAGAACCAGAAACTCAAGGCAGATGAGAAACGCAAGCAGCTTGAAGAGTTCATTCGCAGGTTCTCGGCCAATGTGGCTAAGTCAAAACAGACCACCTCGCGCAAGAAAATGCTTGAGAAACTTAATGTGGAGCAGATTACCCCCTCCACACGCAAGTATCCAGGCATCATCTTCCAAATGGATCGTGAACCCGGTACACAGATCCTTGAAGTGGAAGGACTGAAGGCCGTTGATGCAGATGGAACGGTGCTTTTCGACAACGTCTCGTTCACCATTGAGAAGGGACAGAAAACCGTCTTCCTCAGCCATACCCCAAAGGCAATGACCGCACTCTTTGAGATTATCAACGGCAATCGGAAGGCAGATGCCGGTGAATACAAATGGGGCGTAACCATCACGACTGCCTATCTTCCGCTTGATAACACTGAGTTCTTCCAGTCGGAGCTCAATCTTGTGGATTGGCTCTCCCAATATGGCAAGGGCAATGAAGTGCTGATGAAATCATATCTCGGACGCATGCTTTTCCGTGAGGAAGATGTGTTGAAACATGTCAATGTGCTGTCGGGAGGCGAGAAGATGCGATGCATGATTGCACGTATGCAATTGAAGAATGCCAACTGCCTGATTCTTGATACGCCAACCAACCATTTGGATTTGGAGTCTATTCAGGCATTCAACAACAACCTGATTCAGTTTAAGGGCAACATCCTCTTTGCATCGCACGACCATGAGTTCATCAACACCGTAGCCGACCGTATTATCGAGTTGACCCCCAAGGGAACCATTGACAAACTGATGACATACGATGACTACATCTATGACGAACAAATCAAGGAGAAAAAAGCCGAACTGTATGCTTAATTGAGACATGGAAATATGAGAATCGATAATTAGGCACGGTTTTTGCTGTTTAACGGCAAAACATAAAATGAAACAACTATGACAGAAGAAAAAGAAGAGTTTACTCCGCAAAGTGAGAGTGAATACCAAAACACGAAAGAACAAGAGCAGTTTGACGAAATGAAGGATTTTTCCGAAACAATAAAAGATTCTTCAGAAGAAAACTCAGAAATCCTTGAGGACTCCGAGGACTCCAAGGAAAATAACCCGCTGGAGCAGGCTCAGGAAGAGATTGCCCAGCTCAAGGACAAGTATCTGCGCTCCGTGGCCGAATTCGACAACTACCGTAAACGCACACTGAAGGAGCGCGCAGAACTGATACTCAACGGGGGCGAGAAAACCATTACGGCCATGCTTCCTGTCATCGATGATATGGAGCGTGCCATCAAGAACGGGGAGTCCACCGAAGACCCAGAGGTGCTGCGCGAAGGTATGAAACTCATTTATAATAAAATGATGAGAGTCCTGGAAGAACTCGGCGTTTCAAAGATTGAAACCGTTGATACGGACTTCGACACTGATGTTCATGAGGCCGTTGCCATGGTTCCAGGCATGGGCGATGACAAGAAAGGAAAGGTAATCGACTGCCTTGCAACGGGATATAAGCTCAACGATAAAGTGATACGACACGCGAAGGTTGCCGTGGGACAATAATTCTATCACCATCATTTTCCAATGTCACAGAAAAGAGATTACTACGAGGTGCTTGGGTTGCAGAAGGACGCAACCGCAGACGAGATCAAGAAAGCATACAGGAAAATTGCCATTAAATATCACCCTGACCGCAATCCGGGTGACAAGGAGGCTGAGGAAAAATTCAAAGAGGCAGCCGAGGCCTATAACGTCTTGCACGACCCGCAGAAACGCCAGCAATACGATCAATTCGGATTCAACGGGCCAGATGCCGGAGGCTTTGGGGGCTTCGGAGGGACTTCAATGAACATGGATGACATCTTCTCTATGTTCGGCGACATCTTCGGAGGTCACGGCTTTGGAGGCTTCGGTGGTGGCGGGCGTGCCCGTCAACAGCAGCACAGGGGCAATGACCTGCGTCTGAAGGTCAGGTTGACACTTGAGGAAATCAATCAGGGCGTAACCAAGAAATTCAAACTCCGTAAGGATATTCCATGCTCACATTGTAACGGGTCGGGCGCGGAAAACGGCAGCGGAATGGAGACATGCCCCACTTGCCATGGTTCTGGCGTCATCACCCATACCACTCAGAGCATCTTCGGCATGATGCAGACCCAAGGTGTTTGTCCGACTTGTCAAGGTGAAGGACAGATTATCAAGAACAAATGTCACGAATGCGGGGGAACCGGTGTGGTGAAAGGCGAAGAAGTGGTGGAGATTAAGATTCCTGCTGGTGTCGCTGAGGGCATGGTGGTCAACGTGCCTGGCAAGGGTAATGCTGGGCAGCGCAATGGTATCTCAGGCGACATACAAGTGTTTATTGAGGAAGAAGAACACGACACTTTTGTTCGCGACGGCAACGATTTGATATACAATCTATTGCTCGATTTTCCTACAGCAGTACTTGGAGGCGAAGTGGAAATACCGACCATAGAGGGTTCCAAGCTGAAGGTGAAAGTGGAAAACGGAACTCAACCTGGAAAGACGTTGCGCCTGCGCGGAAAAGGCCTTCCTGTGGTGCAAGGCTACGGATCGGGACGCGGCGACTTGGTGGTCAATATTAGCGTATATGTTCCAAAGACCTTGAGTCGTGAGGAACGACAGGCAATGGAGAACTTCCGTTCAAGCGATAATTTCAAGGGCGACAAGCAGACGAAGGAATCCATATTCCAGCGCTTTAAGAACTATTTCAACTAACAGGATTATTGTTATTAAGATGACGTACGGGGAAGTAACTGAGTATCTGTTCAACAAAACGGCGAATTACGAGAACCAGGGGGCTTCGGGCTACAAAGAGGGACTTGGCAATGCACTTGCCCTGGATGAGCATTTCGCACATCCTCATGAGAATTTCAGGTCTGTTCATGTTGGTGGCACCAACGGAAAGGGCTCTGTTTCGCATACCATTGCTTCGCTGCTACAGATGTTTGGATACAGGGTAGGGCTTTACACCTCACCCCATCTGGTTGATTTCAACGAGCGCATCCGTATCAATGGCAAGCCAATCCCTCATGATTATGTAATCGAGTTCGTTGAGCAGAACAAGAGTTTCTTTGATACTCTTGATGCCTCTTTCTTCGAACTGACTACCGCCATGGCATTTAAGTATTTCAGTGACATGGATGTTGATATTGCCATTGTGGAGGTGGGTCTTGGCGGACGACTTGACAGTACGAATATCATTAATCCCATTATCTCTGTAATAACCAATGTGTCTATGGATCATACGCAGCTTCTCGGGTCCACTATCAGCCAGATAGCCATGGAGAAAGGCGGCATTATCAAGAAAGGCACACCAGTGGTCATTGGAGAGTCTACCCCCGAAACGCATCAGATTTTTCAAGCCATTGCTGATGAAGCAAAGGCACCCATCTACTTTGCCGATGACGAGAGTGAGTCGGAAATCATTTCGGCAGAAATGCAGGACGACGGAATGATGCACTACAAAGCCAAGCACCTTTCGGACTTCTGTGGCGAACTGTGCGGCTTGTACCAGGCAAGAAACACCAATACTGTCATGTCGGTGATGCACCGGCTAATGGATCTCGGTTATCTCTGTGAATGCTACTCTCCCGACAATCAAGCAAAAATCCAGAAGGAGATGAACAAGGCGTTCCAAAACGTCACAAGACTTACAGGACTGCTTGGCAGGTGGCAGACCGTCAGGACCAACCCTACGGTCGTTTGTGACACAGGCCATAATGTGGGCGGATGGGAATACCTGCATAAGCAATTGGCCAATATCAAATGCAAGCAGCTGAGAATGATTTTCGGCATGGTCAGTGACAAGGACATTTATGGAGTTATGTCATTGCTGCCAAAGAATGCCACCTACTATTATACTAAGGGAACTACGAAACGGGCCTTCCCAGAGACATCACTGAAGGTGTTTGGTGAACAGTTTGGTTTGCAAGGAGAGTGCTATCCCACTGTAGCTGAAGCATATAAAGCAGCACTGGCAGAGTCGTCGACAGATGACTTTATCTTTGTGGGAGGCAGTACTTATATTGTCGCAGACTTACTGAAAACCAGCATTTAGTTGTTTTTAACACCATTTTTTCGCCGATATGCTTGCACATGTCGGCATTTTTTTGTTATTTTGCACAAGCAACATTAACTAAAACCAAACAATTATGGCAAATACAACTGAAAATGCGAACCTGTGTGGTCTGAAGCGTGAAGACTTCCAGACCACTATTAATGGTAAGAAAACCGATCTTTACATTCTGCGCAACCGCAAGGGTTACGAAGTCGCCATTTCCAACTATGGTGGTGCTATTTGTGCCATTATGGTTCCTGACAAGGACGGCAACGTAGGCAATGTTATTCAAGGACATGCTAATATTGAGCAGCTCATGAGCGGTAACGAGCCTTACCTTTCTACCCTTATCGGTCGTTGGGGCAATCGTATCTGCAAGGGACAGTTCACTCTGAACGGCAAGGAGTATCAGGTTGCCATCAACAATGGCCCCAACCATCTGCATGGTGGTTTGAAGGGTTTCAATGCCAAGGTATGGGATGCCCGTCAGATGGGACCTCGATCACTGGCTCTGCATCGCATCTCGTCCTATGGTGAGGAAGGCTATACGGGCGAACTTGATGTGACGGTAGAATTTACTTTCACCGATCAGAACGAGCTGGTGCTGGAGTATTTGGCCACTACCAACAAGAAAACCATTGTCAACCTGACGCATCACGCTTTCTTCTCACTCGCTGGCACCGCCGATCCCACTCCTACAATTGATGACCTGATTTGCGAGATTAACGCAGACTTCTATCTGCCCACAGATGCAACGGCCATTCCTACAGGCGAGATTCTGAAAGTGGAAGGCACTCCGTTCGATTTCCGTACTCCGAAAGCCATTGGCAAGGATATCGATGCTGACAATGAGCAAATTAAGTTTGGCAATGGCTATGACCACAACTATGTGCTGAACAAGCAGGAAGAAGGTGAGTTGAGCCTCGCAGCCCGTCTGACTGATCCTAAGAGTGGCCGTACGCTGGAGTGCTATACTACCGAGCCTGGTATGCAGCTCTATACTGGCAATTATCTGGAGGGTTACAAAGGTGCCAATGGTGCAACGTTCCCCCGTCGTTCGGCTGTATGCTTAGAGACCCAGCACTTCCCCGATTCTCCCAACCGGCCTTACTTCCCCTCAGTGGTACTGAATCCAGGTCAGCGCTATAAGCAGAAGACCATCTATAAGTTTGGCGTCTTGAGTTGAGTGTTAAGCGTTGAGAGTTGAGAGTTATCAGTATAGTCATACTGTCAAAAATGATTCTCAATTCTCAACGCTTCCTAATTGATTATATAATTATTAACAAATTTGAGTCTGAGGTGATTAAATAGCTCTTAACCCTCGACTCTCAATCCTCAGATCAACATCTATGTCACAAAAACAAACTCCGAACTATCTGTTCCCGTTGATTATCGTGTTCATCGTGTGCTTCCTCATCGGATTCATCACGACTATGAACAACTCGATGATTGAGTTCTGTAAGGAGGCTTTCAAACTGAGCGACACACAAGGCCAGTTAGTGAACACTTTCTTCTACGGAGCTTATTTCTTCTCCATCCCGTTTGCCATGATGATGAGCAAGATTGGTTACAAGGCCACACTTGTTCTTGGCTTGAGTGTTGTGGGTTGCGGATTCATTGCCAACAACCTCGGTGTTACAGCTGCGCTTGGCACAGCCAACGTTTATACCGTGTTCCTCTGCTGCATGAGTATCGTGGCTCTTGGTGTGGTGATGTTGCAGTTGGTGGCCAACCCATACGTGATGGTGTTGGGTAAGCCTGAGAGCGGTGCTTTCCGTATGACGCTTTCGCAGGCCCTGAACTCTGTTGCTACGACCGTGGCACCTATTTTTATTACTGTGGTTATCATTGCCGACAAGCCCAAACTGCCCGAAAATGTACCTGGTCCGTTCCTTATGCTGGGTATCTTTGCATTGGTGATTGCAGCTATTCTGTTCTTCATCAAGCTGCCCGATCCAGACATGGACAAGAAGGACGATGCTGAAGAAACTGCCGCTGATTTGGCTCAGTATAAGTCGAGCGTGTTCAAGTATCCCCACGTTTGGTTTGGTGCTTTGGCCATTGCCATGTACATGGGTCTTGAGATTGGTATCCCCTCCATGCTTCCCGCTTACTGGAAGGCCGATCCCACGCTGCCTGGTTCCGCTACCGACTATCTGCCCTTCTATTGGGGCGGCATGATGGTAGGCCGTTTCGTGGGCTCTGCTATTCTTGCCAAGTTTGAGGCTCGCAAGCTGCTTACCGCCTGCTTGATTCTTGGTGCTTGCTGCGTAGGTATTTCGTTCTTCCTGCCGGGTATGGCAGCTGTCTATGCCATGTTGGCAGCCGGCCTGTTCCACTCTGTGATGTGGCCCCTCATCTTCAATCTCGGTCTACAGGAACTTGGCCCTCACACGAAGAATGCCTCTGGTCTCATTAACATGGGTGTGCTCGGTGGTGCAACGCTGCCCCTCGTCATGGGTGCCATCGTTGACAATCCCGCCCTCGGCGTGGGTGTTGCCATCATGCTCATGTTTGTCTACTATGCCTACGTTCTCTGGTTCTGCAACTGGGGCAGCAAAATCGGTATTAGCGTGAAATAATTTCAAACTTATTAATAATAAAAACCTCAAAACAAAAACATTATGATAGAAATTGATTTCGTAAGAAGCCGCTTCATCAAGCACTTTGACGGACAGACGGGTAACGTCTACACATCTCCTGGTCGTATCAACCTGATTGGTGAGCACACCGACTATAACGGCGGATTTGTATTCCCTGGAGCAGTTGACAAGGGTGTGACTGCCGAGATGCGTGCCAATGGTACGGAAGATACCGTGATGGCCTATGCTATCGACCTGAAGGACCGTGTGGACTTCAAACTCTCTGACCCCGCAGGCCCCAAGGCCTCTTGGGCTCGCTACATTTACGGTATTGCCCTGGAGATGAAGAAACTGGGCGTTCCCGTGAAGGGATTCAACATTGCCTTTGCAGGCGACGTGCCCCTTGGTGCTGGCATGTCTTCTTCTGCCGCTATGGAGAGCTGCTTCGCTTGCGGTCTGAACGACATCTTCGGCGAGAACAAGGTGTCTCAGTGGGACATGGTGCTGGCCGGACAAGCTACTGAGCACAACTACTGTGGCGTGAACTGCGGTATCATGGACCAGTTTGCTTCGGTCTTTGGTAAGGCAGGTTGCCTGATGCGTCTTGATTGTCGCAGCCGTGAGTTCGAGTACTTCCCCTTCAAGCCCGATGGCTATCGTCTTGTTCTGCTCGACTCTGTGGTGAAGCACCAGCTGGCAGGCTCTCCCTACAATGATCGTCGCAACTCTTGCGAGAATGTGGTGAAGCACATCCAGGCCAAGCATCCCGAGGGCAAGTTCGAGACCCTGCGTGACTGCACCTGGGAGCAGCTTGAGGAAGTGAAGGCCGAGGTAGGCGAAGAGGACTACAAGCGTGCCAAGTTCGTGCTGGGCGAGAAGGACCGCGTGCTCGCTGTCTGCGATGCCCTGAACGAAGGCGACTACGAGAAGGTTGGCGAGATGATGTACAAGACCCACGAGGGTCTGTCGAAGGACTACGAGGTAAGCTGTGAGGAACTCGATTTCTTGAACGATATTGCCAAGGAAAACGGGGTAACGGGTTCTCGTATCATGGGCGGTGGCTTTGGTGGTTGCACCATCAACCTTGTTCGCAACGATTTGTATAAGAATTTCGTAGCTGACGCCAAGGAAAAATTTAATGCCAAATATGGTCATGAGCCTAAAGTGTATGACGTTGTCATAGGCGACGGTTCACGCAGACTCTGTTAATTTGCAGAAATCGTGATAAGGGCAGTTCACATGAGAAAGTTTTTTTCAAGTGTGAACTGCCTTAAAGTTCAAGCGCATGAAAACATTATTTAGGGTAATCATACTATTCAACTTTATTGCTCTTTCCGCAAATGCGCTGTGGGCAGACGGAGAGCGTATTTTCAAGGTCATCAATGCAGCCAATGATTTGGCTGACAATAGTGCTCAGGTTGTTGTATGCACTAAAACGGGACGAATGATTATTTCAACGTTGGGCAGCATCAATTTTTACGATGGCTCAACGTTCTCACATATAGAAACCCAACAGGATTATCAATACCAATTGCCTCTATACCAAGGCAACTATCATCTGTATTTCGATCACATGCATCATATTTGGCTGAAAGACAGGAACAAGGTTACTTGTGTAGATTTGTTATCTGAGAAATTTGTTGCTAATGTTGATAGTGTCATACGCAACGTCTTTGGCTATACGGATCAGGTTCTGGACATGTTTTGTGATTCTATAGGAAATGCATGGCTTCTCACGGAGAATGGTCTTTTGGGTGTTGACCAGAATCGTACATATACGGTATTGCGCGACAGAAACCTGCAAGATGTCGAAGTCTATTCGAAAAAGCTTTTGCTTACTTTCTATGACAATGGAGAAGAAGTGGGGCAAGATATCAATACCGGTAGTGTAGTGCACAGGACGAAGGCGTATGATTGGAATGATGCAGAGGTCTATTCTAGTTCTTCTGTTTTGGAATGCTATGATAATTATTACTTTCAAATCCGAAATGGCAAGAATACTGCCATCTTGATGCGATTTGATGTAAGCACATTGCAATGGAAGACAATCATGAAGACCCCTTTCCACCTGAATGACATGGCAGTGGATACTGGATCACACAAGCTCTATATTGCTTCAGAATATGGATATTATATCTATGACATTGAGACGGAGGAAACCAACCATGTTGAGGAATTAAGCTTAGTAACTGGTAAAAAGCTATTAACAGACTGCAATACCCTTTGTTTTGACAAACAGGGAGGAATCTGGATTGGAACGGAGAAACGAGGACTGCTCTATGCACGTCCCTCCGGTTCCTATTTCAATTCCTATGGGTGGGAAGATCCTCTTGCCTTAAAATATGCCATGATGATGGATCCACTTGTACAGAACATAACGGAATTTAATGGAAAACAAGCCAATTGTATGTATACAGACAGCCGAGGCTGGAGTTGGTTTGGAACGGTCAACGGTCTTTATCTGTATAAAACACCCAAGTCGGAGCCCATTGTTTTTACGAAGAAAAACGGATTAATTAATGAAGTTATCCATGCTGTCGTTGAAGATAGTCAGCACAATATCTGGATGAGTACATCATGCGGTATCAGCTGTGTCATATTTGAGGGAGAGAAGCCTGTCTTTGTGAATAGCTTCGGTCAGGCAGAAAATGTTCCTAATGAGTCATTCGTCAATTGCAAGGCCATGCGTCTTGCGGACGGTACCATTATCATGCAGTCTATAGACCATGTCATTTCTTTCAACCCCAAGGATTTCGAAAAGGTAAATTTGAACAAGGACCTGAAGTTGTATCCTAAACTCGTGAAATTGTTGGTGAATGGAAATTTTGTTATTCCAGGAAAGATGGAGGATGACAACATTATCATTGATCGTGCCATAACACGGACAAAGCATATTTATCTGAATGCCAACCAAAATTCTATATCACTCACCTTCACTGGATTAAACTATTTCCGACCTTTGCAGACGTTCTATCGGGTGAAAGTAAAGGGAAAAGGCATCAGCGAGCAATGGAAAGTCTATTCCTACTATCAGGGAGATGGCATCGTCGATTCGAAAGGCATGCTTCACTTGCCTCTTGCCGGCTTACAACCTGGTGATTATTATGTTTGTGTTCAAGCATCTATGTATCCTGACTCTTGGACAGAAGAGCCATTTGAATGGGTGATACATGTGCATCAGCCATGGTGGCGTACAACAGGAGTCTATATTATTCTGCTCATCTTGGTCACCGCTTTGTTGGGAGTAAATTTCTATTACTACAATAAGAATACGAAAATGCGTGCTCGCCGTAATAACGTTGAGGGAGACATGGTGCGCAAAATCAGATCTTTTGTTGACAGATGTGACTCTTATTCTGGGGAACTTCTTGCTCCTGAGAATGAGGAGATTTATGGTGGAGATAGTACAAACGCAAACTTAACGCCAGAGTTTATCAAACTGATGATGTCGTTATTACCCTACATCAATAGTCACAAAACAAAAGAACTCACCATGCACACAATGAGCAAGATTTGTGATATGGACGTCATTTCATTCTATGATATTCTTTCATCCAATATGTATAAAAGCCCAAGAAAACTTATTCTGCTAATCCGATTGCATAAGGCAGCAGACATGCTCATCAGCACGAATAAGACCATTGAAAAAATAGCCGATGAGTGCGGGTTCTATACACCTAATTATTTTATAGGGAGTTTCTTCCATGAGTACAAGTTAACACCCGGAGAATTTCGTGAAGAAAAACAGAATAAAGTATGACACGAGAACAAGACATCAAAAATGCCGTCGAAGTAATGAAAAACGGCGGTGTAATCTTATATCCAACGGATACTGTTTGGGGTATCGGTTGTGATGCAACGAATGAAATTGCTGTGAATAAGGTCTATCAGATAAAACAACGTGACGATTCCAAAGCATTGATATGTCTCGTGGATTCAGATGACCGTCTGCAGCGATATGTACGTAATGTCCCAGATGTTGCTTGGCAACTAATTGACTGTGTTGTCAAACCTACGACGCTCATTCTTGATGGGGCAGTCAACTTGGCTCCAAACTTGATAGCTGCTGACGGAAGTATCGGTATTCGTATTACCAAGGAGGATTTCTCTCACGAATTGTGCTATCGCTTTCAAAAAGCCATTGTCTCTACATCAGCGAATATTAGTGGAGAACCTGCTGCACAGAATTATCGAGACATTGACCAGAAAATCCTTGACGCTGTAGATTATGTTTGCTGGTCAAGACGTCAAGAGCATCAACCTCATCAGCCATCAAGCATTATACGTATTGGATTGGGTGGCGAGGTCGAAATTATTCGTAAATAGAATAATAGAATAAAATAGAGGAGAAAAATTTGTTGATGTCGGATTAATATAGTAATTTTGCAAATTATATTCCAAATACAAAGCGATATGGCAAAGCATAATAATCATCTCGTAATTATGGCCGGTGGAGTAGGAAGCCGCTTTTGGCCTATGAGCACAAAAGACAAACCCAAGCAGTTTATTGATGTGCTTGGTACGGGTAAAACGCTGTTACAGTTGACTGTAGAGCGATTCGGCGATTTGGTATCTAAGGAGAATGTCTGGGTAGTAACCAACGAGCGATATGCAGAAATCGTGAAAGAACAACTACCAGAAATTCCCTATTCAAATATTCTAAGGGAACCATGCCGCCGTAATACAGCTCCTTGCATTGCCTATGTAAGCTGGCGCATTAAGAAAAAAGACCCCAAAGCTAATATTGTTGTAACTCCAAGCGACCATGTCGTAATGAATGTACCGGAGTTTCAACGTGTTATGAAACAATGTATGTTGTTTACAGCTGATTGCGATGCGATTGTCACACTCGGCATGAAACCCAGCCGTCCTGAGACGGGCTATGGCTACATACAGGCAGATCTCTCGGCCAGTTCTTTGCGTAACAAAGAATTATTCCGTGTTGATTCCTTCCGTGAGAAGCCCGATCTCGCCACAGCCCAAAACTACATTCAGAAAAACAACTATTTCTGGAATGCAGGCATCTTTATTTGGAATGTCAGCACCATCGTCAATGCATTCCGTGTCTATCAGCCACGCATGGCAAAAATCTTTGAATCCATGTTTCCTATTTACGATACTGAAGAGGAACAGTCGGTCATCAATGAGAAATTCCCGCAATGCGAGAACATCTCCGTTGACTATGCCATCATGGAGAAGGCAGATGAAATATTCGTTTGCCCTGCAGATTTCGGATGGAGCGATTTAGGAACTTGGGGTTCATTACTGGTTCAGTCACATAGGGATTTATACGGAAATGCTGCCATTGGCCAGGATATTCAGCTATACGACTGTCATAACTGTATTATACATGCCACACAGGAAAAAAAGGTTATTGTTCAAGGGCTTTCAGATTGTATCGTAGCAGAGCAAAATGACACGCTTTTAATCTGCAAGTTATCAGAGGAACAGCGTATAAAGCAGTTTGCTGGTGAATAGCGTTCGAACCTATATTCTGTGTAATAGCGCGTATGTTTATTTTATAAGTTAGTAATGATTAAAATAAAGTTGGGACGTTTTTTTCGCAAATCGTGTTGCATTATGCGGCAAAACGCGTTGCATTATGCGGCAAAACGCGTTGCATTATGCGGCAAAACGCGTTGCATTATGCGGCAAAATCGCGTTGCATTATGCGGCAAAATCGTCCCAAGTTATTTTTGCATAATCACTTAAAACTCAATATTGAATGGAAAAAAGAAATGTTGCCCTCATTACTGGCATAACTGGACAAGATGGCAGTTATCTGGCGGAGTTCCTCATAGAAAAAGGGTATGAGGTGCATGGCTTATTACGTCGTTCTTCGTCCTTCAACACCGGAAGAATAGAACACTTGTATCTTGATGAATGGGTACGGGACATGAAGAAAAAGCGTCTTGTCAACCTGCACTGGGCTGACATGACTGATTCGTCCTCTCTTATTCGCGTCATTGGTGAGGTGCGCCCAACGGAAATCTATAATCTTGCAGCTCAGAGTCATGTAAAAGTTTCGTTTGAAGTGCCAGAATATACTGCAGATACAGACGCTAACGGTGTTCTCCGCCTTCTGGAGGCAGTACGTATTTGTGGCCTTTCTGATTCTTGCCGTATCTATCAGGCATCTACATCCGAACTTTATGGAAAGGTTCAGGAGGTTCCTCAAAGCGAGACGACCCCATTCTATCCTCGTTCTCCCTATGCTGTAGCCAAACTCTACGGATTCTGGATAATGAAGAATTATCGTGAGTCTTACAATATGTTTTGCAGCAATGGTATTCTCTTCAACCATGAAAGCGAACGTCGTGGTGAAACCTTCGTCACTAGGAAGATTACTCTTGCCGCTGCACGCATAGCACAGGGATATCAGGACAAGCTCTATCTTGGTAATCTAAATGCCTTGCGCGATTGGGGATATGCCAAAGACTATATAGAATGTATGTGGCTCATCCTCCAGCAACCAATTCCTGATGACTTTGTGATTGCAACAGGCGAGTATCATACCGTACGTGAGTTTGCCACACTGGCTTTCCATGAGGTCGGCATTGAACTCGAATGGCAAGGTGAAGGAATCAATGAAAAAGGAATTGACAAAGCTACAGGCCGTTCAATCGTTGAAGTCGATCCCAAATACTTCAGACCTGCAGAAGTTGAACAACTTCTTGGCAATCCTGCAAAAGCCAAATCGATATTGGGGTGGAATCCACGTAAGACGTCGTTTGAACAACTTGTTAAGATCATGGTTCAGCACGACATGCGCTTTGTCAAGAAACTTTTTTTGAAGAGCCAAATGGGCAGTGAATAGTTCGTCTTAGAACAGAAGAAAATGAAGAATTATTTTTGAATATGTTAGACACTCATTCAAAGATCTATGTAGCCGGACACCACGGACTTGTGGGTTCGGCTATTTGGAATAATCTTAAGCAGCGAGGCTTTACTAACCTCGTAGGTCGCACGCATCAAGAACTGGACCTTACCGACCAAATCGCTGTACGCCATTTTTTCGATGCAGAGCGTCCTGATGCGGTAGTATTGGCTGCGGCTTTTGTTGGCGGAATCATGGCAAACTCGCTCTACCGTGCTGACTTCATCATGCAGAATATGAAGATTCAGTGCAATGTAATTAGCGAGGCCTATGCACATGGAGTGAAGAAACTGTTGTTTCTTGGCTCTACTTGTATCTATCCCAAGAACGCTCCTCAGCCCATGACTGAGGATTGTCTGCTTTCTTCTCCACTGGAATACACCAACGAGGAATATGCAATTGCCAAGATTGCAGGTTTGAAGATGTGCGAAAGCTATAACTTGCAGTACGGAACCAATTATATTGCTGTGATGCCTACTAATCTCTATGGGCCCAACGATAATTTCCACTTAGAGAACTCACATGTCATGCCAGCAATGATGCGTAAAGTGTTTCTTGCGCGGCTCATTCATGAAGAAAACTGGCAGGCCGTTCGCCGTGACATGGATAAACGCCCCGTGGAAGGCATTGGAGGTGATGCCCCAAAGACTGCAATCCTCGATGTTCTGGCAAAATATGGCATATACGATAACCGTGTTGTGCTATGGGGTACGGGTAAACCGCTTCGTGAGTTCCTTTGGAGCGAGGATATGGCCGATGCTTCAGTACACATTCTTCTTAATGTGAACTTCTCCGACATTATTGGTATGGAGCGTTACTCAAGCGTTCACTTTGGAGCTAAGACCGATGGGAGTATTGACCGCAACCATTCCGAAGGACGTGGTGGAGCCATACCTTCTTTAGGCGAGATACGTAATTGTCATATTAACATAGGAACGGGCAAGGAATTGACAATACGACAGCTATCCGAACTCGTAGCCAAGTCAACGGGGTTCGATGGCATTATCGAGTTCGACGATTCAAAGCCCGATGGTACGCCTCGCAAGCTCATAGATGTATCAAAGCTGCATCGTTTAGGCTGGAAACACAGTGTCGATATTGAGGATGGAGTCCAACGTTTGTATAAATGGTATCAGGATAGCCTTCAGCTTTGATTTTCGATTAAAACCGCTATAAAAAGTCCTTCCGTTGCCTTAACCAAAAAGACAACAGAGGGCCTCTTCTACTTTCTTTACGGGATGTAGTTGTATATTATACTTTTTTGAGTCAATACTTTGCAAGTTATTATGAGGCAGTATGACATGATGAAATCCAATCTTCTCTGCTTCTGCTAATCGTTGCTCAATACGCCCCACAGGCCGTACCTCTCCACTAAGTCCTACTTCGCCTGCCATACACCATCCTGGGTCTATTGGGGTGTCTACGTTGCTGGAGAGCACCGCTGCGATTACTGATAAATCCATTGCCATATCGGTGACCCTTAACCCTCCAGCAATATTAAGAAACACATCTTTCTGCATGAGTTTAAACCCCACCCGTTTCTCAAGCACGGCAAGCAGCATGTTCAGCCGACGCTGGTCGAAGCCAGTAGCCTGCCGCTGTGGTGTTCCATAGGCAGCAGAGGAAACCAAAGCTTGAGTCTCAACCATAAGTGGCCGTATGCCTTCAATTGCAGAACTGATGGCAACACCAGATAGTCCATCAATATCATTACTAAGGAGTAGTTCCGATGGGTTTGGCACTTGTCGGAGTCCATTGTTCTGCATTTCGTAGATGCCTAATTCCGATGTGCTCCCAAAACGATTTTTAATGCTTCTCAATAATCTGTACATGTGATGCTGGTCTCCTTCAAACTGGATGACAGTGTCTACAATGTGCTCCAGTATTTTAGGCCCTGCCAAAGTACCTTCCTTCGTGATATGTCCAATCAGGATGACGGGGACACTGCTTGTTTTGGCAAATCGTAGCAATTGAGATGCGCACTCCCGCACCTGGGCAACACTACCGGCAGATGACTCTACCGTATCAGTGGCAATGGTCTGTATGGAATCGATTACGACAATGTCAGGCTTCTCGTCGCGTATGTGCCTGAAGATCTGTTCCAGCGAGTTCTCACATAAGATCAGGAAGTTCTGTGGGGATTGTTGGCATATACGTTCGGCTCGCATCTTCAGTTGGTAAGCACTCTCTTCGCCACTAACATATAGTATATGTTCGTCTGTTAACTGGAGCATGGTTTGCAAAGACAGCGTAGATTTGCCAATTCCCGGTTCTCCACCAAGTAGCACTATACTTCCAGGAACTAATCCTCCACCGAGAACACGGTTCAACTCCGCATCATGCATGTCAATGCGTTTGTTTTCGTGACGGTCAATTTCTCTGAGCCGTAAAGCCCGGTTTGTGCGCAACTCCTGTCCTACAGCAGCCGCTAAGGGACGTGTAATTGTTTCAGCAGAAACACGTATTTCCTTGAACGTGTTCCATTGTCCGCAGGAGGGGCATTTGCCTATCCATTTGGCTGACTCTTGTCCGCAATTCGAACAAACATAAGCAATCTTGTCTTTTGCCATCGTTTTTATGATGATTGATGGCACAAAATTACAAATATTTTTCTTGCTTACAAAATTTTTTATTACTTTTGCAGCGTGAATATGGCTAATATCGCACATTCATTCAATAAGCAGAAGGGCGACCATCAACTTTTCAGGCTGTGGCTGCCCTTTCTTTATACGAATCAGATAGAAAAATAGCATAGTGATGAAACAGCTGATCCCGTTGATAATAGTTTTGCTATTGGTGGCAGCTTGTAGCAAAGAAAGCGGAAACAACACCAATCGACAGAAAGACATCCTTGCAGAACAGGAAGACTCTGACGCTTGGCGAATAGCCGTGCTGCCAACGATGGACTGCGTACCATTGATAATAGCCAAAGAACGTGGTTTTTTTTCAAGTCAGGGCATCCATGTGCGCTTATGTCCTTTCCAAGCTCAACTGGATATTGACACAGCTATAGTTGGAGGCAGTGTTGATGGGGCTGTAACAGATTTAGTACGTGCTGCCCATCTTGAATCAAGTGGAGTAGAGCTATCTCGTGTGTCTTCTTTGGAGTCTGCCTGGTATTTAGTGGCCCTTCGTTCTGCTCGTATTCGCAAATTGGTTCAGCTTGACGACAAAATGTTAGCGATGACTCGTTATTCCGTTACCGACATGTTATCCGATAGGGTTGTCGATAGTGCCAAATTGGTGTCAGAACGTGTGTTCCGCATTCAAGTGAATGATGTTGGTGTTCGGTTAGGTATGCTGACATCTGGCATTATGGATGCCATGTTCCTGCCAGAGCCTCAGGCAACCCAGGCACAGCTGATGAAGCATCCTGTTTTGCTCAGCACCAATCAGTTGGATCTGCGCATGGGAGTACTCGTTTTCCGTAACCAGTCACTCAGGCATAAAGACAAGGACCTGAAGGCATTGCTCTCAGCCTATGATATGGCGGTAGATAGCATGAATGATCGGGGGCTTCAGGCTTATTCAGACATTATTCATCAGTATTTGGGCATTTCTCGTGCCGTTATAGACACGTTGGCAAAGAATTTTAAGTACTCTCATAGTGCAAGACCTCGAGAAAAGGATCTTCAATACGTGGACGAATGGTGGAAGTCACGCTTAGAATCAATGAAAAATGTGGAAAAACGATATCTTCAATAAAATTACAGAGCAACTACTTGCTCGCAGACTGGGTGAAGCCATTGCTTTACTTGAAAATTACTTACTTTCTCATCCGGGGCTTCATGAAATGGAAAAGTTCCGTACATTGGCGGCCGATTACAAGCTTTTAGTCGATTACTGGTGTAATGGCTATGAAGATCCGATGCGCGAAAAAGTATACAATGAACTATTGCACAGGATGTATGTGCTATCCATAAAGATTGCCATCCGCGACAGACGCGTCCACTCCTCTTTTCTTACCGGTGTTTACGGAAGGGCCCGGAAAAGCCGAAATGATTGGCATATTTCCTTGATAAATAGTGAATTAGAGGATTATGTCAGCAACGTGGCTATGCTTTCTCTTGAACCAGAGCATCTAAGGAAACAAAAAGCTGACGAATTATATCATTCTCATCAACAGATGATGCACGACCTTTTTGATTATATTTGGACATCTCATCTTTGGAGTGACTCGTTAGCAGACGCCTTTACACAGATTTTGTTGTCGCCTACTATCGATAGCAATGACCAGCAACTCATTGTGAGTGCAATTATGCTATCAGCGATGAATGCCTTCGACATCAACAAATTCCAGCTGTTAGCCAATGTCTATATGCAGTCTACAGACAACCAAGTGCGACAGAGGGCTCTTGTTGGATGGGTATTCTCTATGGATGCAGATATGGAAAAACTCTATCCTGAAATGGCATCAATAGTGGGCACCATCTGTAAGAATGAGGAATTCTTACGGGAAATAACAGAGTTGCAGATGCAACTTGTGTATTGCATAGACGCAGAGAATGACACGCGTCGCATTCATGATGAGATTATGCCAGACTTGCTTAATAATAGCAATTTCAAAATTACCCGGCAGGGAATTGTTGAGGCAGAAGAGGACATGCTGGAAGATATCCTTCATCCGGATGCTGATGAACGACGGTTGGAACAGTTGGAAAATAGCATGCAGAAAATGGCAGAAATGCAGCAACAGGGTTCCGATATCTATTTTGGTGGATTCTCACAAATGAAACGTTTTCCTTTTTTCGATGATATCAGTAACTGGTTTGCCCCTTTCTATTCGCAGCACCCCGGCATCAGTCATATCTGGAACCATGTAAAAGGGCGTCGCTTCCTACATAGCATCACCCGTATTGGAGCGTTTTGCGACAGCGATAAATATTCATTTGTACTGGCTTTCGAGAAGGTGCTTGACCGCATGCCACAGAGCATATTGTCGCTAATTGAGCAAGGCGAGGCCGTACCAATGCCTGTTGGCGGTCAAGTGGACGAGAATCAACAGCAGCAACCTGCATTTATCCGCCGTATCTATCTGCAAAACCTCTATCGTTTCTTCCGCTTATTCCCCATGCGTAGTGAGTTTCGAAATCCTTTCATAACCGATACCATTTCAGACTACGTCTTTTTCTCAAATCCCTTGCTGTCAAAAACCCCACTCCAGGGCCATTTCGTGCAGATTGCTGCTTTTTTCAGAAAACGGCACATGAACGAAGCTGCAGCCATGGTACTGATGGCTTGTGATAAAAAATGGCATGATTACCAATATTATATGATGATGGGTACCTTATTGCAGCACGATACTCTCATCTGTAATGACGTTCGGTTCGCATCCGAGTATTACTCGAAAGCATTGCAATTACGTCCTGACAGTGAACAAGCTATGGCAGGCTTGGCGAGGGCTCTCTTTAATGAGCAGAACTATCAGCGTTCTTTTGATATATTTAGCCAATTAGTGTCGATGCACCACGAAAACATTGGCTATGAATTAGGTCTGTCTATCTGCCAGATTAACTTGAAAGACTACGATGCTGCTATGCAGCGACTTTTCAAGCTGAACTATAATCATCCAGAGAACAACCAGATAAAACGTTCGCTTGCATGGACACTGACGTTATGCAGGAAGTATGAACAGGCAGCAAAGCTCTATAATCAGTTACTTGCTATTGAGCAGCCTTTACAAAGTGATATCTTGAACTACGGCTATTGCCTTTGGTTTCAACGTGATATTACCAGCGCAATTTGTATGTTTCGCCAGTTTCTTGATAATCAGGACGCAACGCTTAGCGATCTGCAACATGATTTCTGTGAAACGGAAGCTCAGCTTATCAGTGATCATGGAATCAATCAAACGGAAGTACAGTTGATGCTTGACCAACTTACCACTGGTTTTCATTCAAACTGATTTATGATGAATAATCTGATCACACAAATCAACGATGCGATATGGAGCTATGTGCTGATAGCCGTACTTGTGGGATGTGGAGTATGGTTCACATGGCATACCCGGTTTGTTCAATTTCGCATGGTGGGAGAGATGATTCGGTTGCTCACCGAGTCGGCTGCCTCCACGGTCAAGGGAACAAAGCATATATCATCCTTCCAGGCCTTTGCGGTTTCTGTCGCTACCCGTGTTGGCACAGGCAATCTGGCAGGTGTGGCTACAGCCATCGCAATAGGTGGCCCAGGAGCAGTGTTTTGGATGTGGATTATCGCGCTCCTTGGTTCAGCAACAGCTTTCGTAGAGTCTACGTTAGCCCAGTTGTTTAAGCAGAAACATAAAGACTCATTTATTGGTGGCCCGGCATATTACATCCAGCGTGGTCTTCACCAGCGATGGATGGCAGTTCTATTCGCAGTCTTAATTACATGTCAGTTTGGACTGTCCAACAATTCTATCCAGGCCAACACCATCTGTGGCGCCATGCAAGAGGCATTCGGTTGGTCTCCCGTCTGGGTGGGAGGCATGCTCGCTATCTTGTCATTGTTCATTGTCTTCGGTGGCATACAACGCATAGCGCGTGTTAGTTCTGTACTTGTTCCCATTATGGCAGTCGGCTATGTACTTCTGGCGGTAGTAATTGTGGTTATGAATATATCCGAATTGCCTCACGTGCTCAAAGTTATTGTTCTTGACGCATTTGGGATTGAGCAGGTCGCAGGAGGAGGCTTGGGGGCTACAATGATGAATGGAATCAAGCGAGGGCTGTTCTCCAATGAGGCAGGAGAGGGTAGTGCTCCCAACGTTGCTGCTACAGCAGCGACAACACATCCTGTCAAGCAAGGGCTCATTCAGGCCCTTGGCGTTTTCACAGACACATTGCTCGTCTGTTCCTGCACAGCTTTCATCATACTTGTAAGCGGATTGTACCAAGATCCGTCGCTCAATGGAATAGCCCTGACTCAATCAGCCTTGTATTCGGAAGTAGGGAGTCTTGGGCCGATGTTCATTGCTGTTGCCATCTTTCTATTTGCCTTCTCCAGTATCATAGGCAATTATTATTATGGTGAGGCAAATATTCGTTTCATCACCTCGAATCAGAAAGTAATGACCATTTATCGCATCTGTTCTGGTGGGGTTATGGTGTTTTTTGGTGCTCTGGCAAGTTTCGAACTGGTATGGAATATCGTGGATTTTTTCATGGCACTGCTCACGGCGTGCAACCTTACGGCCATAGTCCTACTGGGTCGTTATGCGTTCCGTTTGCTTGAAGACTATAGACAGCAAAAGCGCAATGGTATTAAGGAACCAGTGTTTCATCGCAGTTCTTTACCAGAAATAGAATCCGAGATTACTTGTTGGGAATAGTAGTTGTGACCATAGTCTCCTGTCCTGTACGTTTTCTGCGATGACTAAACAGATCGTGCAAGTTGTTGAAATCCTTTTTCATAATCAAGCCAAGACCTTGTGTGTTCAGGCTTGAGTGTGTGAAGTACCTGTCGTTTGTCTGGTTGTAGACCTTGAGGGCAAGGTTGCCATTTGGATGCAACAAGTATCGGATGTCAAAATCGCCGATAAATGAAGGTGAAGCCTGAGTGGCATTATCGCGGTAGCCGAATTGTCCGTTAATCAGCAGTCGATTGTTCAGCATGCGTCCGCTGACGAGTCCTTCATATTCTGCATTATGCCATCCTTCATTTCCTGTGGAAATATTTGCGCCGAAATTCCAGTTTGCGCTTTTAAGCACCTGAGAAAGAACTTCGTTGATTTGCGTTGACAGTGTGCCGGAAAGGAAACTTTGCATAGCAAGCTGAGTCTGGTCGTATTGCTGCTGAGTTTCCGCATTGTTGATGCCCTGTGTATAGAAGCGGCCTATTCCCAGAAGATAGAGCACTTGTTGATTCATCTCTTGCTCGTTGGCTATAACAGAACGGATCATCTGCTTTTCTTCACTATTCACTGTGGGCATATCGAGGTCGAACTCAACTCTTGGTGCCGAAGCTTGGCCAAGTATATTCATCAGGCAGTTCACACGAACGGTATTGCCAGTGAAGGAACTGCCAATGTTCAGGTCAGAAAGCGAAACACCGTTAACTGTGTAAAGAGCCTGTAGATTCAGTGCTGCATCAAGTGGGGGACCACCGAACACAATGGTGCCGCCTGGTTGGAACGTGAAGTTTTTCTTGATGATGTTCTGTATGGTTATTCCATAGGTCCCTCGGCTCACAGTGTAGGTTCCAAACATCTGGAATGCTCCTTTGTTGTAGTATGTAGCCTGAATGACGCCGTTACCTCCTAACGTGATGTAATCTCCCGTCTTGGTGTCCATAAGCAGTTTGATGGTAGCTTCCGGCTGTGTGTTGATTATAAAGTTAATCCGAAGGTCACTGGGATTATCCTCACGTGTCGTTTGTGCCACGTCTGAGCTCGAAGACTGTGAGTCCGCTGCCAGTCGAAGCGAATGATCGTGCCAGTTGATGAAACGCTGATCATTGATTGCATCCGGGTTTGCGGCATTGTATGTGAAAACGGTACCTTCAAGAGGTGTCGCATTGCAATTGATCTGTATTTCGCCGGGACGACCATGAAGGTCAACGGATGTGGCTGCAAAGACTGTTCCGTGGAATAACGGGTCAGCCGCCGGGTCATCTGGACTCATATCGTATGCCAGTAGGCGGTCTGTAGCAACATCTAAATCGAAAGTAAGTTGAGTGAGGTTCTTGTGATGTATTCCTCCACGAAGTGTCCCGCTATTCCCATGTTTGTCATGGATGGTGGCACCATCAATCAAAATGTCATCATGCACGAAGCGCACAGTGTCGCCATGTAGCTGATAGGTAGTTCCCAGCGTGGTGACCGTAGCCTGTGCATCAACCACAAGCGTTCCTAAAAGATCCATTTCTCCAAGCGGTCCAATAAGTCTTACGTCACCATAAGCATGTCCGCTGACATTGTTTAAGAAACTATTCGTAAATGAATGCAGGAAGTCGATGTGGGTGCCGCGTCCTTGAATTAACAGGTCAATACGTTCGTGAGTCGGTGAAACGTAACCGGAAATATAGGTATTGGCATCAGCGCCGTCGCGTGCAATGGCATTGATGTCAATCTGTTGGTCATCTTTATTCCAGTGTGCTTGCGCGTTAAGCGTACCCATTTTTCCCCCTTCAAACTTGAATTGTTCCACAATGAGATCAGCCCAGGCATCAGGAGCCGACAGAGCATGTGTCACGTACGCTTTTCCCGTAGCCTTGCCTGCAAAGCTGACGGCCGTGAAGTTTACGAGATCCAAGACGTAGGCGACCTCCACTTGGTTGAGATCAATGGAAAGTGTATCGCGCAGCCGGTCAGAAGCAATACCTTCAACGATGATATGTTGTGCATCGTGGGTCACGCCGAAATGGTCTACAAGCAGTTGCTCTTTATTATAAAAGATGTCACCCGGCTCAATTTCCCATTCAGAACTCCCCATCATAATGGTGGAGGGAAGTACGCGCACATGTGCCTCAGACGAGCCGGAACCGTTGCTGTATACATTTGTGATGGTGCGCAATTCTCCATGGTTGCAGGCTTCATCGCGCCGGCTGTTGTCCCATGTTAGTTTCGTGAACAGATCGTCTTGTGCTGCTTGGGCATAAACATCGAAAATCATGTTTTGGCGGGAGCCATCATATCGTGTACAATGAACCTGACACAGAATTGAGTCGCCTGGAGTTGTTAGGTCTATTCGGCCGTCCCTAAAGAAATGGTCTTTGTAAGAGAACTGGGGTAAGTATCCATGAATGAACGCCTGACCCGTACGGTCATTCATCATTGCGCGGAATACTGTTGGGCGCTGCAATGTGACATCAATACCCAGCAGCTGTTTCATCCATTCTGTATCAGTTAAGTGAACATCCACCTCAAAGTCATTGTCGGTAGGTTGATGATGCGTAGGCAGATTCGGAATTGAAGGTAGCCGTGAGGAGATGCATCTGTACAGGCTATGTGGGAGCGTAGCCCATTCAAATTTTCCATGAAGTTCTGCCTCTCCCATGTCACCGCTGACCTTCAAGAATCGGAAATCTCCGTTTTTCTCTGACTTGACATGAAGATGGTCAATGCGATAATTCATGGTGTCGTTGTGCATGACGAAATCTTCAATATCTATACTGCCAGTCGCCTCACTTAATGTGGTAGCAGAAATGTCAGCTTCAATATTCGTACTAAACGATGCATTCCCCCAATTGTCGCTCAAGCCGAGAGCCTTAGGATAAAAACGTGCAATATTGCCAGTTAGATTGATTCTGCTGTTTTTTTCGGGGTGTATTTCTCCTTCTATGTGTGCCTGCAAGTGAGGGTCGTCTATGCTGAGTCTGCCTGCTATCCCTTCATTGACGTCATAATTACCGTCAACAAGTATGTCCTGGTAGTCATATCCCTTGAAATGCAGTCTTGATACGCTACCGGCGACATGGACAGTTTTACTGTTACCCGTTACGTCAACATCTGCAGACAAGCCTCCTAACAACTCATTGTCAAGTAGACTTCCAAGTTCAAAAGCATCTGTTTTAATATGCCCACTGAATGTCTGTCCGATTGTGTAGGTTCCAGAAAGGTCTGCCTGCCCCAGCTCGGAATTGAATGCTGCCACCAAATCCATGTGTCCATTTGACTCTCCATTAGCTTCGCCTTTTACCTCGATGTCGCCAAGGCGGCTAAGAATGAGAGGGAAGTCATCTCTCAGTTTGCCAAGGAACCCAAGCAGTCCATGTGAAACCGCTAACCGGTTCAAACGTAAATTCCAAGCCGGATGCTTTTTTGTGTCATGTATCCACCCGGCTAAGTCAGTACTGATAGAACCGTCGGACGATTGTATGCTAAATCGCTCTATTCCAAGATGTTTTGCCGACCCGTTTATTCGGCCTTTGATTTTTATGACCGATTTCAAATCAGTCAGTTCTGGCAGTAGAAACGTCAGGTCGCTTGGCGTTATGTTGGTCTCCGTCAGTGTACCTTCAAATCTCAGGGAGTCTTTCAACTGTGCAGGACAGACAGTAGCAGTAACGTCATCGATTACCAGGTCAGATTTGGGTAATTGCAAGAACAGATGCGGAATGTTCAGCTTGTTTTGTTCCCAGTCAATTTCAAAGCCCATACGGTTGACAGTCATACCCGATTGTTCCTTGAAGGCCAAGCGCTTCAATTGAACAGAAAGGGAGTTAGAAGTAAGATGACGCAAAATGACATGGGAGCTGATTTCCGACAGTTCCAAGTGGGCAGGATTGAAACGGCCAGGTGTCTTTGCTACATCCGCCTGATGATAGCTTATACTTGTATTCCTGACTATCAGCGAGTTGATGGCGAGATCCAGCGCCGAGTTATTGGTGGTATCGCGTGACGATAGTGAATCTATCACAAATTGGAAATTGGTCTGCGAAAGCGAATCCTGGCGATGAAGGCTTGCATGAGCATTGAACAACTGTGCCGACGAAACCACGATGCGTCCATCGAGTAATGGAAGCAGTTCCATTCTCACCGAAAGGCGTCCCACCTTTAGCATGTCATTCATGGACTGATCTTTAATCAGCACTTCGTCCACGATGACCCTGTTGATTCCACCGATATTAACACTGCCAATATGAACCTCGGTATTCAGTTTTTGGGAAACCGCATGAGCTATCTTTCCAGCAATCCATGCTTGGGCTGCCGGAGCATTCATGATGACTTGGAAGAGAACAACAAATGCTATCAAACTCCAAATCAACCATGTAACTGCATGCTTCAGACGCTTCATCTGTCAGTTCTACATGGCAGATAGATGAAAAATGCCACATTCATGATGCAAAATTACGATAAAAACTCGTTATTGCTCCATTTTATAAAGAAAAAAGTGGGTGCTATGCATAAATTTTATTAATTTTGCACACGTTCTGAACACAAATAATCTTTTTTAATAATATTTATGGCAAATGTGATTAAGTTGCGAAAAGGCCTTGACATTAGTCTGAAAGGAAAAGCCGTGGAGCAGAAGATCCAATTGAAATCGAATGGGAAGTACGGGTTGGTTCCCGACGATTTCGAGGGAGTCACTCCGAAGGTTGTTGTCCGCGAAGGCGATTATGTGAAGGCGGGAGACGCCTTGTTTGTGAATAAGCAGTTTCCCGAGGTTCGTTTTGCTTCGCCTGTCAGCGGAAAGGTGACTGCTGTGGAGCGTGGCCAACGGCGTAAAGTTCTCTGTGTAAAGGTTGAAGCCGATGCCCGGCAGGAGTATGTGGACTTCGGAAAAAAAGACGTGACAAAGCTTGATGGTAAGGCTATCATCGATGCGCTGCTCGAAGCAGGTATCTTTGGCTATATCAATCAATTGCCTTATGCTGTGTCTACGTCGCCCAATGTGCAGCCTAAGGCAATTTTCGTCTCTGCCCTGCGCGACAAGCCGCTGGCCTGCGACTTCGAGTATGAGGTGAAGGGTCAGGAACAGGACTTCCAGACGGGTCTGACGGCGCTCTCGAAGATTGCGAAGACCTATCTCGGCGTAGGCACAGGTTCCGCATTGGAGGGTATGAAGGATGTCGAGGTGAATGTCTTCGACGGTAAGTGCCCCGCTGGTAACGTCGGTGTGCAGGTGAACCATCTGGACCCGGTGAACAAGGGTGAGGTGGTCTGGACGATAGGCGATCCCACGGTGGTGCTGTTCATCGGCCGACTGCTGAATACGGGCAAGGTAAACCTGACCCGCACAGTGGCCCTCTGCGGCAGCGAGATCAAGAGTCCGGCTCACGTCGACATGCTTGTCGGCGAGGAACTCTCGACGCTGCTGAGCAACAGCTACGACGCCTCGAAGAGCGTGCGTATCATCAATGGTAACGTGCTGACAGGCAAACCCACCACGAAGGAAGGCTTTTTAGGGGCTCACACCTCTGAGATCACCGTCATTCCCGAGGGCAACGATGCCGACGAGATGCTGGGCTGGATTCTGCCCCGCTTCAAGCAGTTCTCGGTGAACCGCAGCTATTTCTCCTGGCTTTGTGGTAAGAAAGACTATGCACTCGACGCCCGCGTGAAGGGTGGCGAGCGCCACATCATCATGAGCGGTGAGTACGACAAGGTGCTGCCGATGGACATCTACGGCGAATACCTCATCAAGGCCATCATTGCCGGCGACATTGACCGTCAGGAGGCGCTGGGCATCTACGAGGTCGCCCCTGAGGATTTTGCACTCGCAGAATTCGTCGACAGTTCGAAGTTGGAGTTGCAGCGCATTGTGCGTGAAGGACTGAACATTTTACGTAAAGAAAACGCATAACTATGTCAGCATTAAGAAATTATCTCAATAAGATCAAGCCGAACTTTGAAGAGGGTGGCAAACTTCATGCCTTCCGCTCTGTGTTCGACGGCTTTGAGACCTTCCTCTACGTGCCCAACGACACGGCGAAGGCTGGTGGCGTGAACATTCACGACGCCATCGACTCGAAGCGCATTATGAGTATGGTGGTCATCGCCTTGATGCCAGCCATGCTGTTCGGAATGTATAACATCGGCTATCAGAACTATGCCGCTGCCGGAACGTTAGCAACAGCCTCCTTCTTGGAAATCTTCATCTATGGCTTCCTCGCCGTGTTGCCGAAGATTCTGGTAAGCTACATCGTAGGTCTGGGTATCGAGTTTGCCTGGGCCCAGTGGAAGGGTGAGGAGATCCAAGAGGGCTACCTCGTCTCGGGTATCATCATCCCGCTGATTATTCCTATTGGCTGTCCGCTGTGGATGCTGGCGCTGGCTTGTGCCTTCTCGGTGATCTTCTGTAAGGAAATCTTCGGTGGTACGGGCATGAACATCTTTAACCCTGCCATCGCAGCGCGTATGTTCCTCTTCTTCGCCTATCCCTCGAAGATGACCGGCGACACCGTGTGGGTGGCTCAGAGCAGCATCTTCGGGCTTGGTAACGACCTGCCCGATGGCTTCACCGCTGCTACGCCGCTTGGTCAGCTGGCACAGAACATCGTTCCCGATGCCTCTATCATGGATATGGCCCTCGGTTTCATCCCCGGTTCTATCGGCGAGACCTCGCTCGTGGCTATCGCCATCGGTGCTGTCATCCTGTTGTGGACGGGCATCGCCTCCTGGCGCACCATGCTGAGTGTATTCGTTGGCGGTGTGGCTCTGGCTCTGCTGTTCGAACAGACCGGCTCGGGCATGACCTGGTGGCACCACTTCGTGATGGGTGGCTTCGCCTTCGGTGCCGTCTTCATGGCTACTGACCCTGTGACATCATGCCGCACCACTACGGGCCAGTACATCTACGGATTCCTCATCGGTGCGATGGCCATCATCATCCGCGTGATGAATGCCGGCTATCCTGAGGGTATGATGCTCGCCATCTTCTTTGGTAATATGTTTGCTCCCACTATCGACCACTTTGTCGTGGAGCGCAACATTAGTAAGCGTCAGAAAAGACAACGAATTTAACGAATTTCACGAATTATGGGAAAGTTGAATACAAATTCTAACGCGTACATTATAATATATAGCGCGATACTCGTGGTCATCGTGGCCTTCCTGCTGGCTTTCGTCTATCAGGCTCTGAAGCCTATGCAGGACGCTAACGTGGCCCTCGACGTGAAGAAACAGATTCTCTACTCGCTCAATATCCGCGATCTCGACGGCGCTGAGGCAGAAGCCAAGTATGCCGAGGTGGTAAAGGAAGAAGCAGAGATGAACGGACAGAAGTACTACATGTGTGAGATCGATGGCGAGGATATTCTCGTGGTTGCTCTGAAGGGTATGGGACTCTGGGGCGGCATCAGCGGCTATATCTCCATCCATGGTGATGAGAGTCCAGTTGTCTATGGAGCTTATTTCAATCATGAAAGTGAGACAGCCGGTCTGGGTGCTGAGATCAAGGACTCGCAGGCCTGGCAGGAGAAGTTTATCGGCAAGAAAGTCTTTGCCGATGGCACTCAGGATGTAGCCCTCGCTGTGGTAAAGAAAGTAGAAGACGCCACGACACAGGTTGACTGTGTGACGGGTGCTACGCTGACCTCTAATGGTGTGAACGATATGATTAAGGCTGGACTGAAGGATGCCGGAAAGAATGCTTGCGAACTGTTTATGAAGATGCAGTGCACGAAGGATTCTGATAAGGATTGCTGCAAGGAGGGTACTCATGATTGCTGCAAGGACTCTACAGTTGTAGCAGAGTAAATTGTAAATAGTAAATTGTCAAATTGTAAATTACTATGGCATTATTCAGTAAACAAAATAAGGAGGTTTTTACTAACCCGTTGAACCTTGACCACCCGATCCTCGGACAGGTATTGGGTATCTGCTCGGCGCTGGCTGTGACTTCGCAGTTGAAGCCGGCCATCGTGATGGGTCTCGCCGTAACGGTGATCACAGCCTTTGCTAATGTGATCATCTCGATTATCCGCAACACCATTCCCAACCGCATTCGTATCGTGGTGCAGCTGGTGGTTGTGGCTGCTCTCGTGACCATCGTTTCTCAGATTCTGAAGGCTTTCGCCTACGACGTGAGCGTTCAGCTGAGCGTGTATGTAGGTCTGATCATCACCAACTGTATCCTGATGGGTCGCCTCGAGGCGTTCGCTATGCAGAACAAGCCCTGGCCCTCGTTCCTCGACGGAGTGGGCAACGGTCTGGGCTACGCCATGATCCTCGTGATTGTGGGTGCCGTCCGTGAACTGCTGGGTCGCGGTTCGCTGCTGGGCTTCCAGATTATTCCGGATGCCTGCTACGATTTCGGCTACGTGAACAACGGTATGATGACGATGCCGGCCATGGCGCTGATTCTCGTTGGTTGTGTGATTTGGGTACATCGTGCATATTTCTACAAAGAGAAATAATTCGTGTAATTCGTTAAATTCGTTGTAGAAAAAATTGAAGTAATTATGGAACACGCAATATCATTACTGTTCAGGTCCATCTTTGTGGACAATATGATCTTCGCCTTCTTCCTCGGCATGTGCTCCTATCTGGCTGTGTCGAAGACCGTGAAGACTTCGCTGGGACTTGGTCTCGCCGTGACCTTCGTGCTCACCGTGACCGTTCCTGTGAACTATCTGTTGCAGACCAAGGTGCTGGGTCCCGACTGCCTCGTTGAGGGTGTAGACCTCAGCTATCTGTCGTTCATTCTCTTCATTGCCGTGATTGCCGGTATGGTGCAGCTGGTGGAGATGACGGTCGAGAAGTATAGTCCCTCGCTCTATGCCGCGCTGGGTATCTTCCTGCCGCTGATTGCCGTGAACTGCGCCATCATGGGTGCCTCGCTGTTCATGCAGCAGCGCATCCTCATGGAACCCACCAATTCGCAGGCCATCACCTCTATCTGGGATGCCATCGTCTATGGCTTCGGCTCTGGTATCGGCTGGATGCTCGCCATTGTGGCTATGGGTGCCATCCGCGAGAAGATGCAGTACTCCGACGTTCCCAAGCCCCTGCAGGGCCTCGGTATCGTGTTTATCACCGTCGGCCTCATGGCTATGGCGATGATGTGTTTCTCTGGACTTAATATTTGATCGAGTATGGCACAGTTTATAGCATATAGTATAGGGGTTTTCCTCCTGGTCATCATCTTGCTGGTGATCATTCTGCTGGTGGCAAAGAAGTACCTGAGTCCCAGCGGCAACGTGAATATTACGGTGAATGGCGATAAGGTGCTCAACGTGCCTCAGGGCAACAACCTGATGGCTACGCTCAACCAGAACGGCATCTTCCTGCCCAGTGCCTGCGGTGGTAAGGCCAGCTGCGGACAGTGTAAGGTGCAGGTCTTAGAGGGTGGGGGAGAGATCCTCGACTCTGAGAAACCTCACTTCACCCGTAAGCAGATTAAGGACCACTGGCGCTTAGGTTGCCAGTGCAAGGTGAAGGGCGACCTGAAAATCCACGTCGACGAGTCGATCCTTGGCGTCAAGGAGTACGAGTGTACCGTTATCTCGAACAAGAACGTCGCTACGTTTATCAAGGAGTTCAAGGTGCAGCTGCCTCCGGGCGAGCACATGGACTTCCTGCCTGGCTCTTACGCACAGATCAAGATTCCTAAGTTCGACTGCATCGACTACGATAAGGACTTCGACAAGTCGTTGATTGGCGACGAGTACCTGCCTTCATGGGAGAAGTTCGGACTGTTCCCGCTGAAGTGTAAGAACCCCGAGGACACCATCCGTGCCTACTCCATGGCCAACTATCCTGCCGAGGGCGACGTGTTCATGCTGACCGTTCGTATCGCTACGCCGCCGTTCAAGGCCGACAAGAGTGGCTTCATGGATGTCAACCCGGGTATCGCCTCGTCGTACATCTTCTCGCTGAAACCCGGCGACAAGGTGATTATGAGCGGTCCGTTCGGCGACTTCCACCCGCACTTCGACTCGAAGAAGGAGATGATCTGGGTTGGTGGTGGTGCCGGTATGGCTCCGTTGCGTGCTCAGATTATGCACATGACGAAGACGCTGCACACAACCGACCGCGAGATGCACTACTTCTATGGTGCCCGCGCCCTGAACGAGGTGTTCTATCTCGACGACTTCCTGGGCTTGGAGAAGGAGTATCCCAACTTCCACTTCCACCTGGCCCTCGACCGTCCCGATCCCGCAGCCGATGCTGCTGGCGTGAAGTACACCCCGGGCTTCGTCCATCAGGTGATGCTCAACACCTACTTGAAGGACCACGAGGCTCCCGAGGACATCGAGTACTACATGTGCGGTCCTGGCCCCATGTCGAAGGCCGTCGTATCCATGCTCGACTCCCTCGGCGTCGACCCCGAAAGCATTATGTACGACAACTTCGGCGGGTAAAAAAGTGCCACTTACGACTCAAAAAGGGTGATAGGACAAAAAATACGAAGGAAATATTTGTGTATTAACAAAAATATTTGTACCTTTGCAGCCCGTAACGATTTATTTCAATAAAAGTATTAAAAAACAAAATGAAAAAAGGTATTCATCCAGAAAACTATCGCCCCGTCGTGTTCAAGGACATGTCCAACGGCGATATGTTCCTTACAAAGTCCACGGCAAAGACAAACGACACAGTGGAATTTGAAGGCGAAACTTACCCAGTGGTAAAAGTTGAAATTTCCAGTAGCTCTCACCCCTTCTATACTGGTAAGAGCAAGCTTGTCGACACGGCCGGTCGTGTGGATAAGTTCATGAGCCGCTACGGTAAGGCTGCGAAGAAATAAGAATATCCACTTAATTTTTTAAAGGTGCGTCCAAGGTAGTTGCATATGCCTGGGACGCACCTTTTGCTTTTTTGAAACGAATAGTCGCATAGATACCATGATTCAACTTTCTCAAGTTAGAATTTAGAAGGAGATAGAAGGAGTTCTTGCCTTGCAAGCGACCAGAGGTCGAGCGATCGCGGTCTGCGACCGCTTAGGAGATAGAAGTCAATAGACTTGCACTCCA
>Ga0247611_10000560_pt1 | contig 74959 bp, 64 predicted proteins | sample 177DNAGHGhighgp2_FD_192422 | JGI IMG/M metagenome (GOLD analysis project Ga0247611, IMG submission 192422) | Sheep rumen microbial communities from Palmerston North, Manawatu-Wanganui, New Zealand - 1770 DNA GHGhigh gp2 | ecosystem: Host-associated > Mammals > Digestive system > Stomach > Rumen... | reverse complement strand
GTGCTTTTTAATGTAGTCAACAGTGTATCCTTCTTTAAGCATGCTGACATACATAAGCTTTTCTTTCATTCCATGTTTTGTATGCATATCCAAAAGTTTTTTGTCTAACTTTTGGGGTGCATATCACAAACAACCCACCGCAGTCGCCGCCGGGTACCGCCAGCATGCCGGCCAGCCTTTTTGCCGGCCTGCGTTGCCCTATTCCGAAGGGGACCTTCCATGATTTCGGCCCTTTTCGTGCTAGGTCCCCGTTTTTTGCGGGGTACCTTCCATGATTTCGGCCTTTTTCCTGCTAGGTCCCTGCTTTCCGAGGGGGACCTTCCATGATTTCGGCCTTTTTCTGTCCAGGTCCCTGGTTTTTCAGGGGGACCTGCTCAGTTTTCGGCCCTTTTCTGTCCAGGTCCTTGGTTTTTCAGGGGGACCTGCACAGTTTTCGGCCCTTTTCGTGCCAGGTCCCCGTTTGCCGTCCGGAGCGGAATGGAGGCCCCCTGTCCTTCCTCCCGCTCCGGAATACCCTTTGAGAAAAAGCAATGAAAAAGCCCCGCCGAAGCGAGGCCTTTAATTCTTGAAGTTCAGTTCTGGTACCGCGGGGAAAAATGACCCGGGACATCAGAAGACTACTTCTCGCAGGAGAATGCTTTCCAGCAAAGGGCGCTAAGTGCACCGCCCACAAGGGGAGCGCAGATGAATACCCAGAGATCCTTCAGGGCTGCACCGCCTGCGAAGATGGCGGGACCGATGGAACGGGCCGGATTCACCGAAGTTCCGGTGAGGTTGATGCAAACGAGATGGATGAGGATGAGGCTGAGACCGATGGCGAGACCGGCGGGCTTGCCTGCACCTACCTTGGGATCAGTTGCGCCAAGGACTACCAGCACGAAGATGAAGGTGGCGATAACTTCCACGAGGCATGCGCCCCAGACTCCGCCTGCATTGGCAACGCCGTTGGAGCCGAGGGCTCCGGTGAGATCGGGAGCTGCAACCACCTTGGTGAGCAGGAGAAGAAGTGCGCCTGCGATGATGCCGCCGACGATCTGGCCGCACCAGTAGCCGAGGGCGTCTTTCCAGCTCATGCGTCCGCTCAGAGCAACGCCGAGGGTGATGGCCGGGTTGATGTGGCAGCCGCTGATTTCACCGATGGTGTAGGCCATGGCCACAACTGCAAGACCGAAAGCGATAGCGGTTCCGACTACTCCTGCCGGTGTGCCGCAGCCGAGGAACATGGCGGTTCCGCAGCCGAGGAAAGTGAGAACGAATGTGCCGAGGCACTCTGCAAAATACTTTTTCATAATTGATGTGGTTTGGTTATAGAATGGTTTAAAGAGAATGCAATTCTACCCCGGGCATGTCGGGATCGAAGTCCTGGGCGGGCTCGTTGAATGGCTCGAGGAAGGGGTTGGTGCGCATCTCGCGACCTATGGTGCTGGACCAGCCATGACCCGGGTAGACGTCTGTGGCGCCCGGCAGTAGGATCAGCTTCTCCATGATGGAGCGGATAAGGGAGTCGTAATCGGCGTGCGCCAGGTCGGTGCGGCCGATGGTGCCGGCGAAAAGGGTGTCCCCGGTGAAGGCCAGGCCGGCCGCCTCGCAGTACCAGCACAAAGCGCCTGGGGAGTGGCCGGGGGTGTGGATGGCCTTGAAGACGAGGCCGTCGCCCGCAGCCGCGCTGCCGTCCGCCGCCGGACCCACGTTAACCGTCGCCCCGTCTTCGACCGCCTTCCAGGGGAAGTCGAAACGCTGACCGGGAAGGTTGAGCCTCACGGTAATCTCGGCGTCGTCCTTTAAAGAAATCACCTCCTCCGGATGCATGTAAACCGGCAGGTCGGGCCACTTTGCCAGCATGCGCACAACCCCCATGCAGTGGTCGAAATGCCCATGGGTGAGCAGCACTGCCGAAGGCGTCTTCCCGCCAAGCAGGGGGAGGAACTGTGCGAACTCTTCGTCGCTGTAAAAACCTGGGTCCACCACCACGCAGGCGCCACCTTCCGAGAGCACATAGCAGTTCTCCGAAAGCACCCTGCAGGTGAAAGTCTTCAAATCCATGGCTGATTTGCAAAATAACGATGGCAAAATTACAAAAGAAATGTTAAATTTGTAAGCTAAGACATTAAACCATGCATATAGGAGTTGCAGGAAATATCGGAAGCGGAAAAACCACCCTCACAAGGATGCTCGCGGAGCACTACGGCTGGAAGCCCCAGTTCGAGAGTGTCACCTACAACCCCTATCTGGAAGACTACTACCACGACATCCCCCGCTGGAGCTATAATCTGGAAACCTACTTCCTCGCCCAGCGCTTCAAGGACCTTCTGGAAATCTCCCGCAGCAATGAAACCATAATCCAGGACCGCACCCTCATGGAGGGCGTGCACATCTTCGTGGAGAACAACCGCGAGATGGGCAACCTGTCCGAGCGCGACTACCAAACCTATATGCAGCTCTACCAGATCATGATGAGCATGGTGCGTCCTCCCGAGCTCCTCATCTACCTCAAGAGCAGCATCGAGCACCTGGTATCCAACATTCAGAAGCGCGGGCGCGACTATGAGCAGGGCATGAGCATCGAATACCTCAGCGGGCTCAACCGCCACTACGAGCAGTGGATTGGGAATTACCCCGGCCGCCTTCTCACCATCGAAGCGGATAATCTCGACTTCAAAAACAATCCCGAAGACTTCGCTCACATTACCGACCGTATCGACGCGGAACTCTTCGGCCTGTTCAAATAAAATCATTACCTTTGTAAGATTTAAAAACACTATACTATGCACATCGCCATCGCAGGAAACATCGGAAGCGGAAAAACCACCCTCACCAAAATGCTTGCAGCCCACTACGGCTGGATTCCCAAATTCGAATCGGTAGACTTCAACCCTTATTTGGCAGATTTCTACGAGGATATGGAGCGCTGGAGCTTCAATCTCCAGATCTATTTCCTGAACAAGCGTTTCAAGGACGTGGTAGACATCTCCAAGACAGATGATGTGGTGATTCAGGACCGCACCATCTATGAAGATGCCAAGATTTTCGCCCCCAACCTGCACGACATGGGTCTCATGACCACGAGGGACTTTGAGAACTATTCCGACCTCTTCTCCCTCATGATGAGCCTGGTCGGCTATCCCGACCTCCTCATCTACCTGCGTTCCAGCATCCCCAACCTCATCTCCCAGATTCAGAAAAGGGGTCGCGAATACGAGCGTAGCATACGTATAGACTATCTCACCGGCCTGAACGAGAAATACGAGAACTGGATAAAGGACTACCAGGGCAATCTGCTCGTGGTCGACGCCGACAACATCAAGTTCGGCAACAAGCCCGAAGATTTCGAAAAGGTCACCGACATGATCGACGCACAGCTCTACGGTCTCTTCTCCAAAAAAAACAAATAAAATGGCAGCTAAAAAACCGACCATCATCGACTTTGTCGAGAAGTACACGAAAAAATTTGCAGACAATACATATCTCCGCGAGAAGCAGAACGGAGTCTGGGTAGAAACCAGCTTCAAGCAGACCCGTGACGAAGGCCGCATCCTGGCGGCAGGCTTCATGGCCCTCGGCCTGCAGAAAGGCGAAAGGGTATCGCTTCTGGCGGAAGCCCGCAACCTCTGGGTAATGACTGAACTGGGAATACTCTACGCCGGCGGCGTGAACGTTCCCCTTTCATACAAGCTTGAGTCCGACAAAGACCTCAGCTTCCGCGTGAACCACTCCGACTCCGTGTACATCGCGGCATCCGAGAACGAAATCCCCAAGATCCGCCGCATTATCAAGCAGTGCCCGCAGGTCCGTAAGGTCATAGTCTTCGACGACATTCCGCTCGAGAAAGGCGAAATGCACATAAGTGAGCTGCACGACATGGGCGTGAAGTTCCTGAAGGAGCATGGCGAAGAGCTCGAGGCCCGTATCGCTTCGGTCAAGCCGGACGACTACGCCAACATTTCCTACACCTCCGGCACCACCGCCGATCCGAAGGGTATCCTGCTCACCCACCGCAACTACACGGCCAACGTGGAGCAGGGCGCTTCCGTGATCAGCGTAGAGGAAGGTGCGCGCATGCTCATCATCCTCCCGCTGGACCACTGCTTCGCGCACGTGGCCGGTTTCTACACCATGATGATGTACGGCGGCAGCATCGCCACGGTGCCCGTGGGCAAGACCCAGCTGGCAACACTTCGCAACGTGCCTGGCGCCATCAAGGACGTGAAGCCCAACGTGATGCTGAGCGTCCCCGCGCTTTCCCGCACCTTCAAGAAGAATATCGAAGCCGGCATCAAGGCCAAGGGTCCCAAGGTTGAAAAGCTCTTCAACTTCGCGGTGAACCTGGCCATCGGCTACTACCAGGAATACTACAACGCCGGCAAGCCGTGGTGGAAGCACTTCTGGAAGAAGCCCATCATGAACTTCTTCGACAAGAAGCTCTTCGCGCAGATTCGCGAATCCGCCTTTGGCGGGCAGATGCGCTTCTTCGTGGGCGGCGGCGCCCTTCTGGACATCGAACTCCAGAAGTGGTACAATGCCATCGGCGTTCCTGTGTTCCAGGGATACGGCCTCAGCGAAGCCACCCCCATCATCTGCGCCAACAGCGCCGGTCACGCCATCTTCGGCAGTTCCGGCCGCACTGTGCAGCCCATGGACATCAAGATCTGCGACGAGGAGCACAACGAGCTTCCTGACGGCCAGACCGGTGAAATCGTGATCCGTGGCGAAAACGTGATGGCAGGCTACTGGAAGAACCCGGAAGCTACCGCAAGCACTGTGGTAGATGGTTGGCTCTACACCGGCGACCGCGGCTACCTCTATCCGAAGGACCGCCGTTACCTCTACGTAACCGGACGTTTCAAGAGCCTGCTCATCGCAGCCGACGGCGACAAGTATTCCCCGGAAGGCTACGAGGATAACCTCACCAGCGTCACCAAGTTCGTGGATCAGGTTATCATCCACAACAACCAGAACCCCTACACCATCGCCATCATAGTTCCCAACAAAGAACTCTGCAAAGACTGGCTCAAGAAGAATCATCCCGAGCTCGATCCTAAGTCTGAAGAAGGCAAGAAGGCCATGATCCAGAAGATCTGGGACGAGATGAACACCTACCGCAAGGGCGGCAAGCACGAGGGCGTGTTCCCCGAAAAGTGGCTGCCCACTACGCTGGTGATCTGCCCCGAGCCCTGGACCGAGCAGAACGGCCTGGTGAACTCCACAGTGAAGATAGTCCGCGGCAAGGTTGAAAAAGCCTATGCAGACCGCATAGAATACGCATACACCGCCGAAGGCCGCAACATCTTCAACGAAAAGAACCTCGAATCAATCTAATAATCAATCAATATGGCAAACGTAGAAAAAAAGCAGAACTACACCCCGGTTATCGTGGTGATGTTCGCTCTGTTCTTCATGATTGCGTTCGTGACCAACCTGGCAGGTTCCATGGGCGTTATCGTCACCAATCAGTTCGGCGCCAGCAAGGCCCTTTCCCAGCTCGGCACTCTCGCCAACTTTATTGCCTATGCCTGCATGGGTATTCCGGCGGGTCTCATCCTCAAGCGCAAGGGTTATAAGCTTACCGCTCTGGCAGCCGTTACCGTCGGCTTTATCGGCGTTGGCATCCAGTTCCTCTCCGGTTATATGGAGAGCTTCCTGGTGTATGTGCTTGGCGCATTCGTGGCCGGCTTCTCCATGTGCATGCTCAATATCGTGGTGAACCCCATGCTGAACACCCTCGGCGGCGGCGGAAACCGCGGTAACCAGCTCATCCAGTGGGGCGGCAGCTGCAACTCCATCGGCGGCACCATCGCTCCTATCTTCGTAGGTTGGCTGGTAGGCGGCAGCATTGCCGACGCCACCGTGGCAAAGGCAGCTCCCGTGATGATCATCGCAATGGCCATCTTCGCCATCGCCTTCATCATCATCAAGCTCACGAACATCCCCGAGCCTCATATGGAAACCGCGGAAGAGAAGGCCGCCCGCAAGGCAGGCAATCTCAAGAAAGACGCACACAGCCCGCTGTCGTTCCGTCACTTCATCCTCGGCGCCATCGCCATCTTCTTCTATGTCGGTATCGAGGTAGGTATTCCGAACACCGCGAATGTTTACTATTCCGGTCTCGACTGGATAGGACCGGCCGTTGCCGGCACCATGATCGGTGGCTATTGGCTCAGCATGCTCGTCGGCCGTCTTATCGGTGCATCCGTGGGCTCCAAGGTGAGCAGTAAGATCATGCTCAGCGTCATGTCTTCCGTTGCCATCATCTTCGTTATTCTCGCCATCTTCATTCCTGAGGCAGTTCAGATCAAGATCGGTGGAAACGCGATTCCTCTGTCGTTCGGCTTCCTCATCCTCTGCGGTCTCTGCACCTCCATCATGTGGGGCGCCATCTTCAATCTCGCAGTTGAGGGACTCGGCAAATACACTGCAGCTGCTTCCGGCATCTTCATGACCCTCGTTTGCGGCGGCGGCATCATCCCGTTCTTCCAGAACCTTCTGGCCGACCATGTCGGTTCTCTTCAGAGCTACTGGCTCATCATCGCCTGCCTCGCATACCTCGTATTCTACGCACTGGTAGGCTACAAGAACGTTAACAAAGACATCCCGGTAGAGTAATATGGCAAAGGATTTTGTAGTCGGTATCGACATCGGCGGCCAGAGCAGCAAGCTCGGCGTCGTGGACGCACGCGGCGAGGTTCTCGCCCAGAGCGTAATACCTGCCAGCGGCAGTGCGGATCCCAAGGTAGTCGTTAAGGAACTCGCCCAGGGCGTAATGGCTCTCATCTCCCAGGCCGGTAAGACCGGAGAGATCCGCGGCATAGGCGTGGGTGCTCCAAACGGCAACTACTACAACGGCACCATAGCCTTCGCACCCAATCTTCCATGGGCTGCTCACGGCAGTGTGGAGTTCGCAAAGCTCCTCCAGGAAGCCTGCGGCGGCATTCCCGTATCCCTCACCAACGACGCGAATGCCGCGGCAATGGGTGAGATGACCTACGGCGTGGCCAAGGGTATGAAGGATTTCATCATGATCACCCTCGGTACAGGCGTTGGTTCAGGTATCGTGATAGGCGGTCAGGTACTCTACGGCTCCGACGGCTTTGCCGGTGAACTCGGTCACACCTGCGCGGTGCGTCACAACGGCCGTCTCTGCGGCTGCGGCAAGACCGGATGCCTCGAGGCCTATTGCTCAGCCATCGGAGTGGCCCGCACCGCCCGCGAATGGTTGGATATGTCCGACGAGAAGAGCCTCCTCCGCGAGGTTCAGAACATCACCTCGAAAGACGTCTACACCGCCGCCCTCGAAGGCGACAACCTGGCTCTCAGGGTATTCGAATATACAGGCAAGATACTTGGCCAGAGCCTGGCCGACTTCGTGGAGTTCTCCGCCCCCGAGGCGATAGTGCTCTTCGGCGGTCTTGCAAGGGCCAAGGAATTCCTGTACGAGCCCACCCTCAAGGCCATGAACGAGAACCTTCTTCCTCTGTGGAAGGGCAAGGTCCGTATCCTTTTCTCCCAGCTCAAGGAATCCGACGCTGCCATCCTCGGCGCTTCGGCCCTCGCATGGGAACTTTAGCAAGCTTTTAAAAACCAATAACAATGAAAAAGTCATTACTCTTTGCAGCCCTCGTACTGGGCATTGCAGCTCTGGCCTGCCAGCAGAAACCCGCGGCAGAGGCCACAGAGGGCGAAGAAGTTGCCCCCGTTGAAGCAGCGGCTCCCGTAGCCAAGACTTCCAAGGATTTCAAGGTCTCCAAGGCCACCAAGGACAGCGTCGCATACCTCGTTGGTGTGAACTTCGGTTCCTTCATCAAGGGTTACGATTTTGGCGATCTCAACTACTGCCAGATCAAGAAGGGCATGCGCGCCTTCATCAAGGCCAAGGGCAACCCCCGCGATCCTGAATTCGGCAAGCAGTTCCGCATCGACCCAAACGAGATGAACAATCTCTTCAACAGCTATCTTGAGAACCGTCGCCAGGAAAAGCTCCTTGCCAACAAGGAAGCAGGTGAGAAGTTCCTCGCCAAGAATGCCAAGAAGGCAGGCGTGGTGGTCACCGAAAGCGGACTTCAGTATCTTGTTGTAGAACCAGGTAGCGAGCTCGTTCCCGCATCCGACAAGGATACCGTTTGGGTACGCTACAAGGGCACCCTTCTCGACGGCACCGTGTTCGACGAGGTTAAGCCCGAAGCCGACTCCGTTCGTTTCACTCTGGACCGTGTTGTTAAGGGCTGGACCGAAGGTATGAAGTATGTTGGTGAAGGTGGCAAGATCAAGCTCTTCGTCCCCTCCGAGCTGGCATACGGCGAGCGTGGTCCTCAGACCATCGGCCCCAACCAGACCCTCATCTTCGACATCGAGCTCTGCAAGGTAGCTCCCTTCGTGGAACCCGAACCCGTAGAGGAATAATCCTTTCCGGAGCAATGATCAAGGGCGGTCCTGAATCGGGCCGCCCTAAATTTTTATAGCTTGATTATTATTCTTCCTCGTAGACGAGTTCTTCCTCTTCCTTATCGGGATCTTCGGGCTCTTCGTCTTCTTCGTCCTCATCTTCATCTTCCGCCTCTTCGCTGCCCGGCATTGCGGGAATCTTGCGCCGTTTGTCTTCCGGAAGGTCCTCGAATGCTACATAGCCGTTTTCGAACTCAATCGGAATGGGACCTTTGGATTCCTCCAGGGTGGGTAGGGCTACCTTGTGGTCGGACGGACCCTCAAAGGTAATGATCACGCTCTTCTTGGAGGTCACGTCATAGAAATAGACGAAACTGGCCACCCCGGCCTTTATCGTGTCTTCGATGCTCACTTCGTCCACCGCGCCCGAGCCTATGTCGATTAGGGCGTAGCGGGCCAGCACCGTTCCGTCGGCCGCCAGGGCCTTGAAAAGGATGCGCTGGTCCTGGGGGAACTCCAGGTCCGACCTCAGCTGCTTGTGGAAGGTGTAGAGGGTGTTGGATCCGGCCACCGTATAGAGGCGGTAGAATCCCTTGATGCCCTGCAGAGTGACGCGATAATTGTAAAACATATTGCGAATATACTTCTTTTTTGCTAAATTTGGTTCGCAAGTGACCGACAAGTTTACAAGCATTTCCGCGCCATCGCAGGGCCTCTTCAAAGACCGGGGCAGCCGTTTTATCGCCTATGCCTGGCCCGTAGCCTCCGAAGAGGAGGTGCAGCCCCTCCTCAAATCCCTCGAATCCGAGCACCACGGTGCCCGTCACATTTGCTATGCCTACCGCATTCCCAAGGCGGTTCAGATGGCCGACGGCAGCTGGACGGTAGAGAGCCTCTGGCGTGCGAACGACAACGGCGAACCTTCCGGCACCGCAGGCCGCCCGATACTCGGGCAGATCGACTCCGCCGGCCTCGCCGGCGTGATGGTGGCGGTAGTGCGCTATTTCGGAGGGGTGCTGCTGGGCGTCCCGGGACTGATAGCCGCATATCGGGGTGCTGCAGCGGACGCCCTTGCCGTCGCGCCCAAGGTCGAGCGCACCCTTTCCGTCCCCGTCGTCTTCCGTTTTCCCTATTCCGACCAACCCGAAGCAGAACGGCTTCTCAAGCGCCCGGGAGTGGAAATTGTGGCTCGCGAATTCGGGGAAGACTGCATTTTCACAGCAAATGTAGCACTCGATGCATTTCCTGCATTTAATTCTTTGCTTTCAGAAAAAAATTGGCTAACTTTAAAGACAAATTGACACTAAAACTCATAATTAATAACTGAATCACTTTTGAAATGGACAAAGTTCATGTTTTCAATGCAGGCCCCTGCCTTCTGCCGCAGGTGGTTTACGACAAGGCCATAGAGGCCATCAAGGATTTTAAGGGAACAGGTGTATCGCTTCTCTCCATCTCCCATCGCACCAAGGAATGGGAAGCTACCATGGACGAGACACGCGCCCTCTGGAAGGAACTCCTCCACATTCCCGACGAATACGAAACCGTGTTCCTCGGCGGCGGCGCAAGCCTGCAGTTCCTTTATGTAGCGATGAACTACCTTGAGAACAAGGCGGCTTATCTGGATACCGGCGTATGGGCGCACAAGGCCCTCAAGGAAGCGGCCGGCATCGGCAACGCATATGCTATCGCCTGCTCGGCGGACAAGAACTACAGCTATATCCCCAAGGGCTTCGACATCCCGAAAGACCTGGATTATCTGCATATCACCACCAACAACACCATCTACGGCACCGAGATCAAGCACGACATGGACTGCCCCGTTCCGCTCATCGCGGACATGTCGTCCGACATTCTCAGCCGTCCGGTCGACGTGAGCAAGTACGCCCTCATCTACGGCGGCGCCCAGAAGAACGCCGGCCCCGCAGGCGTGATCTTCGCCATCATCCGTAAAGACGGCCTCGGAAAGGTGAGCCGCTATCTGCCCACCATGCTGGATTATCGCACCCATATCGACAAGGGCAGCATGTTCAACACCCCGCCGGTGTTCAGCATCTACGTCATGAACGAAACCCTCAAGTGGGTCAAGAGCATCGGAGGCGTAGAGGCTATGAACAAGATAAATGTTCGCAAGGCCGACACTCTCTACGCTGAAATCGACCGCAACTCCCTCTTCCGCGGCACCGCAGCAAAGGAAGACCGTTCCATCATGAACATCTGCTTCGTCATGGCAGAGGGCAAGGAGGATCTGGCCGACGAATTCATGGCCTTCGCCAAGGAGCGCCACATCATCGGCATCAAGGGCCACCGCAGCGTGGGCGGTTTCCGTGCCTCCACCTACAACGCCTGCACCCAGGAAGATGTAGAGGCTCTCGTAAAAGCCATGCAGGATTTCGAAAATCTTAAAAAGTAAAGGTCATGAAGGTTCTCATCGCTACCCAGAAGCCTTTCGCCGCCGTGGCGGTAGAAGGCATCAAGAAGATTCTCACGGAGGCCGGTCACGAAGTGGTTCTCTTCGAGAAATATGCAGAGCAGGCCGATTTCGTAAAGGCTGTTGCCGACGCCGAGGCTCTGATCATCAGGTCCGACAAGGTCACTGCCGAGGTAATCGCCGCAGCCCCCAAGCTCAAGATAGTAGTTCGCGCCGGCGCAGGCTACGACAACGTAGACCTCGAGGCAGCATCCGCCCGTAAGATTGTGGTCATGAACACTCCCGGCCAGAACTCCAACGCAGTGGCAGAGCTCGCAGTGGCCCTCATGATCTTCATGGCACGCACCCAGTTCACCCCCGCCACAGGCTCCGAGATTAAGGGCAAGACCCTCGGTATCCAGGCCTTCGGCGCAGTGGGCCGCCTGGTTGGCGCAAAGGCCAAGGCCCTCGGAATGAAGGTAAAGGCCCTCGATCCATTCCTCACCGACGAACAGATCGCCGCAGGCGGAGCCGAGCCCGTTCACACTCTGGACGAACTCTACTCCGGCAGCGACTACGTATCGCTCCATATCCCCGCCCTGCCTTCCACAATTGGCAGCATCAACTACGAGCTCATCACCAAGATGCCCAAGGGCGCTACCCTCGTGAACACCGCCCGCAAGGAGGTCATCGACGAAGCCGGTCTGGAAAAGGCCCTCACCGAAAGGCCGGACCTCAAGTACGTCACCGACGTCGCCCCCGACAACTTTGCAGCCCTTCAGGAAAAGTTCGGTCTCCGTGTCTTCGCAACTCCCAAGAAGATGGGAGCCCAGACCTCCGAAGCCAATATCAACGCCGGCCTCGCCGCCGCCCGTCAGATCGTGGATTTCTTTGCTACCGGAAACGCTAAATTCCAGGTAAACAAATGGTAAGAGTAAAACCCTTTGCGGCAATCAGGCCGCCGAAAGACATAGTCACCGAGGTGGCTGCACCCCCTTACGACGTTCTCAACTCGCAGGAGGCCAAGGATATGGCAGGCGAAAAGAGTCTGCTCCACATCACCAAGCCGGAGATCGATTTCGATCCTATCCTGGAAGATCACGATCCCAGGGTCTATGACCGCGCTGTGAAGAACTTCGCCGACTGGCAGGCCCGCGGCTGGCTGGTCCGCGACCCGAAGGAATGCTACTACGTCTACGCCCAGACCATGGGAGCCCGCACCCAGTACGGCCTCGTGCTCTGCGCCCACACGGACGACTACGCCTCCGGACTCATCAAGAAGCACGAGCTCACCCGTAAAGACAAGGAAGACGACCGCATGGTGCACGTCCGCATCCAGAACGCCAACATCGAGCCTGTCTTCTTCGCCTATAAAGACAATCCCGAACTCGCGGCCATAGTGGCCAAGGCATCCGCCGGCAAGCCGGAATACGACTTTATCGACGAAAACAATTTCGGCCACCGCTTCTGGCCCATCACGGACGACGCTACCATCGCCCGCATCACGGAGATCTTCACCAATGAGGTGAAGGCCTTCTACGTGGCGGACGGCCATCATCGCACCGCTGCAGCAGCACGCGTGGGCGCCGAAAAGCGCGAGCAGAACCCGAACCATACCGGCAACGAAGAGTACAACTTCTTCATGGCAGTCTGCTTCCCCGAAGGTCAGCTCAAGATCCTGGACTACAACCGAGTGGTCAAGGACCTGAACGGCCTTTCCCAGGAGGAATTCAAGCAGGCCCTGAAGACCGACTTCGAACTTGCAGACCGCGGTACCGAACCCTATGAGCCCTCGAAGCTTCATGAGTTCTCCATGTACCTCGGCGGCCGCTGGTATTCCATGGTGGCCAAGCCCGGCCGCTACGACGATTCCGACCCGATCGGGGTGTTGGACGTCACAATCCTGAGTAATCTTGTACTGGATAAACTACTTGCAATTAAAGACTTACGTACCGACAAGCGGATCGACTTCGTAGGAGGTATCCGCGGACTCGGCGAACTCTCACGCAGGGTGGACAGCGGGGAGATGGAGGTTGCGTTTGCACTCTACCCGGTAAGCATGCAGCAGCTTATGGACATCGCCGACAGCGGCAACATCATGCCGCCCAAGACGACCTGGTTCGAGCCGAAGCTGCGTTCTGGTCTGGCAATTCACTCCCTGGATTAAATGGACTACTCGGCCCAAATACACCGCACATTAAAGGAATTCTTTGGATACGACAACTTCAAGGGTGATCAGGAGAAGGTAATAGATCACCTGCTGAACGGTGGCGACGCCTTCGTGCTCATGCCTACCGGCGGCGGCAAATCGCTCTGCTATCAGTTGCCCGCCCTCATCATGGACGGCACGGCCATAGTGATTTCTCCTCTCATCGCCCTGATGAAGAATCAGGTAGACGTGCTCCGTGGATTCGTGGCCGGCAGCGGGAGCATCGCGCACTTCCTCAATTCCAGCCTTAACAAGGCCCAGATGGACGAGGTGCGCGACGACCTCCTGGCAGGCCGCACGAAAATCCTCTACGTCGCACCCGAATCCCTCACAAAAGAGGAAAACGTAGCCCTGCTGCGTGAAATTCCCATATCCTTTTATGCGGTGGACGAGGCCCACTGTATCTCCGAATGGGGGCACGACTTCCGTCCGGAATACCGCCGCATCCGCACCCTAGTGGAGGAAATCGGCCGCCATCCCATCATAGCCCTCACGGCCACGGCCACTCCCAAGGTGCAGAGCGACATCCTCAAGAACCTGGGCATCCAGGGGGCCGGAGTGTTCAAGTCTTCTTTCAACAGGCCCAACCTCTATTACGAGGTGAGGCCCAAGGTCGACGCCGACAAGGATATCGTCAAGTTCATCCGCAAGAACCCGGGAAAGAGCGGTATCATCTACTGCCTCAGCCGCAAAAAGGTTGAGGAGATGGCCGAGTTCCTCTGCATCAACGGCATCCGTGCCCTGCCTTATCATGCCGGGCTCGACGCCAAGGTGCGCGCCGACAATCAGGACGCCTTCCTCATGGAAGAGGCCGACGTGATAGTGGCAACCATAGCCTTCGGCATGGGTATCGACAAGCCCGACGTCCGTTTCGTAATCCATTACGACATCCCCAAGAGCATCGAAAGCTACTATCAGGAGACCGGCCGTGCCGGGCGCGATGGCGAAGAAGGCATCTGCATATGCTACTACTCCTACAAGGACATCCAGAAGCTGGAGAAGTTCATGCAGGGCAAACCTATCGCAGAGCAGGAAATCAACCGTCAGCTCCTGAACGAGGTGGTGGCCTACGCCGAGAGCGGTCAATGCCGCCGCAAGCTGCTGCTGAACTATTTCGGTGAAGACTACACCCAGGACAACTGCGGCTCATGCGACAATTGCCTGCACCCGCGTGCCACCTTCGACGGTCGCGAGGATATGCTGCTGGTGATGAAGCTCATCCTGAGCCTGCCCGAGCACTTTAAGATGGAACATCTGGCCGGCATCCTCGCAGGAAAGACGAATGCCCTTATCAAGAGCTACCGCCACGACGAACTCCCGCTCTTCGGAGCCGGAGCCGAGAAGGACGAAAAGCACTGGCTGGCCGTGATGCATCAGGGGCTCGTGGCCCATCTGCTTGGAAAGGAAATCGAGAGCTACGGCCTCATCTATGTCACCCGGCAGGGCGAGGAGTTCATGGAGGCTCCGTGGAAGATAGAGCTGGTGGAAGACGCCCACTTCGAGGAAGATGATACTCCGGACGACGATGACGACGAAGACGCCGCCACCGAGCGTGCCGCGGCAAAGGGAGCCGGCGGCGGGGGAGACCCGGTGCTCTTCTCCATGCTCAAAGACCTCCGTCGCGATCTGGCCCGCAAGCTCGGCCTGCAGCCGTGGATACTCTTCGGAGACCCGGCCCTTGGCGACATGTCCATACTCTATCCTCTCACCTACGAAGAGCTTCAGAAGTGCCAGGGCGTGGGCGAGGGCAAGGCCCGCAAGTTCGGCGCCGAGTTCCTCAAGCTCATCGCCAAGTACGTGGAAGAGAACGACATAGAGCGTCCCGACGACTTTGTGGTGAAGTCTTCCCCGAACCGCAGCGCCAACAAGATCTTCATCATCCAGAGCATCGACCGCCGCATGGAACTCGAGGATATCGCCGCCATGCGCGGTCTCGAGATGGACGAACTCATGAAGGAGATAGAGGCCATCGTGGCCACCGGCACCAAGCTCAACCTCGATTACTATATAGAGGAGAATATTGACCCGGAAATCGAGGACGAAATCTACGAATATTTCCACGATAAGGCCACCTCGGACAGTCTGTCCGAAGCCATTGAGGCCTTGTCAGGAGATTGTGAGGAGATGGAGGTGCGTCTCGTGAGGATCAAGTTCCTCTGCGACGTAGCTTCCTAGCCTACCACCGCACCATTGGCGACGGCTTCCTGCGGAGTAATGAACCGCATGGAGCCGTCTCCCTGTTTTGCCATGAGAATCATGCCCTTGGACTCGATTCCGCGGATGGTGCGCGGTTCGAGGTTCGCCAGGATGCAGATCTGCTTGCCCAGCATGTCTTCGGGGGAGTAGTACTCGGCGATACCGGACACTATCACGCGACGGTCGATTCCGGTGTCGATGGTGAGTTTGAGGAGCTTATCGGTCTTCGGCACCCTTTCGGCCTCCAGCACGGTTGCGGTGCGGATGTCCATGCGGCCGAAATCGTCGAAGCTCACCGGATCCTTCTGCGGTTCCACCTGCTTTGCGAGCTGAGCCCTGGCGGCAGCTTCGTTCTCGGCCTTGATGCGGGCGAGCCTTTCTAGCTGCGCGTCGATGGCGGCGTCTTCTATCTTCTCGAACAGCAGCTCCGCCGGAGCGATTTCCCAGCCTTCGGGAAGGATTTCGGTGGAGCCGAGGGTGTCCCACTTAAGGGTCCCTTCAGACGCTTTCCCTTCGGGAACGGTATGAAGGGCGACGGCTTCGCCATCCTTGTAGGTGTTAACCGTCTGCTGCTCTCCGGCACGGTGGTCGAATCCGGCGGCCAGACCGAGCTTCAGCATGCCGCGCAGCCTTTCAGCGGCCGCCGGAGTGAAGGGCTCGAAAGCGATGGCCAGGTCGGCGCAGAGCTGCAGGCACACGTTCAGGATGGTGCCGGTGCGGTCCATGTCTTCCTTCGCCGTCTTCCAGGGTTCGGAATCGGAGATGTATTTGTTGCCAAGACGGGCCAGCGCCATGGCGTCTTTCAGAGCATCGCGGAAGCGGAAACCTTCGAGGTTATCTTCCAGGCTGCGGCGGATTTCGGGCACTTCGGCGAGCACTGCCTTGTCGGCGTCGGTGAGGACTCCGCGCGGCGGAACCTTACCTTCGAAGTACTTGTGAGTGAGCACGATAGCGCGATTCACGAAGTTTCCGAAGATGGCCACAAGTTCGCTGTTGTTGCGAGTCTGGAACTCTTTCCATGAGAAGTCGTTGTCCTTGGTTTCCGGGGCATTGGCGGTGAGCACGTAACGCATTACGTCGGCCTTGCCGGGGAAGTCCTTCAGGTATTCGTGAGCCCACACAGCCCAGTTGCGGGAAGTGGAGATCTTGTCGCCCTCGAGGTTCAGGAACTCGTTCGCGGGAACGTTGTCGGGCAGCACATATCCGCCGTGTGCCTTGAGCATCGACGGGAACACAATGCAGTGGAAAACGATGTTGTCTTTGCCGATGAAATGAATGAGGCGGGTGTCTTCGCTCTTCCACCATTTCTCCCAGCTGTAGGGGAGGAGTTCCTTGGTGTTGGAGATGTAGCCGATGGGGGCGTCGAACCACACGTAGAGCACCTTCCCTTCGGCTCCGGGCACCGGCACGGGCACGCCCCAGTCGAGGTCGCGGCTCACGGCACGGGGCTGCAGGCCGCCCACCAGCCAGCTCTTGCACTGACCGTAAACGGTGCTGCGCCACTCCTTGTGGCCGTCGAGTATCCAGCAGTTCAGCCACTGCTCGTAATCGTTCAGCGGCAGATACCAGTGGCTGGTCTTCTTCTTTATCGGGGTGGCTCCGGAGAGCTTGGAATGCGGGTCGATGAGTTCTTCGGGGCTCAGGGTGCTGCCGCAATGCTCGCACTGGTCGCCATAGGCGCCTTCATGCCCGCAGCGGGGGCATTTGCCCGTGATATAGCGGTCGGCCAGGAAGGTCTTTGCCTCCGGATCGTAGTACTGCTCGCTTTCCTGGGTTATGAACTTGCCCTCTTCCCAGAGTTTGCGGAAGAAATCCGACGAAGTCTCGTGGTGTATCTTCGAGCTGGTGCGGGAATAGATGTCGAAATTGATTCCCAGACCGGTGAAGGAGTCCTTGATTATCTTGTGATAGCGGTCCACGATGTCCTGCGGGGTGCAGCCTTCGGCACGTGCCTTTATGGTGATGGGCACTCCGTGCTCGTCGCTTCCGCAGATGAAGAGGACATCTTCCCCGCGCATGCGGAGATACCTTACGTAGATGTCGGCAGGCACATACACGCCTGCAAGGTGGCCGATGTGTACGGGGCCGTTTGCATACGGAAGCGCACAGGTTACAAGGGTGCGCGCGAATTTGGGATTCTTACTCATTATTGTCGGATAACTTTTTCTTTATTCTCTTTGTCTCTTCCTGAAGGTTCATGATCTGCTGCAGCACATCTTCTTCCGAACTGCCGGCAGCCTTCAGCGCCTCGGGATTGCCGAGGGACTTGCGGAGCTGCTTTGTCTTCTGGTCGTTCCGGGCGACGATATAGGTGAGCATCGTCTTGGGAACGTAAGTGGCTAGCCATGAAGACTTTATGGTGAGACTATTTTTCAGCTCTTCTATCGAAAGGGTGTATTTTTCCGTGGAGATGGAAGCGGCAAGACCGGCGACCATGCGGTCGGGGGAGTTCAGCAGGCTGCGGATAATCTCTTCCTGGGAATAGCCGGCGTCGTACCCTGCAAGATAGGCGTCGTACACCTTAGCGTAACCCTGATTCTCTATCTTGAAGCCGTGCAGGTCGAGGAAGTCACTGATGAACTCGGTTACCGTTACCTGCTCCGCCTGGAATTCCTTGGCCTCCGGAGTGTCGAAGGGGAACTCGAGGGGCTCCAGACCGTCGACCAGGAGGAACTTCAGGATCTGCTCCTCCACCGTGGCCAGGGCCTTGTTTTCGGGTTTGTAGCTTGCCGGGCTTGTTTGTGCGCCGCTTGCACCTTCGGCTCCCGGTGCGTCGCTGTCCGGAAGATCGCCGTAGTCTGGCACCGGCTCATAATCTTCCGGTGCGCCACCCGGCTGCCCGTCGGCACCGCCAGTCCGTCCGTCGATACCGCTGCGCCAGCCTGCCTCGCGTTCGCGTCGCTCCTGCTGCTTCGCCTCGCGCTCCTTTTCCTTCCGCCAGTCCTCCAGCAGCTTTGCGCGAGTCTTGCGGACTCTTGTGAAGATGACTTCGCTGTCCACGTCGAACTTCTGGGCGGCGGCGTTCACGAACACCGAAGCCTTCACCTGATCGGGGATAAGGGCGATGGTGTCGGCAATGTCGTTTATCAGGTTGGCCCGCTTGAGAGGGTCGTTGCCGGCGTCTGCCAGAAGAATATCTGATTTGAAAGCGAGGAAGTCCTGCTCGTGCTCCTTCAGGTAGTTCTGGTACTCTTCGAGGGTGTGCTTGCGGGCGAAGGAATCGGGGTCGTCCTCTGCCGGAAGGCGCACCACTCTCACGTTCATACCCTCCTTGAGTATCATGTCGATGGCTCTGAGGGCGGCATGGATGCCGGCTCCGTCGCCGTCGAACATAAGGGTCACGTTGTCAGTGAACTTGCGGATGAGGCGTATCTGCTGCTCGGTGAACGAGGTGCCGCAGGGGGCTACCACGTTGCGGATTCCGAGCTGATGCAGCATCACCAGGTCCACGTTGCCCTCCACCACTATGCACTTGTCCAGCTTGGCTATCTCGCTCTTGGCGAACCATATGCCGAAGAGGATGTTGCTCTTCGTGTAGATGGGAGTATCGGGGGAGTTGACGTATTTGGCGGGATTGTCGCTCTTGAGGGTTCTGCCGCTGAAGGCAATCACGCGTCCACTCACCGAGTGGATGGGGAACATCACCCTCTCGCGGAACTTGTCGCCCAGGGTGCCGTCTTCCCTTTGGACCGCCAGACCGGCGTCCAGCAGATACTCGTCTTTGTAGCCGGCTTTACGGGCGGCCTGCAGCAGGGTGTCTTTTCCTGAAGGAGCCCAGCCCAGACCGAAGCGGGCGATGGTCTCGTCTTCCAGGGCGCGCGACTTGTAGTAGGCCATGCCAACGTCTTTGCCTTCTCCCTGTTTTAGCTGCTCCGCGAAGAACTTCTGCGCGAACTCGCTCACCAGAAGCAGGCTCTCGTTGCGCTGACGCCTCATCGTCTCCTCGGGAGTGAGTTCCTCTTCCTGAATCTCGATGTGGTACTTTTTGGCCAGATACCTGAGCGCCTCGTTGTAGCTGCAGTGCTCGTGCTCCATCACGAAACCCACGGCGCTTCCGGCCTTGCCGCATCCGAAGCACTTGTAGATGCCCTTGGACGGCGACACGTAGAACGACGGGGTTTTCTCGTTGTGGAAGGGGCAGCACGCCACCCAGTTCGCTCCGCGCCTCTTGAGGGACACGAAATCGCTCACCACGTCAACTATCTGCGCGGTGTCGAGGATGGTCTGTACTGTCTCCTGCGGTATCATACTGTCTGCTTCGCTGGCTGCTGCTTCGCTGGCTGCTTCGCTGGCTGCTTCGCTGGCTGCTTCGCTGGCTGCTTCGCTGGCGCCGAACTTTTCGCGAATCTTTTGAACTTCAAAGGTACGGATTATTTTTGGATTTTCTTTCATCCCCGGCAGTTGCGTGCGTTTCATTTCAGGGCTGCGTGACTCCCACCCTGCCTTCCACCATGGCATCTGCTCCTCGGGTAGAGGCGTGTTAGGCAACTTATTGGATATCAATAATTTTCTAATTATCGTCATCCCGAGTTAGGTGTGACGATATCTCATAAAATATTATCAGTCAGTTGGTTGTAAACCACGGGGAAACTGCAAAGACACGGTGATTACTTCAACGGCAGATGCAGGTACTTCCTGACTTGATAATGCGGAAATCCCGCCTTCCTTACAAGAATCCCGGCAAGACTCAATCGCTTTTCCTCAGGCTGGTGGATAACGTCTTTCGTTTTTTCAATGCCACAGTACTTTTCCAGGTATTCTGAAATACGCCGGTAGTTGCAGTTGGAATAGGAATCGTATTCTTCATTCAGGTCGTACTCTGCGCCCTTGGTGTTCACGAAAGCCTCGAGCATTCCTTCATATGACTTATAAAACGAAAGCAATGTTCCATAATCCAGAGCATTGTAAATGGATATTATGTAGTCTATGAGCTGGCGTTTCTCTTCTCCGTTCAACTTCTTGAAAAGCCTGTCGTACAGGCGATAGTTTAACGGGACGTCACGCCTGCGAAGGGCTTGCACCTCATTCACGGCGCTGCGCATCACAGACCGGGAATTCCGAATCACAAGCCTTTTCGAAAACGGATGGTCGCTTCTGGCGTATGCCAGGAAATTCCACTGGTACTCTTCGGCTCGAAGGCATACCTTTTTCTCTACGGGATTGTTGGCAACATAGGCATTTATGGACCGGATGCTCTTATCACCGAATTTGCGCGCGCAGCCGAAATTTGCTTTGAAAAGCTTTCCACGCCTTCCGCAATCTTCGTTGAATTCCCAGGAGAATCTTGAATAGCATTCCTGAATAAAGGGCGCCAGCTCACTTCTGTCCCCCGCTTGATAAAGTCCATGCGTGTGGTCCGGCATGAGGCACAGCATCGTGGGCCACACCGCGTACTTGCGGGCACAGACGCAAAAGATGGTGAAAAAGACAATGGCGTCGCGGGATGAGTAGAAGATTATTTCGCCGTGGGCCGATTTTTGATAGACGTGTTGAACGATTTTGGAACTTAAGGGCATGACAAAAGGATTAATTGTTTCAAACAACTAAGTACCTTTTCCATGCAGTTTGAGGATATCCCTGCACAAAGGGGATCCTCTCCCAGGCCGATCCAGACACAAATATAGAGAAAAATTGCGATATTTGCCACTGATATGAAAATACTTGTTGTAGACGACGAAAGGGCGATCCGGAATTCTCTGAAGGAGATTCTGGGAGACGAAGGATACGAAGTCGACACCGCCGAAGACGGCATCCAGGCTGAGGAAATGATAGACAAGGAGCACTACGACGTGGTGTTCTGCGACATCAAGATGCCTGGCAAAGACGGCGAGGAGGTGCTCGATTTCGTGGCCTCCCAAGGCATCGATTCCGCAATGGTGATGATCTCCGGCCACGGCGACATCGACACGGCTGTGGAATGCATCAAGAAGGGCGCCTTCGATTTCATCCAGAAGCCGCTGGACCTGAACCGCATCCTCATCACCGTAAAGAACGCCGGTGAGCGCACCACCCTTGTGAAAGACAACAAGGTGCTCAAGAAGAAAGTCTACGGACAGGAGATGATAGGCTCCTCAGAGCCGCTTCAGCATATCCGCGAAATGATCGCGAAGGTGGCACCCACCGACGCCCGAGTGCTGGTCACCGGCGCCAACGGAACCGGTAAGGAACTGGTTGCCAGGAGCCTGCATGCCCTGAGCACCCGCAGCGCCATGCCCTATGTCGAGGTGAACTGCGCCGCCATCCCCTCGGAGCTGATCGAAAGCGAACTCTTCGGCCACGAAAAAGGCTCGTTCACGTCGGCCATCAAGCAGCACAAGGGCAAGTTCGAGCAGGCAGACGGAGGCACTCTTTTCCTGGACGAAATCGGCGACATGTCGCTGGCCGCCCAGGCCAAGGTGCTCCGTGTGCTGCAGGAAAAAAAGCTCTCCCGCGTCGGCTCGGACAAAGATATTCAGGTCGACGTGCGCGTAATCGCCGCTACCAACAAGAACCTCCTCGAAGAAATAGAAAAGGGCAACTTCCGTGAAGACCTCTATCACCGTCTGAGCGTCATTGTGATCAAGGTTCCTTCGCTCGACGAGCGCAAGAGCGACATTCCCGAACTGGTGGATTATTTCGCAGGGCAGATCTGCGCGGAGAGCGGCAAGAGTCCTGTGAAGTTCGCTCCCGATGCCATCAAGGCCCTGCAAGGCCGGAGTTGGCCGGGCAATATCCGAGAGCTCCGCAACGTAGTGGAGCGCCTGCTCATCCTCGGAGGTAATCCGGTGAGCGTCTCGGACGTGGAGTCCTTCTGCTAATCAAGCTTAAAAACTACAGGAAACAGACAGACCCAGCGCGGTTGGGGCTGGGGCGATATTCCATCCAAACCACTCTCCGAGCAGGCGGCGCTCAAGGGGAAGGAGCCAGTAACCGATATTGGCCGAGACGATTCCGATGGCGGCGCCTCCGAGAAGGTCGTTGAACCAGTGCCAGTTGTTATAGACCCTCATGGCTGCGGTGAGAGTCGCCACCGCATATGCTCCTGCACCCGCCCATGCTCCGTATTCCAGACGCACCAGTTCCGCGCCCAAAAATGCCGTGGCAGTGTGGCCCGACGGGAAGGAATTCCGGGCACTGAGGTTTGGACGCATTTCGCAAAGGGTATATTTCAGGCCGTTAACCAGCACTGCTTCCACAGTCCAGGCCGTACCTGCGGTGAAGAAATGCTCCAGGAAAGAATGGTCTCCAACGCCGCATGCGCCAAGTCCCATATAGGCGGCGAGCGGAGCGTACTGAATCCAGTTTTCGGCCTTGGTATATCCCCACTCCGACCTGAGTTCGCCGGCGTAATCCTTAAGAGGAATATTGATATTCGTAGCGTACCAGTCCCAGTTCACCCCAACGACTCCGGCGGTAAAAAGCACCCCCGGGACGATGAGTTTGGAAGGTCGGAAGACCTCGGCGCGGGGAGCCGGGGAGGTACTGCCTCCGAGAGGCGTGCCACCCGCGGCATCGTAAGCGGGAGGGGCCCAGCCGTCTGGCTGGGAGGGATGAGCGACGGAGTCGCGAACCGGTTCGGAGGCAGTGGCCTCCACGGCGAGCGCCCCGGCCCGACACGGCAGGATAGCCATGATTAGCACGAATATTGTAATAAACCTCTTCATCGGCAACGCAAATTTAGGAATTATTGCTTAACTTTATGAGTCGAATCCGAAAATCGGGCACGGCTCCAGAAAACAAAATCTAACAGATATGGAAAACAAAGGTACTTTCTTCGCAGGTCTCGCCGTCATGGTGGGCCTCATCGTAATGGGTCTCTGCATCCCCGCAGCCATCAGGGAAAACGCCAACACCCGCCGCAGCGTCAGCGTACGCGGTCTCTGCGAGCGTGAGGTTCCGGCCGACAAAGTCATCTGGCCCCTCAAATACCGCGTCACCGGAGACGACCTCAGCGTGGTCTACGCCTCCATCGAACGCACCGACGCCTCCATCATCGCCTTCCTCAAGGCAGGCGGAATAGAAGACGCTGAAATCACCCTCTCAGCTCCCACCATCAGCGACAAATACGCCCAGGAATACGGCAGCAACGACCGTCCGTACCGCTATCTCGCAAAGTGCACGGTAACCGTCTGCACAGATAAGGTGAATGAAGTTCTCGCCCTCATCAAGAATCAGAAAACCCTGGTACGCAAGGGTATAGTCCTTGGCGACGAATGGGACAGCAGCCCCACCTTCAGCTTCGAGGCTCTCAACTCCATCAAGCCCGAAATGATCGAAGAAGCCACCAAGAACGCCCGCGAGGTGGCACAGAAGTTCGCGAACGACTCCGGCAGCAAGCTCGGCAAGATCCGCGAGGCCAATCAGGGCTACTTCACCATCGAATCGCGCGACTCCAACACCCCGGAAATCAAGAAGGTGCGCGTTGTGACTAACGTGACGTACTATCTCAAGAAATAGGGTGCCGCGATTTACAAGCCGCTGAATATTAATGAGTTGTGAAATATCGTCGTCCTCTGCAGGGGACGACGATATTATGTAATGCGCTAAAAATCAGATAGATTCAGAACACGGCTACTGCACCCTTATCCTTTTCCTGCGGTATTCGTAAAGCAGGTGGTCGTCCGTGGAGACGCGCATGCGCCAGAAGCGGCGGTGCTTCCCGACAGGGGTTCCCCATACTATGACCGGGACGATGGTTCCCTTGGTGCCGGAGGCGAACAGCTCCCGGCCCTCGGCCTCGTCGTTGCAGATGAATTTTCCCTTCTTGCTCTTGTTCACGATGCCCTTTAGGCCCTGATAAGAGACCTTATCGGAGACGAGGGCCTGCAGCAGATAATCCTGAACCATGTCGATGAAGGCGGGCAGGAACACCAGCTCTTCGGCGGTAGCGGTTTCGGACGACGCAATCGGCACGCTCACGACCTCCATGGAGGTTTTGAGCGGATCGCCGGAAGACGGGCCACCCTTGTAGAGATTCATCCAGGTGAACTCGTCGTCGTACTCGAAATGCAGGAAATAGTAGCGGTAGACGCCCTTGAGCGCGTCGAATTCGTCTTCCGTGCAGAACTCGTACGGCGAGATGCGCCACCGGCTGGTGATTTCCTCCTTCAGAACCTCGTCCAGCAGCTCCTGACCGGAGAGGACGATTTTGGTGGTTTTCTGCGGAAAATCGGCCAGACGGGCACTTTTTGTGTAGATGGTACCCTGTGCCCAAAGAGCCGCCGGCAGCAGGGCCAGCAGCAGCGCGAGAAAATATTTCCGCATGGACTTTTTCACCTCGCAAAGTTAAGAATAAATGATTAAATTTGTAGTCACTTATGTCAGACTATATAGTATCAGCAAGGAAGTATCGTCCAGACTCTTTTGAGGCCCTTATCGGGCAGGACAATATCGCCCGCACCCTCAAGAACTCCATCCAGAGGGGGCAGCTCGCGCACGCCTACCTCTTTTGCGGTCCCCGCGGAGTCGGTAAAACCAGTACCGCGCGCATCTTCGCCAAAACCATCAACTGCTCCCATCCCGGGCAGGATATGGAACCCTGCGGCGAATGCGAATCCTGCCTGGCTTTCCAGGAAGGCCGCTCGTACAACATCCACGAGCTCGACGCAGCGTCCAACAACAGCGTAGACGATATCCGCACCTTGCTGGAGCAGGTCCAGATCCCGCCGCAGGTAGGTCGCTACAGCGTCTACATCATCGACGAGGTTCACATGCTCTCCTCCCAGGCCTTCAACGCCTTCCTCAAAACCCTCGAGGAACCGCCCGCACACGCAGTGTTCATCCTCTGCACCACGGAGAAGCACAAGATCCTGCCCACCATACTTTCCCGCTGCCAAACCTACGACTTCAACCGCATCACCATTCCGGACATCTCCCGGAACATCAAGGCCATCGCCTCGGCTGAAGGAGTAAAGATAGACGACAAGAGCGTCCATGTGATTGCCCAGAAGGCCGACGGCGCCATGCGCGACGCCCTCACCCTCTTCGACCAGAGCGTTGCCTTCTGCGGAGCCGACATCAAGTATGAAGACGTCATCCGCAACCTCGGAGTGCTGGACTACGAGTACAGCTTCCGTCTGGTCGACGCCTTCCTCGCCGGCGACTATGCGACCGCCCTTGTCCTGTTCGACGAAATCCTGAACAAGGGCTTCAACGCCCTGCATTTCATAGGAGCTTTGAGCGAACATCTGCGCGACCTGCTGGTCGCCCGCACCGGTGGCCTCGAGGCCCTGCTGGATCAGCCCGAGTCCCTCAAGGAGCAGTATCGCTCCCAGGCCGGCCGCTGCAGCGTGAAGTTCCTGTACGACGCCCTCGGCATCGCCTCGGACTGCGAGGCCGGCTACAAGGCCAGCTCCAACCAGAGGCTCCACATCGAGTACGCCCTCATGAAGATGGCGTTCCTCTCGAAGGCCCCCGCCGCCGACGCCGCCCCGGCGCCCGCGCCCGCCCCGGTGGCCAGCGCTACCCCGGCCCCCGCTGCGGCTGCCAGCGCTCCCGCTCCGGCTTCGGCCCCCGCCGCTGCCGCTCAAACCCTGGCCTCGGCTTCGGCCCCGGCCGCCGCCGCTCAAACCCCGACCTCGACCCCGGCTTCGGCTTCGGCTCCCGCCGCTGCCGTTCAAACCCCGACCTCGGCCCCCGTTTCAGGGGAGTGGAAGCAAAAAGAGCCAAAAACGCTGCACCCCCCGGTAAATATCGAGGGGGGTGCGTCAAAATCGGCCGAAAATGCTTCCGCCCAATCGATAGAACTCCTGGTGGACGACCCGCTGGAGCCTGCCGCGCCCAGTGCGCAAGCGGCGGAGGCAGCACCCTCTGAGACACGTGCCACCCTCGGCATCGTAAGAGGGGGGACCGCGAGCGAAGCGAGTGGTGGGGCCGAACGCAGTGAGGCGGTCGAGGAGGGTGCTGCTGCAGCCGCAACTCCCGCAGGAGCCCCCGCCCCCTCCGCCCCCGCACCACGCAGGCGCGGCGGCGCATCGGCGAAGCTGGCGTCGCTCCTGGACGATACCCCCGCAGTGGTGGAAGTGGCCGAAAAGGCCGAAGCTGCGCCCGACCGCATTCCGGAGGACGACGAAATCATCGGCCGCTGGCCCGAATTCACCGCGAAGTTTGCCGCCGGACGCGACCGTCTCGAACGCACCCTCGCAGCCGCGCACCTCAGTGTCACCACTGCCCCCGACCATAAACTCCTCACCTTCGAAGTCGTGAACGAAGCCCAGAAGGGATGGATCATGGAAAAGGTGCTGCGAGATCTTGAAAACCAGTACAATGCCTTCCTCGGAACCAGGAGCATCCGCATGGCAGTGGGCGTGATCCCGATGGAAGACGTCGGCCCCAAAATCTACATGCCCGAAGAAAAGGCGCAGGATCTTATGGACAAGAATCCCGAAGTCCGCAACCTTGTGAAAGACCTCGCGTTGGACACCAAATAGAGCAGCCGGACAAAAATAGAAGAGTATGAAACTGCATTGCGAAAATCTTGTTAAGAAATACGGCGTCCGCACGGTTGTAAAGGGCGTTTCCATGGAAGTGAATCAGGGAGAGATCGTGGGATTCCTCGGCCCGAACGGTGCCGGTAAGACCACCAGTTTCTACATGATAACCGGCCAGATCGTCCCGAACGACGGCCGCATCTTCCTGGACGACGAAGACATCACCGGTCTTCCGATGTACAAGCGCGCCCAGAAGGGTATAGGTTATCTTCCGCAGGAAGCTTCGGTGTTCCGCAAGATGAGCGTGGAAGACAACATCATGTCGGTAATGGAAATGTCCGGCATGGACAAGCAGACCCGTAAAGACCGTCTGGAAAGCCTCATCGACGAATTTAACCTCAGCAAGGTTCGCAAGAGCCTCGGCATACAGCTGTCGGGAGGTGAGCGCCGCCGCTGCGAAATCGCGCGCGCCCTCGCCATCGACCCGAAATTCATCCTTCTGGACGAACCCTTCGCGGGAGTCGACCCGATCGCTGTTGAGGACATCCAGTACATCATCGCAAAGCTCAAATACCGCAATATCGGTGTTATTATCACCGACCACAACGTGGGCGAGACGTTGGCCATCACCGACCGCGCCTATCTGCTGTACGAAGGCACCATTCTCCAGCACGGCACTCCCGAAAGCCTTGCGGCCGACGACGACGTCCGCGTGAAATACCTCGGCAGCGGCTTCGTGCTCAAGCGCTCCGTCTCCGTGGAACGCGCCAAGAGGGAACATGAGGAGGCGCTCGCCGCGGCCGGAAAGCAGAACGAGGCCCCAGCCCAACCGGCAGCCGCCGCGAAACCGGCCGAACCGGAGACCACCAAAGAATAACCAAAACCAACCACAATACTAATGACCAGAATTGTTGAATGCGTCCCCAATTTCAGCGAAGGGCGCGACAAAACCGTAATAGAAAAAATAGTCCAGGCCATATCGGCGGCCCGCTGCAATGGCGAGGGCGTGAAGGTGCTTAATGTCGACCCCGGCGAAGCCACCAACCGCACCGTGGTCACCTTCACCGGCAGCCCCGAAGCGGTATGCGAAGCCGCGTTCCAGGGTGCTAAGAAGGCTCAGGAACTCATCGACATGCGCACTCATCACGGAGCCCATCCGCGCAGCGGCGCAACCGACGTGCTCCCGCTCGTGCCGGTCGCCGGCATCACCCTGGAAGAATGCGCCGAGCTGGCCCGAGGCATAGCCAAGCGCATGTGGGAAGAACTCGGCATCCCGTGCTACTGCTACGAAGCGGCGGCTCTCAAGCCCGAGCACCGCAATCTCGCCGCGTGCAGGGCAGGGGAATACGAAGCCCTTCCGGAAAAGATCGCCGGCAGCAACGCACCCGACTTCGGCCCGGCCGATGGCAAGATTAACGAAACCATCCTGAAAGCCGGCGCCAGCAATGTGGGAGCCCGCGGTTTCCTTGTGGCGGTGAACTTCAATCTCAACACCACTTCCACCCGCAGGGCCTCGGCAGTTGCATTCGACGTCCGCGAAAAAGGCCGTATGGCTCGCGAAGGGGGCTCGCTCACAGGCAAGCTCCTGAAAGACGCCGACGGCAAGCAGATATGGATCCCCGGCACCCTCAAGGGTTGCAAGGCAATAGGCTGGTATATAGACGAATACGGCATCGCCCAGGTGAGCATGAACATCACCGACATCGCCGCCACCCCGCTCCACAAAGCCTTCGACGAAGTGTGCGACAAGGCCCGCGCCCGCGGCATGAGAGTCACCGGAGCCGAGATAGTTGGCCTGGTTCCCAAGAGCGTCCTGATCGACGCCGGCCGCCACTACCTCGAAATGCAGGGCCGCAGCACCGGTATCTCCGAAGCCGAAATCATCAAGATCGCCGTGAAGAGCATGGGGCTTGACGACCTCAAGCCCTTCAACCCCAAAGAGAAGGTTATCGAATACCTTATGGAAGACGAAGCCGAACTGGCCCGCAAAGAGCGTCTTATCCGCATGAGCGTGAAGGACCTTGCGGCCGAAACCGCTTCCGAATCTCCCGCCCCCGGCGGCGGCAGCATCAGCGCGATGATGGGAGCCTTCGCCGCCGCGCTGGGTACCATGGTCGCGAACCTGTCGGCCGGAAAGCGCGGCTGGGACGACCGCTGGAAAGAGTTCTCCGACATCGCCGACGAAGGTCAGCGAGTCATGCAGCGTCTCCTTACCCTGGTCGACGAAGACACCCGCAGCTTCGACGCAATCATGTCGGCATTCGGTCTCCCGAAGGGCACTCCGGAAGAGCAGACCGCTCGTGCCGAGGCCATTGAAGCCGCAACGCTCCGTGCCGCCCAGGTCCCCATGGAAACCATCAAAACCGCGCTGGCAGCATTCCCGGTGCTCAAGGCCGTGGCCGAAAAAGGTAATCCCGCCTCCGCTTCCGACGCCGGAGTGGGTGCGCTCGCAGCCCGTGCAGCCGTGCGCGGGGCCATGCTGAACGTGAAGATCAACGCTGCCGGACTGAACGACAAAGCCGTCGCCTCGAAACTCATCGCCGAGGCCGAAGGCTACGCCGAGCAGGCCCGTGCTGCCGAAGAAGAGATTCTCGCCATCATCAAACTCTAGACTATGACTTTCAAGGAAGAGATTCTGGAAGGCATCCCGCAGGACCGTCTGCCGGAGGCCAAACCATACGACCCGAATATCAACCACGCTCCGCGCCGCAAGGATATCCTCACGCCGGCGGAAAAGGAGCTGGCCCTTCGCAATGCACTGAGGTATTTCCCCGAGAAGCTGCATGCCCAGCTGGCCCCAGAGTTCGCGCAGGAACTGCACGATACGGGGCGCATCTACATGTACCGCTATCGCCCGTCGTACGAAATGTACGCCCGTCCGATCGAGGAATACCCCTGCAAATGCAGGCAGGCAGCGGCCATGATGGCAATGATCCAGAACAACCTGGATCCGCGAGTGGCCCAGCATCCGCACGAACTCATCATCTATGGCGGCAATGGCGGCTGTTTCCAGAACTGGGCGCAGTACAGGCTCACCATGCAGTACCTTGCGAACATGACTGAGGAACAGACCCTCCCGATGTACAGCGGCCATCCCCTCGGGCTCTTCCCGAGCCACAAGGACGCCCCTCGCGTGGTCATCACCAACGGCATGGTCATCCCCAACTACTCCAGCCAGGACAACTGGGAGCGCTTCAACGCTCTGGGAGTCAGCCAGTACGGTCAGATGACTGCGGGCAGCTGGATGTACATAGGCCCTCAGGGCATAGTGCACGGCACCACCATCACCGTGATGAACGCCGCCCGCAAGCAACTCTGGAAACGCGGCCTCAAAGGCACCGAGGAAGAGCGTCACGGCATGCTCTTCGTCACCGCGGGTCTCGGCGGCATGTCGGGCGCCCAGCCCAAGGCCGGCAATATAGCAGGAGTGGTGAGCGTCACTGCGGAAATCAACCCGAACGCCGCACAGAAGCGCTTCGACCAGGGTTGGGTGGACGAGCTCCACACCAGCCTCGACGAACTTCTTCCCCGCATCCGCAAGGCTGTGGCAGCCAAGGAAACCGTCTCCCTCGCCTTCGTCGGCAATGTGGTTGACCTCTGGGAGCGCCTGGCAGACGAAGGCGTCGCCGTGGACCTCGGCTCCGACCAGACCTCGCTTCACAACCCCTGGGCAGGAGGCTACTATCCGGTGGGCTACAGCTTCGAAGAGAGCAAGCGCATGATGGCCGAGGAGCCCGAGCGCTTCAAAGAGGCCGTGCAGGCGTCGCTCCGTCGCCACGTGTCCGCAATCAACCGTCTGGCCGCGAAGGGAATGTACTTCTTCGACTACGGCAACGCCTTCCTCCTGGAAAGCTCCCGCGCCGGGGCCGACATTCTGAAGCCCGACGGAACCTTCCGCTATCCTTCGTACGTTCAGGATATCATGGGGCCGATGTATTTCGACTACGGCTTCGGCCCGTTCCGCTGGGTCTGCATGAGTGAAGACCCTGCCGACCTGGCCCTCACCGACCGTCTGGCGATGGACGTGCTACTCGAGGAATCCGCTACCGCCCCCGAAGAAATCAAGGGTCAGATGCACGACAACGTAAAGTGGATTGAAGAGGCCGGCCGCAACCATCTGGTCGTCGGTTCCCAGGCCCGCATCCTCTACGCCGATTGCGAAGGCCGCACCAAGATCGCCCTCGCCTTCAACGAGGCCATCCGCGACGGCCGCCTCCACGGTCCCGTAGTGCTCGGCCGCGACCATCACGACGTCTCCGGCACCGACAGTCCCTTCCGCGAGACCTCCAACATCTACGACGGTTCCCGCTTCTGCGCCGACATGGCCGTTCAGAATGTTATCGGCGACGGCTTCCGCGGTGCCACGTGGGTGAGCGTCCACAACGGCGGCGGCGTCGGCTGGGGAGAGGTAATCAACGGCGGCTTCGGCATGGTGATCGACGGCAGCGAAGACTCCGCCCGCCACATCCGGGAGATGCTCTTCTGGGACGTGAACAACGGCATCGCCCGTCGCAGCTGGGCCCGCAACGCCCCGGCCCGCTTCGCCATCGAGCGCGAAATGGCCCGCACCCCCGGCCTCAAGGTAACCCTTCCGCAGGATGCGGACGGCAGTGTAATCAAGCAAGCTCTGGAAAAATGCACGAAATAAATTTCAGCCACCTGTCGCTCGACAGGATTAAAGAGATTATCGAGGGTCACGAGCAGCTCGCCCTTTCGCAGGAAGCGAAGGACGCAATCGTGAAATGCCGCAAGTATCTGGACAGCAAGATGGCAGACATCGGCCGCCCCGTCTACGGAGTCACCACCGGTTTCGGCAGTCTCTGCAACGTTACCATCCCACAGGAAGACCTCTCGCAGCTCCAGCACAACCTGGTGATGTCGCACGCCTGCGGCACCGGCGAGAAAGTGCGTCCGGAGATAGTGAAGATAATGCTGCTGCTCAAGGCCCAGAGCCTATCCTACGGCCATTCCGGAGCCCAGCTCATCACGGTTCAGCGCCTCATCGACATGTTCAACGCCGACGTGCTGCCGGTGGTCTACAGCCAGGGTTCGCTCGGCGCTTCCGGCGACCTGGCGCCCCTGGCCCACATGTGTCTGCCTCTCATCGGCATGGGAGAGGTGGTCTATAACGGGAAGACGAGGCCGGCTGCCGACGTTTGGGCGGAGCTCGGCTGGGAGCCCATCAAGCTTCAGAGCAAGGAGGGGCTGGCCCTGCTGAACGGCACCCAGTTCATGAGCGCGCATGCCGTTTACTCTTTGATAAAGGCCTATCGTCTTTCGAAGTGGGCCGACATTATCGGCGCCCTTTCGCTCGACGCCTTCGACGGCCGCATCGAGCCCTTCTATCCTCTTACCCACAAACTCCGTCGTCACGAAGGGCAGATGGCGACTGCAGAGCGTTTCATGAAGGTTCTGGAGGGGAGCGAACTCATCGCCCGTCCCAAAGAGCACGTGCAGGATCCCTATAGCTTCCGCTGCATTCCGCAGGTGCACGGCGCCGTAAAAGACAATATCGCCTACGTGCGCAGCGTGATCGAGAACGAGATCAACTCCGTTACCGACAACCCGAACGTCTTCCCCGAGGAGGACATGATAATCTCTGCCGGCAACTTCCACGGCGAACCCATAGCCATCCCCATGGACACCCTGGCGATTGCCCTGAGCGAACTGGCCAATATCTCGGAAAGGCGTATCTATCAGCTGATTTCCGGCGGCCGTGGCCTTCCCAAGTTCCTGGTCGCCGCGCCCGGTCTGAACAGTGGATTCATGATTCCGCAGTACACGGCGGCTTCGATAGTGAGCCAGAACAAGATGTATTGCTGGCCCGCCTCGGCCGACTCCATCCCTTCTTCACAGGGGCAGGAAGACCACGTCAGCATGGGTTCCAACTCCGCCACCAAGCTTGTGAAGGTGGCCGACAACTGCGAGACCGTGCTGGCGATCGAACTCATGAACGCAGCCCAGGCCCTCGAGTTCCGCCGCCCGGAGCGCACCAGCCCGGAGCTTGAAGCCCTCGTAGCCGACTATCGTAAGGTTGTACCGTTTGTGGATAACGACACCTACCTTTCGCCGCTCATCCATCGCAGCGTGGAGTTCCTGCGGGAACATTCATCCGAATTGCTATGGAAGAAAGAAACGACATAGTCATATATAAGGCCGAAGACGGGCTGGTAACAATGGAAGCGATGGTGGACCCTGCTGGGGAAACCATCTGGGCCACACAGAAAGCAATCGCGGCGCTTTTCGGCAAAGATGTCTCTGACATTTCGAGGCATATCCGTAACGTTTATTCACGAGGAGAGCTAATCGAGGAAAGCACTTTGCAAAAAATGCAAATTGCTTTTTCCGACAAGCCTGTTCAGTACTACAATTTAGATATGATAATCTCTGTAGGATATCGGGTAAACTCCGTACGTGCCACAAGATTTAGAATCTGGGCGACAGACATTATCAAGCAATATATGCTTAAGGGCTATGCCATTAACCGCAACGCCGTCTCAGAACAGAAATACGAAGACCTGAAGAAAGCTGTGGGGCTGCTGGAGAACGTCTTCAACAAGGAACTGCTTCTTACTTCCGACCAGGCGACCGACCTCTTTGATGTGATTCGGGACTATACTTATACCATGGCAGCTATCAATAACTAGTGTCTGGACGATGAAGACGCAACTCCGTAATCTCGGCTTACTCATTGTCCTATCTATGGCATTTGTTTTCTGCGGGAAAAACAGTTCATGTTCTCGCGTAGGGACAACACTGAAAGGAATAGAGTCCTATATCCACGAACGGCCAGACAGCGCGCTGGCTGTTCTGGAGGAGATTGATCCAGGGAAGTTGCATAGCCCGCGCCTCCGCGCCGAGTACTCCCTCTGGTACACGGCGGCCCTGGACAAGAATTATATAGACACCACAGATTTGGAGGTGATTCGCCCGGCGTATGAGTATTATTCCAAACATGGTCGTCCTGTCGATAAGATGAGGGCAAACTATTACAGAGGTTGCATATATGTTCACAGACATGACGATGTCGATGCAATGCACTATTACATGCTTGCTCTTGAGGATTCTTCCAAGGTCGAGGACAATCATTATAAAGAACTCGTCAACTCGGCTATATCAGACATCTTTTCAAGAGATTTCAATTATGATCAGGAGGTAAAATACGCCTTGGATGCAATACGTTATGCGCGTTTAGCGGAGAACGCAAAAGGTGAATGGATAATCACGGGTCATTTGGCATCTGCATACTTAAATGCAAGAATGTGGGATGATTCCGAAAAAACCTTTGAAGTCTTTTTCGCAATGCCTGTTTATGATACACTTTTGTATTGCCGAAGGAGAATCAGTTACGCTAAAGAATTGCTTCTTCGCCCTGAACCGGAGCCTAAAAAATGCCTTGCTGTTCTGGAGGAGGTATCAAATCTTTGTCCCCGGGCGATGACGATAGAAGCTTATTGCCTATATGCCAGTGCTAATCAAGAACTGGGCAATGATTCGGTAGCGGACGATGTCTTGACTCAACTGATGGCTGTGGGCGTTCAGCAAGAGGTTGTGAAGTATTGGAGGTGCAATATTCGTAAGGATCAGGGACGGTACAAGGAAGCATTTGAGGATCTCACACAGTCTGTACTGTATCAGGATTCGGTTGTCTTAGCGGTCCTCAAGCAGTCTTTGGTCAAATCACAGAGGGATTACAATCATGCACAGTCTATGATTCTGAAGAAGGAGAATGAGATTGTAAAGTATCGTAATTGGGTAGTTATAGCTCTGTTGTTGTTGGTTCTGGGAGCGTTCATGGCATTGTATTTCCGCAGGAAAGCTGTATTGAACAGAAGGATTGAAGAAGTGTCTGCACTGAATGCGGAATCTAAGCAGATGCTGGCATTGCAGAAGTCGGAAACGGAATCTACATTGCTGTCGCTCAGAAAGCAGTTTGCAGATATGTTCAAAGCGCAGTTTAAGAGCCTGAACGATTTGTGCGCAGCTTATTTGTCCCCGGTGAAGAAAGACCGAAAGGATAAGGTCTATGCTGCTGCGATGAGCCAATTGGACATGATTATAAACGACACGGATTCTCACGACAAGTTTATGTTGCAGGTGAACGCGTCCTTAAACGGTATCATGGACAAACTCAGGGCAGACCTGCCTAATCATGACGAGCATGATTTCCGTTTTCTTGCTTATGTGATTGTCGGCTTCGATGCCAAAACCATTTCAAGCCTAACTGGTTATTCGGTAGGTACCGTTTACACTAAAAAGAATCGATTGAAGAAGGAAATATCAGAGTTGAAGTCTGTTTACAAGGATAATTATCTCATTTTTATCAGTTGATAAATGGGCCTGTTGAGATTGGTCCCATGAATGTTTGGGCAACCATCTGAGTATCAGTCTTTTCCGTTTTACTCTGTTAAGACAGTTCACAGCGAATGTGAGGCAATCTTGGCATAACTTTGCGGTACAAATTAAACCGTAAAGCATATGAAAAAGATTGCACTCATTCTATCGATTCTTTGCATAGCAGCAATAGGATCTTGGTCTGGCAACAACAGCCCGCAAATCCCAATTCAAGTTCTTCAGACTGGACAGGAAACAGGTATTAACGATAGAGGTCTGGCTAATGTCCCAATCTGCGCATACTATGAAGAATTCCTTTCTTCAGTTTGCCTGACATTCTCTCAGAATCTTGGTGACCTTGACATTACCATCACAAATCTCACCGACGGCACGTACGCCGACTATGAGGTGGATTCCAGTCTCGGTTCCGCCATTCTTCCGATGTCCGGAAATACTGGTATTTATAACGTTCTTATTGTCACCGCCGGAGGCATTCAATATGGCGGAGAATTCGAAATAATATAAAAATAATAAATAGTATTAGATTATGAAAACAAAACTCCTCTATTTCTCAATTCTATTCGTGGCCCTTGTATCGTGTGCCAAGGAAGAGGGAAAGGTCGTAGTTGATAATGGCCAAAACTCTTATACCATACCACTTTCTGAGGCTTTGGCGTCTTTGGACAAAGTTATGAATGGCTTGAAAATGGTTTCGGGAACTAAAAGCTTCACATCCGATGGGAATTACTCTGTGGAATCATTCGGTCTGAACAATGTGCCCTCAACAAAAGCTGACAATCTTGATTATGAACTCCCTGATACGCTTATGTATCTTGTGAATTTTGCTTCATCGGATGGAGGATTTGCTGTTCTTGCCGGAGATTCTAGATTGGGTGAGTCTGTCTATTGCGTTACAGAGAATGGGGCTATTGGGATTGATGATTTTATTGAGGCATTCGATTTCCTTCATTCAGGAGCGAATACAAAGGGGAATGTTGCTAACGATTTTTATGACATTGGGAAGTCTTTTGTCCCAGCTTTGCTCCTGTCTTCGATGCTCGCGGATTTAAAATATGGACCTGTGGTGGAAACTGAGGCGACGAGATCATCTGCTATTACGACAAATTCTGTGTTGCTGGAGACGAAATGGACACAGGAAGTTGATCCATTTAACAGGTATACCTACGATAGTTCTGGCAACCAGTGTCCAGCTGGATGCGTTGCTATAGCATGCGCACAAATAATGGAGTACTGCCGTAAGCCTTCAAATCCTACGTTTGATGGTGTATCCTGTTCTTGGTCAGACATGGCCACCGTTTATAGTTGTTACCATATTGACACCCTTCATTGTGTGACCGGTGCAACAGAGCAAGTGGCCAGATTCGTAAAGCATATAGGTAAAAAACCGTTATGTTATATCCGTTATTCTCTAACTGGTTCACACGGATATGCAGACGGTGTTGTCAGGACACTAAAAAACTACAATTATTCAAATGTCGTGAAAAGGTCTGGTTTCGGTTCTGCCAATCAGTCAAGGGCATCAACAATGCTCAGTCATAGCCGGCCTGTTTATCTTGATGGATCAGACTATCATCATGGAGGCGGACATGCTTGGGTCATAGATGGGGAATGGAACGGCTATTTTCATTGCAACTGGGGATGGGCTGGTGATTGGGATGGGTTCTATGCCAAACACAACTATTTCCCGATAAGTTCACGAGCATATTATGAACTGAATGTAGATCCAGGAACAATTGCGTCCAGTTTGTCCTCCAAGGATTATGACTGGAATTTTAGGATGATAACATATTCTTACTAAATTTGCAGATATGAAGCTATTTAAATATGTTTTTGCAATTCTGCTCTTAATTCCGGTTTTCGTGTCCTGCCACAAAGTTAGTGGAGGCAGGATAGTCTTCGATACCGATGAGGTCCATTTCGATAAGGCCGGGGGGAGCCGGACTTTGCATATAGTGGAAGGAGGTATTAGACACATGCATGTGTCGGAAATGTCAGGAACCGATTATCCTCCTTTCGAAGGAGATGGAGAAACTTACTTAAAACGGGATTGGATTGAGTTATCTAAAGTTGTTGAGGAAGAAACGGACTGTCTGGTAATAACCGTGTCAAAGAACGATAGTTCAGAATCCCGTTATGCCCATATTTATATTTCTTATTGGGGCGGAGAATCTGGCACGACTGTTAAAGTATATCAAGAATAATACTCCGCTAAGTAACCCGGCGCAGATATAGCCGGTGCAGGCAGGCATCACCGGCGCCCTCGTCATTGTCGAAAGGTCAAGCGTGAATAAATGGCCGTCTTTGAAAAGAATTAGAAGTGATAAATCATTAGTGTTTTACGATATCGTTAAACTAAAACCTTATGAGACTAACCAGTTCTTCTTTCTTTCATTTTGCAAAGGACTTTGACACTATCAAAGCAATTCTGATAGATGGATTTAAAGTGTTCTATTGCTTGGAAGAGATTTACTCAACTCAAAAGCAAGTTCAACATATTGGTATCCCAATGGTTAGCTTTTGCGACATTCCATTGAACTTTGTGGCGGATAATAATTATGGGAGTTATGCGATAGGAATGAAACATTCCTGGGGAGTGGTACACCAGTTGGTGCCAGTGAGTTATTATCCCAACAACAAAGAGTGCTTTTCCACCAAAGCAATAATTCAAGCAACAAATGATTATATTAGCAACCGGGTTGACGCTGAAAGATACCGGATTCTGGGCTATTCCAAGCCGATGTATAAAATAATACCTCCAAGCGATCCAACCGTTTCTCGTGATAATTATAAGGAAAGAGAGTGGAGGAAGGTGTATGCCTCTCTGTCTCCAAATGTGTGGAAAACAGAAGAAGAGTACAAATTGTATCGCGGAAAGAAGAATACTCCCAAAAAGCAGGTCGGAACTTCGTTGAAGTTTGGTGCAGAAGATGTAGATTTTATTATTATTCGTGAAAAAGACCGTAAAGATATGATAGACTATATTATGAGAGGTGGTTTTCATTATCTTGGTGGCAAAACTGTAGTTCCTGTAACAGCCGATGACAAGGAATTACTATTGACTAAAATAGTTTCCTTTGATAGTCTGATTACCAATTTGTAATCAGATCGGTCTATGTATTGTACGAAAAAACATTAAGGTAAAGAATCTGCTGCAAAGATTGCCGCCTTGAATGAAAATACTTTTAACTTTGTGGAAGAGATATTTAGCGATATGGATGAAAAAGGAATAAAGGCCATAATCAGAGACATTCAAGCTTCGCCCACTGAGTGCGAATGGGTAGAGATTAAGCACGATAACGAAGACCCAGAATCGATTGAAGAAGGAAATATCAGAGTTGAAGTCTGTTTACAAGGATAATTATCTCATTTTTATCAGTTGATAAATGGGCCTGTTGAGATTGGTCCCATGAATGTTTGGGCAACCATCTGAGTATCAGTCTTTTCCGTTTTACTCTGTTAAGACAGTTCACAGCGAATGTGAGGCAATCTTGGCATAACTTTGCGGTTCAAATTAAACCGTAAAGCATATGAAAAAGATTGCACTCATTCTATCGATTCTTTGCATGGCTGCAATAGAATCTTGGTCTGGCAACAACAGCCCGCAAATCCCAATTCAAGTTCTTCAGACTGGACAGGAAACAGGTATTAACGATCGAGGTCTGGCTACTGTCCCAATCTGCGCATACTATGAAGAATTCCTTTCTTCAGTTTGCCTGACATTCTCTCAGAACCTTGGTGACCTGGACATCACCATCACAAATCTCACCGACGGTACTTACGCCGACTATGAGGTGGATTCCAGTCTCGGTTCCGCCATTCTTCCGATTTCCGGAAATGCTGGTATTTATAACGTTCTTATTGTCACCGCCGGAGGTATTCAATATGGCGGAGAATTCGAAATAGATTAACTATAATATCTCAAATAACATGAGTAAGAATCATTTATTGGTAATAGCCGCTGTATTATTAGCCTTGGCGGTCGGTTGCAAAAAGGATATGTCATTCAACATAGCTTCCGAGCAAATGCTCTCTGAAAAGGAACAATTTGCACAGGCATTATCTATAGCAGTTCATGAAAGTGAAGCGCTCCGGGCTTTTATAAAGACAGAAGCTTTAAAGGAATTCGACAAGGATTACGATGTTTTTTATCCTTTTGTAAAAGACAAGGAAATAATCAACGGGAAGACTTTCCGTGATTACATGCTGGATAATCTTTCAGAGCAGGAACTATCCAGAATAGAGCAGGCATTGCCTCTGCTCAACGTATCCGTTCCGGATTGGGAGTGGCTGGATGCATTCAGCATCAACAGTTGGGACACCAGTGATGCAGACGTAGTCGTCGGCTTTTCGAGTTCATCTACAAGCCATCGTGTCTATTACAAAGGACAGGCGCTTGATGAACTCTCTGTAGGGATGTTCCCAGCAAATCCGACGATAATCGTAAAAGAAAACGAGCGTATGAAAGTCGTTTCTCCCGGTACTCGCTCTGAAGGTGTGCAGTATGATTTTGCAGATGACGCTTTCCGCCCGGAGCCAATAACGAGAAGGGATCCTCCCGAAATCACATATTATTACCCCGTCGCCAATCCGGGTTCGAATTTGGTTGACACAACTGCATTCCGACAGTCTTTCCCGGAAGTGGTTGCTGCATGGAAGGAATATGGCACCGATCCGTTTGGCGCACAGAGACGTCTGGTATATTACGGTGTGCATCAAGGTGATAATGAGGGGACGCTGAATCCTCATATAAAAGAAAACATCTTGGCTATCAGGTTGATACTCCAAAATTGCATGGATGACGGAGAAGTCGATTCCAGGCTTCGCGATCATACTTTTTACGATCAGGGTATCCCTGCAAATGATATGGAGGCTCTAATCAATGCGGTCTGGAATTCCGGGCAGCTTGAAATAATGCTTCATGCGACGACGGTCGACAGTAATGGAAACAAGTCGGTTATTAATGATAAGGTGATTCCGGTGCATGCGAAAAAGCTGTTTGACATCAGTAAAATCGAACGCAGGTATTGGCATAAGACATGGTTTACAAGAAAGGAATACCTGTACATTGGAAGATATGCGGACTTAACCCCAAAATGGTATTATCTGGAGTACCCAGTTCATTTTGAGCATTGGGAGCCGACTAGTGAGTCTTCTTACATCACTATTCATGCTTATGAAAAGGATGGTACAGGAACTACTAATGTATCTGAAACAGTAAAAGACAATGATGGTATTACCCTGACATTTACTGGAGGCAAGTATACATTTACTTTTAATAGTCCGTATGTATACACGGAGAGGACTATAAATTACACAATAACACAAGGGACGGATGACTTATGCAGTACGAACATGAATTTCAACGACTATATTATTACTGGCGAGCAGGATGGTAAATATGCATTGAAGGTTTATTCGACTGGAGACCTAGAGTTTATTCTCGTTCCGGAAGACTGCTAGTGTTTTTTTTCATTATCTTTGTGTTATGAAACACTTCTCAATCATTCTTCTGTTGCTGGCGTTTGCGCTGACAGGATGCTCAACCGTGCAGATGGCAAGCTCCGGCTCAAATCAGAACATTATCCAGACAAATGTAAACCTTGGTTCCAACAACTTTCGCGTAGTCGGCACTTCTTCAGGTACGGTCACATATTCATACATACTTTGCTTCGGCGGCCCGGCGAAGAACATTGCACTCCACAATGCTACCGCGCTGATGATAAAGAATGCGGATTTGATCGGCTCGCAGGCGGTCGCGAATGTTGTCACAAGCAGCGAAGTGAAGACTTTTCTGGGACTTTATACAAAAAGTACAGTAACGGTTACGGGTCAAATCATAGAGTTTTATTGATATGCGCAAGATTATATTCCTTATCGCGCTCTTTCTTGGAATGGGCGTTTCCGCCCTTGCCCAGAAGACCGTAGAGTATGACGTCTTCAAGATGAATGACGGCCGTTCATACAAGGGAACGGTAACGGAGGAGACGGATAATTACATCAAGATTTCGACGCTTGAGAATGTAGAAAGGGTGCTGTACAGAAGCGACATCGTGTCCAAGGGCACGGAGTCGGTCCTTGTGGCGGAATCGGTTTCCACTCCGGCCCGGCCGTATGTGGAGCCGGCCAAATTCAGTGTCGGCATCGGGGGCAGCATGTATAATGCCTATCTGGGAGGATCATACCGGTACCATGTAAAGCCGATTCCCGGCTTCTATGTCATGCCCGGCTTGTACCTCGCTTCGTATCAGCTTTATACAGTTACCATGGAAATCCCCGTGGACTTCGGCTTCAGGTTCGAACTTGACCCGGGCTTCCTTGCCGTCATGCCTTATGCGGGACCGTGCTTCTCCTGGTATGTTCCGCACTGGAGTCAAATCGGAATCAACGGCGGAATAGCATTCGAGTTGCTGTCGTCGGGAATCCGGATTGATTTGGGCGGCTCCAGCACGGCGACCAATTATCAGGAGAACACCCCGAGCGGTTTGGAGCGTTTTTCAGGAGCCGATTTCTATATCGGGTTATCCTATATGTTCTGACAAGTAAATGCCCTGAATTCAATGCGGCCCGGCTGAATCCAGCCGGGCCGCTTGCATTTCGGGCCGAAGGACACTTCACCTTTCCGTGAATTTTGCAAATACTAGTGATGCGTTAACAATAGTGGACACTAATGTGAATTAGTATTAAGACAAAGAATCTCCTGAAAAGATTGCCGCCTTGAATGAAAATACTTTTAACTTTGTAGGAGATATTTCGCGATATGGATGAAAAAGGAATAAAGGCCATGATCAGAGACATTCAAGCTTCGCCCACTGAGTGCGAATGGGTAGAGATTAAGCACAATAACGAGGACCCTGAGTTGATCGGAGAGTATGTCTCGGCCTTAGCGAACGGTGCGGCATATATGGGACAATCCCGAGGCTTTATGGCTTGGGGATTGGATGATAGTACGCATCAGGTAATTGGGACAAAGTTCAATCCCAAGACTGCCAAGTATGGAAATGAGGAACTAGAGAACTGGATATCCCGAGGACTGAGTCCGCGTATTGACTTTTCCTTTCAGGAGATAACCCTTTCTGAAGGCCGAGTTGTTGTAATGATGATAGATTCTGCCGGGAATACGCCGGTCAAGTTCAAGGGGACTGCGTTCATTCGTGTAGGTACATACAAAAAGAAGCTTGCCGATTATCCTGAACGTGAAAGAAAAATATGGCAGAATACCCAGAACAGCTCCTTTGAAACGAAGATTGCGAAGTCGGCTGTATCTGCCGATGTGGTTTTGGAGCTGCTGGATTACTCCAAGATTTTCAGTTTGTTACACCTACCATTTCCTGATTCGAAGACGGCAATCATTGATAAGTTGGTCGAAGAGCAGTTAATCGTCAGAAGGCAATCATGCTTTGACATCACAAATCTTGGTGCTATTCTGTTCGCAAATGATTTAAAACAATTTGAACTGCTGGCGAGAAAGGCTGCAAGGGTTATTTTCTACAAGGAGAATAATCGGATTAACGCCATCAAAGAACAAGTATGCGATAAAGGCTACGCTGTAGGATTTGAGGGGCTTGTTGACTATATCAGTGCCAATTTGCCCGTTAATGAGGAGATAGGGAAAGCTCTCCGCAAGGAGATACCGATGTATCCGCCAGTTGCCATTCGCGAGTTTGTGGCCAATGCTTTAATTCATCAGGATTTCTCCATAGGAGGTTCTTCTCCTATGATAGAGATTTTCTCAAATCGTATGGAAATTTCAAATCCAGGCAGGCCTTTGATTGATGTATTCCGTTTCATCGATCATGCTCCAATTAGCAGAAATGAAAAGCTTGCCTCGCTGATGAGAAGGATGAATATATGTGAAGAACGAGGAAGTGGAATTGACAGAGCTCTTCTGCAATGCGAGATTTACCAACTCCCCGCACCTGACTTCCAGAGTGAAGAGTTGTTTACTAAGGTGATTATGTTTGCCCCGATGACTCTTCGCCAGATGAATAAAGAAGATAAACGCAGGGCATGCTATCAACACTGCTGCTTGGAGTATCTATCTGGGAAAAAGATGACCAATGAGAGTTTTAGAGGACGTCTCAATATCAGCGATGAGAATTACTCCATAGCATCGCGTATTATTTCTGATACTATTGCCGCCAAATATATCAAGTTAGACGATGCTACAGCCTCTTCTAAGAAATACGCGAGATACGTTCCGTTCTGGGTATAGTCTTATGTGACCGTCATGTGACTGAAGTTCTTCTATTTATCGCTAAATGATTGATATTCAGTATTGTGCTTATGTGACCGTTATGTGATTATGTTCAAATAACCGTTCAAACATGAAAACGCTTATTCGCAACATCGGCCTGCTGGCCGGCATCACCGACACTCCCCGAAAGGAGGGCGCCGCTATGAGCGAGGTCGGCTGCTTCCGTAATGCCTGGCTGCTCCTCGACGGCGACAGGATAGCCGATTTCGGCGGAGAAGTCGTAGAGGGGGATGCCCCCTCTGCGGTAGACCGTGAGATTGACGCGGGCGGCGGAATGGTCCTTCCGGCATTCTGCGACTCCCATACCCATGTAGTGTGGGCGGGGAGCCGTGAATTGGAATTCGAAGACAAGATCCGCGGCCTCTCGTATGCCGAGATTGCGGCTCGTGGCGGCGGAATCCTGAATTCCGCCGGCCTGCTCCACGCCACTTCGGAAGACGAACTTTACAGGCAGAGCCTGGAGAGGGTGCGGGAGATGATGGCCTGCGGCACCGGAGCCATAGAAATCAAGAGCGGCTACGGCCTTTCCACGGAAGACGAACTCAAGATGCTGCGAGTAATCCGTCGCATCTCCGAAACCGTTCCGGCGGTGGTTCGCTCCACCTTCCTCGGTGCCCACGCTGTGCCACGCGACATGACCCGCGAAGATTACGTCAGTAAGGTCTGCACCGAGATGATACCGGCAGTGGCCGCCGAAGGCCTGGCCGACTTTGTGGACGTGTTCTGCGAGGAAGGCTTCTTCACGGTTGAGGACACAGCACGCATTCTGGAGACTGGTGCCCGCTACGGCCTTCGTCCCAAACTCCATGCGAACCAGCTCCATGTGAGCGGGGGAGTGCAGGTGGGAGTGGCCCACGGGGCCCTGAGCGTGGACCATCTCGAGCGCACTACCGATGCCGAGATCGCTTGTCTGCGGGGGACTGCCACCATGCCCACGATGCTCCCTGGTGCGTCCTTCTTCCTTCGCGAACCTTACGGCAATGCCGCCGGGTTCATTCGCGAGGGCCTTGGAGTCGCCCTTGCCTCCGACTACAATCCCGGCTCGTCCCCGGCTGGTGACATGCGTTTCGTGATGGCCCTCGGCTGCATCCAGATGCGCCTCACTCCCGAGCAGGCTTTCAATGCAGTGACCCTGAACAGCGCTTATGCGATGGGACTCTCCGGCGAGCAGGCTTCGGCCCCGGCTGTCGGCGCCATCTCGCGCGGCCGCCTGGCCAACCTCATCGTCACCCGTCCCGGTTTCGATACCTTGGGCAGCATCGCCTACCTCTACCAGACCCCCTTCATCTCAAAGGTCATCCTGAAGGGGCGCGAACTCTAGCTCGCAGTTGCTTGTAATCAGAAATCTTCCTATATTTGTCTCGCTATGAAAGTCTGGGTAAAATCTCTTATCGGTTCGCTGCTGGCCCTTTTGGGTTTCCAGTCCTGCGATCCTTCCACTATCTTTGAAGGTCCCGACATGTACGGCCCAGGGCCGGTAGAATACGGCTGCCCCACAGCTGTCTTCAAGTTTAAGGGCGAGGCCGCAGACGAGCAGGGCAATCCCATTCCCGGAATCCGCATCGCAGTGTTCCCCAACAGCGAAGAAGACCAGTATTACCCGCGTGACACCATGTTCACCGGCACTGACGGGAAAGTCGATTCCGTTCTGACCTACGACTGGCCTGGGATAGAGGGTATTGTGGTCAAATTCGAAGATGTGGACGGTGCGGAGAACGGCTCTTTCAAAACGAAGGAACTTAAAGGTAAAGCGGTTACGATAGAACAGACCCAAAAGGGTGATGGCCGCTGGTACGAAGGCGAGTTCACCATCACCGCTAAGGCAGTACTCGAAAAGAAGGAGGGCGAATAATGGGCGCCCTGGATCTGAGGCATCGTCTTGCCTTGGAACTCAACCGTAAAGTATTGGACGACGCCATCGCGCGTCATCCCATCCGGCAGATATTCTGGGAGTGCACCCTTCGGTGTAACCTTCACTGCCGCCATTGCGGAAGCGACTGCAAGGTTCTTTCCGAATCCAAAGACATGCCTCTGGAAGACTTCCTGGGCGTGCTCCGGAGCGTCAAGGCGGCAGGCCTTGATTCCCACAGGATAATGGTGGTCGTTACCGGTGGCGAGCCGCTTCTCCGTCCCGATCTGGAGCAGTGCGGCAAGGCCTTTTACGACATGGAGTTCCCCTGGGGCATGGTGACCAACGGTTTCGCCATGACTCCGGAAAAGTTCCGCCGCCTCCTGAGGGCTGGCCTTCGCTCCATGACAGTTTCTCTCGATGGCCTGGGAGACGACCACGACTGGATGCGCGGAGTGCCCGGCAGTTTCGAGAGGGCCGAAAAGGCAATCCGCATGGCCTGTGCCACTCCCGATCTTCGCTTCGACGTGGTTACCTGCGTAACCGCCCGCAACTACGATAAGCTTCCCGAAATCAAGGAGTTCCTCATCGGATGCGGACTTAAGGAATGGCGCCTGTTCACGGTATTCCCGGTCGGACGCGCCGCGACCGATCCGGAGTTGCAGATTACCAACGAACAGTTCCGCGGACTTATGGAGTTCATCAAAGCAAACCGTAAGGAGGGCCGGATTCTCACCAGTTACGGCTGCGAGGGTTTTCTCGGCAACTACGAAGGCGAGGTCCGCGACCATTTCTTCTTCTGCAACGCGGGAGTGTCGGTGGTCGGGGTGTTGAGCGACGGCTCCATCTCCGCCTGCACCAGCATCCGCTCCGACTACCATCAGGGCAATATTTACAAAGACGATTTCATGGAGGTCTGGGAGCACCGCTTCCAGCCATACCGGGATCATTCCTGGATGAAGACAGGTCCCTGCGCCGATTGCAAATACTGGAAATACTGCCGCGGGGGTGGGATGCATCTTCGCGACGGCGATGGCAAGCTCATCCTCTGCCACCTCAAGCGAATCACGGAAGAATAAACGTCCGCTACTTTAGCAGTACGCTCTTTTCCCTCTTTACAAACTGAATCGCAATCCCGGACGGGTCACGCATCATGGCTCCGTCGAAACCGGGACGTTTTTCGCGTTTGACCAGAGTGGCGCCGGCCCGGGTAAGGCGTTCCACGTCGGCATCGACATCCCTGGAGATAAAACCGAAGTGCAGGGTCAGGGGATCCATTGAGGCATAGTCGGGTGCCTTGGGCTGGGTCCTTGCACGGTACAGCTCAATGGCTACGCGGCCGCTGGCATCGACCATGAAGGTGGTATGGGTTTCATCATCCTTCTGCATGGTAACGGTGAATCCCAGATTCTCGCACCACCAGGCAGCGGTGGCAACGGGATCGGCGACGTCGATTGCCGGGTGCTCCAGCACGAAGCCCTGGGGACGGGCAGCCTCAAACTGCGATACTCGGCGCATGTAGCAGCCGACGGTGTTCTCCATGAGCATGGCAATGGTCATGGGGCCGACACCGCCCGGGACGGGCGTGATGACGGCGGCCTTGGCGGCGACGGCGTCGAAGTCGACGTCGCCGCAGAGAGCACCGGAGGCGGGATCCACGTTGATGCCCACGTCAATCACGGCGGCACCAGGCTTAACCATGTCGGCCGTGACGAAACGGGGCTTGCCGATGGCGGCAATGAGGATATCCGCCTTGGAGGTAATCTCCGGAAGATTCCTGGTGTGCGAATGGCAGACGGTAACGGTGGCCCCGGCGTTCAGCAGCAGTTTTGCCACAGGAAGACCCACGATATTGCTGCGGCCAAGCACGACGGCGTTCTTGCCGTCCGGGTCCACGCCGGCCTGGGCAAGAAGACGCAGGCATCCTGCCGGAGTGCAGGCGACTGGGAAAGCGGGAGCGGCTGAGCTCAGACCAGGGATGGCGGCGGAGCGCTCGGTCCAGAGGCGGGAAACGTTTCCCGGGGCTATTCCGTCCACGTCCTTGTCCGGACTGATGGCCGCGATGACGTGATTCTCGGAGATGTGCCTGGGAAGGGGCAACTGCACCAGGATTCCGTCGACCGACGGATCTGAATTCAGCGCCCTAACCTGCGCCAGCACCTGTTCCTCGGTGGTTTCCGCGGGAAGCCTGCAGGTGAGGTTCTCTATCCCCACGCGCACACAGGCTACTTCCTTGTTGTGAACGTACTTGGCGCTTGCCGGGTCGTCCCCGACAAGAATTACCGCGAGCTTAGGGCTGCGTCCGTATTTCTCCTTGAGACCGGCGACTTGCTCCGCAAGCGAGTCTTTTATTGAATTCGCTAATTCTTTTCCGTTGATAATCATGGCACGAAGATAACTATTTTATTGCTATCTTTGTTTCGATATGAAAGTTCCCGACATAATAATCGCTGTGGACGGCTATTCCTCCACCGGCAAAAGCACTTTCGCAAAGCTTGTAGCCAAAGAATTCTCGTTCCTTTATCTCGATTCCGGCGCCATGTACCGCGGAGTCACCCTCTTCGCAATGGAGAAGGGATTCATAGCGGACGGAAAGATCGACGAGCCCGCCCTGCAGGCCGCCCTTCCCGAGCTCGAGCTGCATTTCGAGCACGGCGAGGCCGGCACCTCCCTCTGGTGGGGCAGCCGCTGCATCGAGAAGGAAATCCGCACCATGGAAGTGTCGGGCTGGGTCAGTCCCATATCCGCCATCGGTTTTGTGCGCGCATGGGTAGACGAGCGCCTTCACGCCTTCAGCGAGGGCGGCCGGGTGATCATGGACGGCCGCGACATCGGCACTACCGTCTTCCCGAACGCCGAACTCAAGATCTTCGTTACGGCCGACCCTGCCGTCCGCGCGAAGCGCCGCTACGACGAACTCGTCGCCAAAGGCACTCCCTCCACCCTCGAAGAGGTGGCAAAGAATCTCTCCGAACGCGACTACATCGACTCGCACCGCGAGGTCTCGCCGCTTCGCCAGCCGGCCGACGCCTATGTGCTGGACAACTCCGACATGACCCTCCACGAAGAGATTGTCTGGCTGCGCGGCCTCATTCAGGGCAAGTTCGGAATACTTGAATAAAAGATGAAAGTCATCATCGATCCGGGGTCCGGTTTCTGCGGAGGAGTGATCCGCGCCATCAGTCGCGCGGAGGAGTTTCTTTCCTCCCATCCGAAGCTGCATTCTCTCGGTGAGATGGTACACAACGAGGCTGAACTCGTGAGGCTGGAGTCCAAGGGACTGGTTTCCATCGGGCGCGATGCCCTGAGCGGCCTCCCGGCCGGAGAATCAGTGCTCATCCGTGCCCACGGCGAACCTCCTTCCACTTACGCAGCGGCATCTCATCTGAACATTATCGACTGCACCTGCCCGGTAGTGCTCAAAATACAGAAGAGCATACGCGAAGCTGGCGAACGCCTGGCTGGAAAGGGGACGATAGTCATCTTCGGAAAGATAGGCCACCCCGAAGTTCTGGGGCTGGTGGGGCAAGCCCCCGGACAGGATGTCGTGGTGGTGGAGAATATGAAGCAGCTGCAGCAGGCGGTATCCGAAGCCCGCATTGCCGCACCGGTGGAGGTCTTCTCCCAAACCACAAAGAGCCCGGTGGAATACGGGCAGATCTGCTCGGTGCTTCAGGAAGTATATCCCGACACCGTTATCCACAATACCATTTGCTCCCAGGTCGCCGAACGGCACAGAGCCCTTTCGGAGTTCGCCAGCGAGCACGACGTGATAGTCTTCGTTGCAGGCCGCCAGAGCAGTAACGGAAGGGTGCTCTTTGAGCTTTGCCGCAGCGTGAACGCCAACTCTTATCTGGTAGGCGATATCTCCGAACTGAAGCCCCTTTGGTTCGACGGTGCCAGGAGCGTCGGCGTTTGCGGAGCTACGTCCACTCCGAAGTGGCTGCTCGAGCAAGTAGCAGATGCGATAAAAAAATTGGATTAATCGCTACATTTTCTTACTTTTGTGGGTTCTGAAAAGCAAATATTTTAAAAACAGATATTATGGCAACAACAGCTGATTTCAAAAACGGACTTTGCATGAACTTCAACGGGAAACCCTGCGCCATCGTATGGTTCCAGCACGTGAAACCCGGAAAGGGCCCCGCTTTCGTAAAGTGCAAACTCCGCAATCTGGAGAATGGTCGTATCCTTGAGAACACCTTCACCGCCGGTGCAAAGATCGAGACCATCGAGGTCGAGCGCCGTCCCTACCAGTTCCTCTATGCCGACGAGGACGGATTCAACTTCATGCACGAAGAAACCTACGAGCAGATATCCCTTCCCAAGACCGTCGTGGAGAACGCCGACCTCATGAAGGAAGGCCAGCACGTTGAGATGATGTTCGTGGTAGGCGAAGAAAGGTGCCTCACCTGCGAGCTCCCCACCTACGTAACCCTCGAGGTCACCTACGCAGAGCCCGCCGTGAAGGGCAACACCGCCAGCACCAGCGCCCTCAAGGACGTCACCCTGGAGACCGGAGCCCACATCATGGTTCCGCTCTTCATCAACCAGGGAGACATCATCACGGTGAACACCACCGACCGTTCCTACGGTCAGAGGCAGTAAAAGCCGGAATCTCCGGAATCACGGGAATTGCCGGAATCTCCGGAATCGCCGGAATCTCCGTAATCGACAACTGGTTGATTTACAGCTACTTGCAAAAAATGCCTCCCGATTTTCGGGAGGCGATTTTTGTAATTGATTGATATATAGCTAATTGCCAAAAACGCACCTTCTGGCGGACAGTGCGTTGCTGGAGACTTCCCTTACTTAATCCGCTCTATCTTCATCTGCTGGATGGTGTAGGTATCGCCTTTGGAGCTGACGAAGATCGTTACCAGGAAATTTTCGCCCCCTGCATTCAAAGTGCCGAGGGCGTATTTCATATTGGCCCGGCCTGCGGTGTAGGTGATTTGGAAATCACGCGGGGTGTAACCCTCGAAGAAAGTCTTGAGAATCTGACGGGCCTGGCTCCGGCTGGAGTTGCCGCCCTTGGACAGGACGGTCATGTCCAGATTGTCGGCGAACCATGCGGAAAGGGCTTCCGCGTTGCCCTGTGCAAGGTATTTGGCGATGGGAATGAAAACGTCGTAGTCCGCGGTTTGGGGCCTGGCCGCCGAAGCCGCCGCGCCTGCCGAAGCCGCCGCGCCCGCCGAAACCGCCGCGCCTGCCGAAGCCGCCGCGCCGGTAAACGCCGCCGGTTTTACCTCCGTCTGCGCATGCAGAACCCCGCCTCCGATGACCATCAGGGCGAGAAATAGAACTGTTCTCAATCTGTTCATGCCGTGCGATTATTTTGCAAATACTGCGCCAGTTTTCTATCTTTGCAGAACCATGAAGCTGTGTCTCATAACGGTAGGTAAAACCGTGGTCCCCTGGGTAAAGGAGGGCCTGGAAGACTATGCCTCGCGCCTTAAGCACTACATCCCTTTCGAGATAAAGGAAATCCCGGAGCTTAAGGACACAAAAGCCCTCAGCGAAAGCCAGATAAAGGAAAAAGAGGGAGCCCTAATCCTCAAGGCAGCCGGCGCCTCCGAAATCATCCTTCTGGACGAACACGGCAAGCAATACCGTTCCATTGAGTTCGCGGAGCAGCTGCGCCGAAAACTTGCGCATTCCACCAAAGACATCTGCTTCGTAATCGGCGGCGCCTATGGCTTCTCCCCGGAAGTATATGCTGCGGCAGGCGGAAAAATCTCCCTTTCGCCCATGACCTTCAATCACCAGATGGTGAGAACGGTTTTTGCAGAGCAGCTCTACCGTGCGTTCACAATAATCAAAGGCGAACCCTACCACCACGAATGAAAACCAAGGCTCTCAGAATCCTTCTTCCGGCTCTCGCGCTGTTGGCGGCCGTGCTCCTCTGCACCGGCTTCACGGCTCCCGCGCCTTTTGGTGCCGGCCTGGCCACTCCCGTGAAGTCCGAGAAGGCGGCGGTGAGAAGGGTTGAACGTCAGGTGGAAAAGCGCCTCGCCACCCTTGAAAGCTACGCCAATAAGGCCCTCGAGACCCCTGAAAGCAAGTGGCTTGAGCTCGAAGGTCTTCCGGAAGACATGGTGGTGTACCGCTACTGCGCAGATACCCTTCAGAGCTGGGCGGGCCGTTTCCCGGTGTCCAACGACGCCCTTTCCGCCGGAGTGCTCTTCCAGAGCCTGGTGAATCCGCGCTCAGGCATGCGTTCACCGCTGAGCGACATTACTGAAGAATACTCATACTGCAACATAGGCCCAAAGTGGTATCTGGCCCGCAGCATAATCCAGGGCAATACCAAACTCATGGTTGGTCTGGAGATAATCAACACCAACTCCGAGCGCAGCTGGGGCGGCATCAACCCGAGGCTTCGCACCCCGAAAGGCTACTCCATCCAGCCTCTCAGCGAAGCTGCCGGTTCAGTTGTGAGCGTGAAGGACGCGCCGATGTTCAAGCTCATCTACGAGTCCCCGGGTCCCATCGTCGTCTCCGACTATAGCCTCTTCTCGCCTATGCTCTATGCCGACGGCCGCCTCTTCCGCTCGCTCGGTCATCTGCTGCTGGTGAGCCTGCTTCTCATGCTGCCGGCGTGGCTGCTCTACGGATTCCGCAGGCGTCTTCCCAAAATCGGCAAAGTGCCGGGACTTGCAGTAGCCATTATTTATTCCACCGTCCTGCTGTTTTTCTGCTGGTTCGCGATAAAGAGCGTCACGCTCAATTCGAACATCAATCTGGAAATATACAAGGTGAAGGAATTCACCTGGGTGAGCCTGCTGGTGTACGTGATGCTCGTGGCCCTGCTTTTCTGCATCCCCATGCTCTTCCGTACCGCCCTGGGCGATGAATCAAGAGACATCCGCACCCGTGCCGCGTACTCCGTGGCGGCGGCGGTATTCCTGGTGGGTTCCACCGCATGGCTCGGCTTCAGTAAGGAGCGCGCAAGTCTGGAGGTTTGGGCCAACAGGCTGGCGGTAACGAGGGATATTTCGCTCGAGATGCAGCTCCGTAGTGTTGAGGACCAGATCGCCCGCGATCCAATGCTGGCGTCGCTCGCAATCCTCGACAACTCCGGCCAGGCAATACGCAACCGCATCGCCGACAGCTACCTTCCCCGCGTAGCCCAGGAGTACGACCTCACAGTGAGCGTGGGCCGCAACATCGACGTGGCGTCCATCCGCGGAGCCGAAACCATCTCCCCGAACTCCCGTTTTAAATATAAGGAATCCTCCGACGGCCTTGCGTCCTACTCCGCTCTTTTCTCCTATAATCTGGAGAGACATGGCTTAACCGTTATCCTCGTAAAGGTGGAACAGAAGGGCGACTGGCGTTATCGCGGTTATGCAAGCATCCTCGGAGAGGCGTCGCCCGGCGAGGTCCTCATCCCGGCCAGCTACGCCTACGCCCGTTATCAGGGGCTGTCGCTGCTCAATTTCCGGGGCAACTTCGCCTATCCGGTGAAGATGGACGGAGTGCTCTCCGAAGCCGTTTATGCCAAGGGCGAAGAATTCGTCCGCCGCGACGGCTTCACCCACTTCATCTACGTGGTGGCCGACGCCGAAGCGGTGATCGTCTCGCGCCGCACCATCGACCCGCTCTTCTTCGGGGTGGCCGGTATCTTCGTCGCCCTGCTGTTCTTCCTCGGTCAGAGTCTTCCGGCCGAGAGGGACCGCCGCAGGAACAGCGCCTTCGAGCGCGGCTATTTCAGCACCCGTCTGAACGTGGTCATCATGGCCTCGCTAACCCTGGCCCTCGTGAGTATGGCCCTTGTGAGCGTCTTTTTCGTGTACAACCGCAACGACCAGAACCGCCGTACGCTCATGACGGAGAAGATAGGCTCCATCGCGGCCAGCATCTCCGCCCGCATACGTGGTGCGCAGACAACTGACGACCTCCGCAACCAGGAGGTGCTCGCCCTTATCGAAGACGTGGGGAACAGCACCAACTCCGACGTCACGCTCTACGACACTCGAGGCATGGTGTTCATGAGCACGGCCCCGGCGGTGTTCGAGCGTAGCATGATCGACAGCCGCATCGAGCCGGAGGCCTACCGCAACATAATGCTGCTCACCAGCCGCTATTATATCCAGAGGGAGAAGGCGGCCGGCCATAGCTTCTGGTGCATGTATGCGCCTCTGGTGGGCGACGGAGGCGGCATCATTGCCATCATCTGCGCCCCCTATACGGACGACAGCTACGACTTCGAAACGGGTGCAATCAACCATTCCATCATGGTGCTCTCGCTCTTCATGCTGCTCATGTTAGGAGCATGGTTCATGGCCCGCAGGGTGCTGGAGCGCATGTTCAGTCCGCTGCTTCAGATGGGCCGCAAGATGGAGGGGGCCGACCTCGACCATCTGGAATACATCGAGTACGACAAGGAAGACGAAATCTCCTCCCTCGTGACGGCCTACAACCGTATGGTGAGCGACCTTTCCGAGAGTTCCCGCCAGCTGGCCGAAGCCGAGCGCGACAAGGCATGGAGCGGAATGGCCCGTCAGGTTGCCCACGAGATCAAGAACCCGCTTACGCCCATGAAACTCCAGATCCAACGTCTGGTGCGCCTCAAGGCAAAAGGCGATCCGGCCTGGCAGGAGCGCTTCGACGAGGTGAGTTCCGTGCTGCTGGACCATATCGAGATGCTTACCGACACCGCTAACGAGTTCTCCACCTTCGCCAAACTCTACACCGAGGAGCCCACTGAGTTCGATCTGGACGCCCTGCTTCAGGAAGAGATCTCCATGTTCAGCGGCCGCGAAGACATACATTTCGACTACTTCGGTTTCGCCGGGGCGAAGGTGTCCGGGCCCAAGCCCCAGCTCACCCGCGTTTTCGTGAACCTCATCAACAACGCCGTGCAGGCCCTGGACGGAGTGCCCGAAGCTACGATAAGAGTCTCTCTGCGCAATTCCCAGAGCGAAGGCTACTACGACATAGTATTCGAGGACAACGGCCCCGGCGTGTCGGAAGAGAACGTTGAAAAACTCTTCACGCCCAACTTTACCACAAAGACCGGCGGCAGCGGCCTTGGCCTCGCCATATCGCGCAGCATCCTGAATAAGTGCGATGCCACGATAACCTACTCCCGCTCATTCGCACTGGGCGGAGCCTGCTTCACGATACTTTATCCCAAAAAATAAGGTTTTATTTCTGCCTCAGATAGATCTGCACCGGACAGCCGGTAAGGTCGAAGGCCTCCCGCAGCTGGTTCTCCAGGAAGCGCTTGTACGGGTCCTTGACGTACTGCGGCAGATTGCAGAAGAAGGCGAATGCCGGGAACTTCGTGGGCAGCTGGGTCACGTACTTGATCTTTACGTACTTGCCCTTCCATGCCGGCGGGGGAGTCTGCTCAATGACCGGCAGCAGCGCTTCGTTGAGGCGTGCGGTGGGAATGCGCCTCGAGAAGTTCTCGCTCACGCGGGCCACTGCGTCCAGCACGTCCTGGATGCGCTGCATCTTCACGACTGAAGTGAACACAATCGGCACGTCGTCGAACGGTGCGAGCCTTTCTTTCAAGGCCTGGGTATATTCCTTCAGCGTCTTGGAATCCTTTATGAACAGGTCCCATTTGTTCACCACGAGCACCGCGCCCTTGCGGTTGCGCAGAATGAGATTCCAGATGTTCATGTCCTGGGCCTCCATTCCGGTGGTGGCGTCGATCATCATCACACACACGTCGGCATGCTCGATGGCGCGGATGCTGCGCATCACGGAATAGAACTCCAGGTCTTCGGAGACCTTACCCTTCTTGCGGATGCCTGCGGTATCCACCAGCATGAACTCGTGGCCGAATTTGTTGTAATGGGTTTCGATGCTGTCGCGGGTGGTTCCGGCTACCGGGGTGACGATATTGCGCTCCTCGCCCAGTAGGGCGTTGGTAAGGGAACTCTTTCCCACGTTCGGCTTGCCCACTATCGCGATTCGGGGGATGCCGGCGTACGGATCTTCGGAATGGGCTTCGGCAGGCAGGGCCGCCACAACTGCGTCCAGCAGTTCGCCGGTGCCGCTGCCGTTGGCGGCCGAGATGGCGTAGAGTTCGCCCAGGCCGAGGCTGTAGAACTGGTAGGCGTCGTACATCTTTTCGCCGGTGTCGACCTTGTTCACGCAAAGAAGGACGGGCTTTTTGCTTCGCCGGAGCACGTCGGCGATGCCGGAATCGTAGTCGGTTATGCCTGCGGCCGCCTCTACCATGAAGATGATAACGTCGGCCTCGTCGATGGCGATAGCCACCTGACGGCGTATGGCCGCCTCGAAGACGTCTTCGCTGCCTACCGCGTAGCCGCCGGTGTCGACCACCGAAAACTCGCGGCCGTTCCAGTCGGAGCGTCCGTAATGGCGGTCGCGGGTCACGCCCGCGGTGTCGTCCACGATTGCCTGTCTCATTCCTACCAGCCGGTTGAAGAGGGTGGATTTACCCACGTTCGGCCTTCCTACTATCGCTACCAGTGCCATAATTTACTTTTCCAAATTAAAGAGCGAGCAGCCCTTGCAGGCGTCGCTGAATGTTCCGTTGCAGGAGGCGGCTGCCTTGATGCCCTTTCGTCCCTCTGCCTGGAGGCGGGCGTCCTCGTGTTTATAGCAGCTTATGCCCCGCTTTCGAAGTTCCTCGTTGCCGTCCACGTCAGTCTTGGGAAAACCCCTGCCTGCCAGGATGCCGACCGACATCGCCAGCACACAGATTCCAACAAGGACGAGGACGGCAACAAAGAGCTTCATCTATCAGTTGAAGAATTCGTCGCTGATGGGCTCGTACAGGAACACCTTCGCCATCATGCGGGCGAAGAGGTTGGTCATGCTCAGAACGTGGATCTTCGGGTCGTTTTCGAGCTCGGGATGGGCGATGGTGTCGGTTACGTACACCTCGTCGATCTCGCTCTCGTGTATGTTCTGCACGGCCGGGTTGCTGAGCACGGCGTGGGTGCAGCATGCGCGTACGCTGCTGGCTCCCATGCGCTTGAGCTCGTCGGCTGCCTTGCAGAGCGTGCCGGCAGTGTCGATGATGTCGTCCACGATCACTACATCAGCACCTTCAACGTCACCTATTACCTTGATGCTGCCGATCTGGTTCTGACGCGGACGGGTCTTGTGGCAGATGATGATGGGGGGCTCGGTGCCGCCGCGCTTCTTGAGGCGGCTGGCGTAGAAGTTGGCCCTCTTGGAACCGCCTATGTCGGGGGAGGCGATTGCGAGGTTCTTGAGCTTCAGGCCCTGAATTACATCGAGGAAGAGGTTGCTTGCCATCAGATGGTCCACCGGTATGTCGAAGAATCCCTGAATCTGGTCGGCGTGGAGGTCGCAGGTCATCACACGCTCGGCTCCGGCCGTGGTGAGAAGGTCGGCCACAAGCTTTGCTCCGATACTGGTGCGCGGCTTGTCCTTGCGGTCCTGACGGGCCCATCCGAAGTAGGGCGTTACCACTATCACCTTGCTGGCCGATGCCCTCTTGGCGGCATCGATGCAAAGCAAGAGTTCCATCAGATTGTCGGCCGGGGCGATGGTGGACTGGATCAGGTACACCGTTGCGCCGCGGACGCTCTCCTGGAAGTAAGGCTGGAACTCGTTGTCCTTGAAGCGGACGATATCGAGTTTGCCGAGGTGAATGTCTTCGTCGGAAAGCTCTTCGATTCCCTTGAGATGTTCGACTACTTTTTCTGCAAACGCCAAGGACGCGCTGCAGCTAAAGACCATCATTCTGTGCTCGTGTTTCATTTTATAGGTTTTTTAGGACGTTGTCGATGTATGCCAGGATGTCTTCCTTTCCCGATGCGGCGGTGGCGGAGCTCACGAATACCGGCGGCAGCTCTTCCCACTGCTCCAGCAGCGCGGCGGCGTTGCGCTCCATCTGCGCCTTGAGCGCTTCGGGCCCCATTTTGTCGCACTTCGTGTAGATGATGGCGAAGGGGATGCCGTCGCGGCCAAGCGTTTCGATGAATTCGAGGTCGTTCCGCTGGATGTCGTGGCGGGAGTCCACCAGCACGAAGAGAAGTGCCAGTTCGTCCGAGTTGTCCAGGTAGTCGTTGATGGTGTCCGAGAGCTGCTTGCGCTCCGCGTTCGGCATTTTGGCGAAGCCGTAGCCGGGGAGGTCCACCAGATACCAGCGGTCGTTTATGAGGAAATGGTTCACCAGCCGGGTTTTACCGGGAGTGGAGGACGTTTTGGCGAGGGAGCCGTTGCCCGTGAGCATGTTGATGAGCGAGCTTTTGCCCACATTCGAGCGGCCGATGAAGGCGAATTCGGGCAGGCGGGGCTTCGGGCGCTGATCCACCCGGGTGCTGCTTCCTGCGAATGCCGCCTTTTTGATCTTCATGACTTACAAAGTTACAAGCAAACGCAGAGAAAAACAAATTTATTTATTTGAGTTTTCAGTGAGGTATTCCGTCATCCGGATAATTGCCCTCGTGCACACCGGACAGAAGCCTTCGCATTCGTTTGTGCGCATGCGGCAGTCCTCCGCCGGGCGCCATATGCCTTTGGATCGATAGCCACCGCCCTCGTACAGGCCGGCAACCCCTTCATTCACAAGATCTTCCCATTTGGAGGCGAAGTCGGTTCGGGTGGTGATATTGGGCTCCCAGGGCTCCACGCCGTCGGGATAGTTGTCGGAATAATCGTCGTCGTAGAAGTATTCGTCGCCCAGACCCGCGAAAGCGTGGCCGAACTCATGCACCGTAACCACGCGGAAGGTGCGGTGCCCGGCGGAAACGAGCGTAACCGAATTGTAGATGCCACCGCCGCCGTATTTGTCGGTGTTGCCGAGTATGATCATGATCTCGAACGGCACTCCGGCAAGGGCGTCGAAAATGGCCCTCTGGTTGGAGGTGGTGAGGTAGCGGTCGGTGTAGAAGGTATCGTAGTGGCTGCCGAAGGCGGTACGTTTCCAGCTGTTCATGTGCGGCACCGACACTCCCGAGTCCTCCGAAGGAGCCGCCACGGCCACGAAGTTGAACTTGTCCTTCATGGAGGCGAAGGGCTCGTGCGAGAGCAAGGCCTCGGCCGTCTTGGCGGCGTCGTTCCAGAACTTGCGGAGGTCCTTCTCGGCGTAGCCGTCTCCGAGAATCGCCACGTCCACCTTGCCGGCATGGTTGCCGCCGCCGCGGATCTGTCTCCACGGGCAGGAGGTCTTGAGCGGGCGGATGAGTATGTCGGACGGGTCGACGGGGTGGGTGAGCGACGCCTTCACACGATGGTAATTGTCTGTAAGAGTGACTCTTACGTTAACCTTGCGTTTTGGCCATGGCACCTGGAAACAATTCTCGAAACCCTTGGTCACGTGCGTGGCCTCCTCGGTGCACTGCCACTCCTGGAAGAGGGTGGAAAACGACTGGCAGTAAAGCACTTCGCCGCTTTCCGGATCCAGCACCTCGATGCGGCCGTTTCCCGCGAGAAGCAGGCTGTCCAGATTGCCCCTGCGTCCGGCCCATCCGGAAGTGCGGTAGGCCTGCAGGAAAGATATTGAAGACTCGGTGGCGTTACCGGAAAAGATATAGTCGAGGCGGAGCGTGGCGTCGGTAAAACTATCGCCGAAACCCCGTGCAAACGCTATAGAGCTCACGAGCAGAGCCGCCGCGAGTATGCAAATGGATCGTTTCATGGTTTACTGAAGAACGGTTTCGAATTCAGGAGTGTAGACTACGCGGCGAACCGCCTGGTTCACCTGTCCGGCGCGGGGAGCGAGGCCGAAGGAGAAGTCGGTCTGGAGGCCGTGACCTCCCTCCGCGGGAAGCCTCTGGAACCAATTGCGCCCGTAGCGCGAGCACATGGTCACGAAATAGGTGAGACAGTCGTAGCCGTGGAAGGCGAACTGATTGGGTTCTGCCCCGTAGAGAGCCCTGTAGGCCATGATGAAGGCCTGCACGGAGGGCGACATGTAGTCGGTTTGGTATGTAGTGGAGACGTGGCTGCAAACGTTGTGCAGGTTCTCCGTCTCGATGGTGGCGTAGCTGCGCAGGCGCGACGGGCCGTAGAGGGCCACAGCCTGCTTCTTGTAGGCCATGAGGTTGATGTTACGCACCGCGTCGTTCACGAACGACTCCTCGTCGGATGCGATGAGATAGCGGGTTGTCCCGTTCGGGCTGGATTTGTCCACGAACACAGGCTGTATCTGAAGGCCGTCCAGAAGGTCGTAGGAGATGGTAGCGTAGCGCCGTCCCGATTCCTTAAGCGCCTTGATGAGGGCCTGGGCTGTTTCGCCTGGGGTCTTGCCCTTCTCGCGGATGAGTACCAGCGAGTCGCCGGGAGCCATGTCGGAGATGGCCCAGCTGACGGCATCTTCGGCCTGTGCGCGAGCGGGAGTGGGAGCCTGAATCACGCGGAGCGTGTCGGCCATTCCGGCGGTGCGGGGTTCAAGCGGGGAGATGACATAACGCCCCACGTTCGCCATGCGGGCAGCAGCCATCACGTCGGCCTCGGAAACCGGCCCGAGCACCACATCGGCATTGTTCACCATTGAATAAGTGAGCTTTCCTCCGGCTATGTCGTAGGCGTTGATTTCCATCTTGATGCCCTTGTTGCCAAGGTCCCTTGCCGCCAGCAGCGCTCCGCTGTAGAAATCCACGCTCTTGCTGTCGGCCATGCTTCCCGCCCCAAATGGAAGGAGGATAGAGACGTTGATTACCTCCGGGATGTCGGCGACGAAAGTGCTGTCCTCGCCGGGAGTTGAGGCGAGAGTTTCGAGGAGCTCGCGCAGCTTCGGGAAAAGCGAGCGGCCGTCCTGCTCTTCGGGTGCTGGCTGGTCGGGGAGGGCATCGCCTCCGAGAGGCGTGCCACCCTCGGCATCGTTAGAGGGAGGGGCCCAGCCGCCAGGTGCGGAAGCATTTTCGGCCGATTTTGATGCACCCCCTACGTTTTCGACGGGGGGGTGTTGCGTTTTTGGCTGTTTTTGCGTCTCCCCCTCCGATGCAACGGCGGAAGCGCTGGCAGCTGAAGCCGCGACCACCGGAATCAGCAGCACCTGCCCGGCCTTCAGGCCCTTGGACTCGAGGTCGAGGTTGCGGTTGGCGTCGTAGATGTCCTGAAGGCTCACTCCGTACACCTTGGCGATGGAGTAGAGCGTCTGCTTGGCCGTGACCACGTGGGCGTAGTACGACTTTCCGTCTACCCGGACCTTGTCCTTGGAGACGGTGATTTCAGGCACCTGATATTGCTGGCCGAATGCGGGAACGGCCATGCAGAGAAGCATTATGACGGCAAAGCGTTTCATATCGTTGCTGTATATTTCAAGAGCCGCGAGCAGAAGTTCTTCCAGCTCAGACGGTCCATTTCCTTTTCAATGTTGGCGCGGCATTCATCGGCCAGGCCGGGGGTGTCGAAGAAGCGGCGCACCGCATCGGCGACTGCCTCCGGAGTGGCTTCAGCTGCAACAAGTCCCGTGCCTGTGCCTTCGATGTCGGCCCGGAGGCTTCCGGTGTCGGTCACCACCATGGGTACGCCGAAATGGTAGCTCACCGCCCTAACGCCGCTCTGGGTGGCGCTGCGGTAGGGGAGTACCGAGAGGTCGGCCGCGGAGAAGTAGTCCTTCACCTCTTCGTCGGCAATGTACTTCGTGAAGCAGTGGATGCGGCTGGCTCCGGGATTCGAGTCGATGAGGGCCTGATACTCCTCGAACCCGCCGTAGGGCTCGCCGGCGATGATCAGATGATAGTCTTCCGGCAGCAGGCCGAACGCCTGGATGAGTATGTCCAGCCCCTTGTAGCGGCGGATGAGCCCGAAGAACAGCAGGTTCTTACCGCCGGCCGGGATGCCCAGCCTTTTCTCGGCCTCGGCCCGCTGGAGCTTCTCCCCGAACTGGCTGTATACCGGATGGAACAGCTCCGTGAAGCTAAAATCGCCCAGACTGGCAAGCGATTCGCTGCCCTCGTTTCCAAGGGTCACAAAGCCCGAACATCCGCCGAGGAAATGCTTCACCAGCGGCTTGTCCCAGATGCGGTGTTCATGCGGAAGCACATTGTGCAGAATGCCTATAACCCGCACTCCGCGGCGCTTCAGGAAATGCGCCACCCGACCCATCGAGGGGCCGAAAAAGGTATTCCACCAGCAGATGTAAACCACGTCGGGTTTCCACTCCAGGATGCGGCGTGCGGTGCGCTTCCAGGTGAAGGGATTCACGCTGTCCAGCACCCGGTCGGATTCCACCTTGGTAGCAAAATCCCCGGGCGTCACATACTGAGTGGTGCCCGGGAATAGTATTGAAGGATATTGTCTGCTGAAATTGAAAGCCTTGACCTCATGCTCTTTCGCCAGTTCCAGCATCATGCAGGCGCTGAACTGGGAGATACCGCCGCGATAGGGGTAGAAGCACGAAAGGAAGGCAATTCTCAAGACAGATTACTTCTTTTCTCCCTTGGTTTTGATATACTCGGCGTTGAGGCCTGCGAGGATATCATCGGTGATGTCGAGGGCGGGATCTGCAACGGTAACGGGAGCCGTGAGGATGTTGCCCTGGGTGGTGAGAATCATGGCGAACTGCTTCTCCGCATTGTACTTTACGAGGAAGGTCTGGATTGCGTCGGCAATCTGGTTCATCATGACCTGCTGCTCCTCAGCGATTTCCTGCTGCTTGGTGGCGGCGTACTGCTGGAAGTCGTTCTGACGCTTCTGGAGGTCGTTGCTCTGAACTTCAGCTACGCTGCGGGTAAGGAGACCCTTGTCGATCTTGTCCTGGAAAGCCTTGATGTCTTTCTCCAGCTTGCTGCCACGGCGGTTCACTTCCTGGTTGATGCTGCCGACCTTGGTTTCCACAACGCTGCGGAGGTCGTTGGCCATGTCGTACTCTTCGAGCACGCGGTCCAGGTTGAAGTAAACGATATCGCCCTTGGAGGCGCCGGTTTCGGTGGCTTCACCGTCCTGGGCCTGGGCGGACTTGGGAGTGTTGTTGCAGGAGACTGCGAGGATTCCGGCAATGGCAAGGATGCCGAGGAATAAGGTAGTGCGTTTCATATAATTATTAAACTTTAAATATTCGGATGAAAGTGCAAATATACTCAAAAACTTTTAACCCTTGGTTTCGTGAAGATAGCGCCGTACGGTTTCTTCCAGGCCGAGGTAGAGAGCGTCGCTGATGAGCGCATGGCCGATGGAAACTTCGTCCGTCCAGGGGATGGTGTGCAGATAATAGCGGAGGTTGTCCAGATTGAGGTCGTGCCCGGCATTCAGGCCGATGCCGGCGGCTCGCACAGCTTCAGCGGTAGCGAGATATGGGGCGACGGCGGCCTGCGGGTTCGACGGGAACTGCTCTGCGTATGCGGCGGTGTAGAGTTCCACCCTGTCGGCTCCGCACGCGGCGGCGGCAGCGGCCTGAGCCGGATCCGGGTCGATGAAGATGGATACCCTGATTCCGCGGGAGTGGAAGAGCCGGCATTTTTCGGAGAGGAACTCCTTGTGGGCCAGACAGTTCCATCCGGCGTTGGAGGTGATTGCGTCGCGCGCATCCGGCACCAGGGTTACCTGGGTGGGGACCACTTCCATCACAAGGTCGCAGAAACTCTCTATGGGATTACCTTCGATATTGAATTCCGTGCGCAGGATGGGCTTGAGGGCGCGGACATCCGCGTATCGGATGTGGCGCTCATCGGGCCTGGGATGCACCGTGATGCCCTCCGCTCCGAAGGATTCTATGTCCACGGCAGCCTTGAGCACATCGGGCAAATTGCCGCCCCGGGCATTGCGAAGGGTGGCAATCTTGTTGATATTGACGCTTAGTCTGGTCATTTCTTTACAAATGTAGCAAAATCCGTGCTGAAAATCCTAAAATTATTGGTATTTTTGCCTTCTATTATGAAAATAGCATTTCATATAGGAGATCCCTCCATTCCCGGCGACGCCCGCTTCAAGGCACTCAGCGAGGCGCTGCGCGGCGGGGGAGTGGAACTCTATCCGGCCGCTGTCACCGCAGACATACGTCCCGGCACCACTATGGTGCTGAGCATAGGCGGCGACGGTACCTTCCTCGGTACCGCCCACATGGTGGCGGAAGCCGGCATCCCCATCCTTGGAGTTAACTTCGGCCGTCTGGGCTTCCTTTCGGAGAACAAGCCGGAGCTCGTAGCCGCCCCCATCCTGGAAGGCAGCTACACCATCAAGGAAAGGGCGATGCTGGAGGTGTCGGCCGGCTGCCCCGTGCCCGGAGACTTCTGGCCCTATGCACTCAACGAGGCCGGAGTGTACCGCTCGGGGGCCGATACCATCGGCATACAGGCCACCGTGGGCGGAATGGAGCTCCCCACCTACTGGGCGGACGGCCTCATGGCTGCTACCAGCTCGGGCTCTACGGCCTACAACCTCAGCGCGGGCGGCCCCATCTGCCTGCCGGACGCCGAGGTGCTGCTGCTTACTCCGGTAGCACCGCACAACCTCGGGCTCCGTCCCCTCGTCGTCCCGAACGACAAGGCCATCACCATGAAGGGCAGCTCCCGCAGCGGCAAGCTCAGCCTCAGTCTGGACAATCGTCGCCACGAAATCCCGTCAGACACGGAAATCAGCATACGCACCGCCCCCTTCAGGCTCCGCCTGGTGGACCTTGGGCAGGAGAGTTTCATCGACGCCCTCCGCATCCGGCTTTTCTGGGGCCAGGACGTCCGCAATATGCACATATAGCCATGAATCTTCCCAAACACGTATCCATCATAATGGACGGCAACGGCCGCTGGGCGAAAGAACGCGGCAAAGAGCGTATCTACGGCCATTTCGAGGGAGTTGAGAGCGTGCGTGCCGTAACCGAGGCATGCGTGGAGCTGGGCATCCCGTATCTGTCGCTCTTCGCATTCTCGGAAGAGAACTGGCAGCGCCCGCAGGAAGAGGTGGAAGCCCTCATGGGCCTCATGCTCAAGAGTATGCATAATGAGTATCCAACCTTCCTCAAGAACGGGGTGCGTTTCCGCGTGCTGGGCAATCTGGAAAGGCTTTCCGCGACGCTTCGTGAGGAAATTGCCTATCTGGAAAAGGCCACCGAGGCTGGGGATAAGCTCACCATGATACTTTTCATGAGCTACAGCGGCAAATGGGACATCCAGCAGGCGGCCTGCAAAATGGCGGCGGCTGGGGCGACCGACCTGGAACCCTTCCTCGTCACCGCCGGCATCCCGGATCCCGACCTGATAATCCGCACCTCCGGAGAAAAGAGAATAAGCAATTACCTGCTCTGGCAGGCGGCCTACAGCGAATTCGTCTTTACCGACACGCTTTGGCCCGATTTTAGAAAGGAAAGTTTCCGCGCGGCGCTGGAAGAGTACGCTTCCCGCGACCGTCGCTACGGAAAAGTGAAAAAGTGAGAATGAAGAAACTCCTGACGCTTCTTGCAGCAGTGTTGCTCCCGCTGGGTCTCCTGGCCCAGGAAGGGGGAGTGGAGGTAGACTATAACCGCCCGCAGAAATACATTCTGGGCGGTGTTTCCGTAGAGGGCAACCATTATTTCTCCTCTACCCAGATCGTAAACCTCACCGGCCTGCAGGAGGGAATGGAGGTCACGATTCCCAGCGAAGAGATGTCGGGAGTCGTAAAAAGGCTCTCCCTTCAGCGTTTCTTCGACGATGTTTCCCTTGATGTCGATCACCTCAGCCCTGCGCGCGACAGCATCTATCTGAAGATCCACATCGTGGAGCGTCCCAGAGTGTCCCGCTGGACCTTCTCCGGCGTGAAGTCTGGTGAAAAGAAAGACCTTCAGGACCGTCTGAGCCTGCGCCGCGGCGGCGAATTCTCCGCCTACGTGGAAAAAACTGCGTCGGACATTATCAAGCGTTTCTACGCGGAAAAGGGTTTCCTGAACTGCGAGGTAAAGACCGAAGTGCAAGAAGACTCCGTGATCCGCAACGCCATACGCGTGAACTTCGCGGTAGACCGCGGCGACAAGGTAAAAGTGCGCGAAATCAACTTCTACGGCAACGAACACGTAAAGGAATACAAGCTCGCCAAGAGCATGAAGAAGACCAAGAGCAACAAATGGTACAACTTCTTCCATTCCAAAAAGTTCGACGCCAAGGAATATCCCAACGATAAGAAGACCCTTCTGAGTGCCTTCAACGAGGCCGGCTATCGCGACGCCCGTATCGTGAAGGATACGATGTATTATCTGGAGCCCGGCCGCCTGGCCATAGACATTACGGTGGAAGAAGGCGACCGGTACTACTTCCGCGACATCTCCTGGACGGGCAACTCGGTCTACACCACCGACGCCCTGAACGAGATCCTGGGAGTGAAGAAGGGCGACGTATACGATGTGGTGTCCATGGAAAAGCGCCTCTTCGGCGGCGGCAAGCAGAACGAGTACGACGTGTCCAAGCTCTACCGCGACAACGGCTACCTCTTCTTCCAGGTGAATCCGGTGGAAACCAATATCCAGAACGACTCGGTCGACGTGGAAATGCGTATCTCCGAAGGCAAGCAGGCTACGCTGAACAATATCGTCATCAACGGTAACGACCTCACCAGCGAAAAGATTGTCCGCCGTCAGATCTTCACCCGCCCGGGCTATCTGTTCAGTCAGACCGACTTCGAGCGCAGCATACGTGAAATCGCTTCCCTCGGCCAGTTCGACCAGGAAGCCATCGCGGATCCTACCACCGGCTACAGCATCGTGCCGAACCAGATCAACAACACGGTCGACATCATCTACAACGTTACCGAAAAGCCCTCCAGCCAGCTGGAACTCTCCGGTGGTTGGGGCGGCCATACCTTCGTGGCTACCGCCGGTGTCGCCTTCAACAACTTCAGCACCCACCGTATGTTCGAGAAGGGCGCCTGGAGGCCGGTCCCGCTGGGCGACGCGCAGAACCTGTCGTTCCACTTCCAGACAAACGGCTCCTACTACACCGCCATCAGCGCCGGCTTCACCGAGCCGTGGCTCACCGGCAAGAAGCCCACGTCGCTCAACCTCTCCGCCTACTACACCAGGCAGACGGCCAGCAACTCCAGCGGCTATTACAACTACTTCTACAATTACACGGTGGACCGTATCCTCGAGATCTACGGTTTCTCCGCTTCCATAGGTACCAGGCTCAAGTGGCCCGACAACTACTTCGTGCTCTACAACGGCCTCAGCTGGCAGACCTACAAGCTCACCAACTGGTACCAGGGTTACTTCTTCTTCCAGGACGGTCTGTCGCACAACTTCAGCTACCAGGTCACTCTGGCGCGTAACTCCACCGACCAGCAGATCTACCCCCGTCAGGGTTCCGACTTCTCCACCAACCTGCAGCTCACTCCGCCTTACTCGCTGCTGCGCCGTCACACCTACGACGCCTCCGGGAAAAAGGTGCGCGTGAACAGCTGGAAGGATGTCGACTACGACGCCACCGACGCGTCCGGCAACATGCTCTGGAGCTCAGGCGACCGCTACAAGTGGATTGAATACTGGAAGCTGAAGATGAATTTCGCCAACTACACCAAACTGGTGGGCGATCTTGTGCTCATGACCCGCGTTCAGTTCGGCTACCTCGGCTACTACAACCGCAACTGGGGATACTCTCCGTTCGAGGGCTTCCTCGTGGGCGGCGACGGTATGAGCGGCTACAGTACCTACGGCAACGATATCATCCCGCTGCGAGGCTACACCAACTACTCGATCACGCAGTATACCCAGACAAAGTATAACTCCGGCGGAAGCGCATATGCAGGTAACCTCTACGATAAGTTCACCATTGAACTGCGCTACCCGATCATCCTCCAGCCGCAGAGCACCATCTTCGCTCTCGCATTCCTGGAAGGCGGTAACTGCTGGAAGGACATACGCGACTTCAATCCCTTCCAGATCAAGCGTTCCGCAGGTGTGGGCGTGCGTATCTTCCTGCCTATGATAGGCCTTCTTGGTATCGACTGGGGCTATGGCTTCGACAAGGATGCGAGAGGCTCGAAGGGCGGAAGCCAGTTCCACTTCGTGATAGGTCAGCAATTCTAGGATTTTCCTTGCTAATTGAAACTTTTTGGATTAAATTTGCATCATTATTGATAACCGATAACAAACATTCGAAAATATGAAAAAGATCGTTCTCGTAGCTGTGGCAATTCTGGCAGGTTTCGGCCTCCAGGCTCAGCCCAAGTTCGCTCATGTGAACTTCTCCGAACTCGTCCAGCTCATGCCCGAGGCCGACCAGGCCCGCGCCACCATGGCCGCTTCCAGCAAGGAGGCTCAGGAAACCCTCCAGGCCATGCAGGAAGAAATCAACAACAAGTACACCCAGTATGAGCAGAAAGTGTCCTCCTGGAGCCCCGCCATCCGCGAAAGCAAGGAGAAGGAGCTCACTGATCTGAACCGCCGCGCCCAGGAATTCTACCAGAATATCCAGCAGGAGCTCCAGCAGCAGCAGGAGCAGCTCATGGCCCCTATCTACCAGAAGGCACAGGAAGCCGTTAGCAAGCTCGCCAAGGAAGGTGGTTACGTATATGTCTTCGACCGTCAGAGCATCCTCTTCATCGACGACACTCAGAGTACCGACCTCACCCCCGCCGCCCGCAAAGACCTCGGCATAGCGGAAGAACGCACCCTCGAAAGCCTCCAGGCAGAACTTCAGGCACAGGCACAGGCAGCACAGCAGTAAAATCAAAAACTAATAACCAGTTACATACCTAAACTATAATGCAACATAAGGTAATCGACGCCAAGGATGTTGTGATAAGGTTTGCAGGAGATTCCGGTGACGGCATGCAGCTCACCGGAACTCTTTTTGCCAATACCTCAGCCCTTCTTGGCAATTCCCTTTCTACTTTCCCGGACTATCCCGCCGAGATACGCGCCCCTCATGGCACAGTATCCGGCGTTTCCGGTTTCCAGGTGCACATAGGAAGTTCCGACGTGAACACTCCCGGAGACTTCTGCGACATGCTTGTCGCCATGAACCCGGCGGCCCTCAAGGCCAACGCCAAGTGGTGCAAGCGTACCGCCAGCATCCTGGTAGACTCTGACTCCTTCACCGAGGCGCTCATGCAGAAGGCCGGCTTCAAAACCGACAATCCCTTCGCGGAACTCGGCGTGGAAGACCGCAACCTCATCGTCGCCCCCATCACCACCCTCACCGAGGAAAGCCTCAAGGAGAGCGGCATGGACAAGAAGGCGGTGGACAAGTGCAAGAACATGTTCACCCTCGGCATGGCCTGCTTCATCTTCGAGCGTCCGCTGGACTACATCCTGGACTATCTGGAGAAGAAGTTCGCGAAGAAGCACCCCGAGGTCATCGCCCCCAACCAGAAGGTTCTGAAAGACGGCTTCAACTACGCCGCGAACCTCCAGATGGTGGCCAATACCTACCATGTGGCGCCTGCCAAGCCGAAGCCCGGCCTCTACCGCAACATCACCGGCAACCAGGCCACGGCATGGGGTCTTCTGGCGGCGAGCGAGAAGAGCGGCCTGCCCCTCTTCTGCGGCTCCTATCCCATCACCCCGGCTACCGCCATCCTGGAAGAGCTGGCAATCCACAAATACCTCGGAGCCAAGACTGTGCAGGCGGAAGACGAAATCGCCGGCATCTGCACGGCAATAGGCGCGGCGTATGCTGGCAGCCTTGCCGTGACTACCACCTCGGGCCCCGGCCTTTCGCTCAAGAGCGAAGCCCTCGGCCTTGCGGTGATGACAGAGCTGCCGCTCGTGGTGGTGGACGTGCAGCGCGCGGGCCCGTCTACCGGTATCCCCACCAAGACTGAACAGACCGACCTCGACCAGGCGCTCTACGGCCGCAACGGCGAGTGCCCCATACCCATCGTGGCCGCCCATTCTCCGGGCGACTGCTTCGACGCAGCCTTCAACGCCGCCAAGATCGCAGTCGAGCACATGACTCCGGTCATCCTCCTGAGCGAAGGCTTCCTCGGCAACGGCAGCGAACCCTGGCGCATCCCATCCATGGCTGACTATCCGGAAATCAAGCCGCCATTTGCCACAGAACTCGGGGCCGACGGCAAGTTCCACCCCTTCGAGCGCGACCCGGAAACCCTGGTCCGTCGCTGGGCCATCCCCGGCCGCAAGGGCTTCGAGCACCGTGTAGGCGGTCTGGAAAAGAACCACGCCGGCGTGCTCTCCTCCGACCCCGCCAACCATCAGCTGATGGTAGACGAAAGGGCCGCGAAGGTGCAGAAGATAGCAGACTTCATCCCTGAGCTGGCCGTCGACGGTCCCGCCTCCGGAAAGCTCCTCGTAGTGGGCTGGGGCGGCACCATGGGCCACATCCTCTCCGCAGTGAACGAAGTGCGCGAAAGCGGCAAAACCGTTTCCCGCGCCCACTTCGACTATGTGATGCCTGTTCCCCGCAACACCCAGAAAGTGCTGGAAAGCTTCGACACCGTGCTGGTGTGCGAGCTCAACTCCGGCCAGTTCGCCAGGTATCTGCGCGGACTCTTCCCGAAGGCCAACATCGTTTCCTTCGGCAAGGTACAGGGACAGCCTTTCCTCGTGAACGAACTTGTAGACGCAATTAACAGGGAGATCTAGACAATGGCAACACTATCATTCAAGGATTTCAAGTCGGACCAGGAAGTCCGCTGGTGCCCGGGATGCGGCGACCACGCCGTGCTTGCCGCCCTTCAGAGGGCTCTCCCGGTAGCTGCAGAAGCACACGGCTACGGCAAGGAACGTTATGTTGTGGTGAGCGGCATAGGCTGCTCGTCCCGTCTGCCTTACTACATGGAGACCTACGGCTTCCATTCCATCCATGGAAGGGCTACCGCCATCTCCACCGGCATCAAGGTCGCCAACCCCTATCTTCGCGTATGGCAGGCCTGCGGCGACGGTGACGCTCTCGCCATCGGAGGTAACCACTTCATCCACGCGATCCGCCGCAACATCGACATAAACATACTCCTCTTCAACAACCAGATCTACGGTCTCACGAAGGGGCAGTATTCTCCCACCTCCAAGTTCGGAGCCATCACCAAGACCAGCCCCTACGGCACCGTGGAGCACCCGTTCAATCCGGGCAGCCTCGTGCTGGGCGCAAAGGGAACCTTCTTCGCAAGGAGCCTCGACGTGGAGCTGGCCCTGAACCAGGAAATCATGACCGCAGCCGTGGATCACGACGGCACCTCCGTGATGGAGATGCTCACCAACTGCGTGATCTTCAACGACGGCGCCCATCGCGACATCTCCGATCCGGAGTGGCGCGCCGACCGCACCATCGTGCTCCGCCACGGCGAGAAGATGATCTTCGGCAAGAACCGCGACAAGGGTCTCGTGCTCGACGGCATGGGTCTCAAGGTCGTAACCATAGGACAGGACGGCTACACCATGGACGACATCCTGGTGCACGACGCCCACTGCCAGAATGCTGGCGTGCAGATGATGCTGGCCGATATGAAGTATCCGGATTTCCCGGTGGCACTCGGAGTTATCCGCGACGTGCGCGACCTCACCTATGACGACGGCGTTACCGACCAGGTGGCGGAAGTTACCGCCAAAGCCCGCATCCACTGCGTGGACGACCTCCTTCGCAGCGGAAGCACATGGGAAGTGAAATAACCTCTAAACCTATTAATAACACAATGAAAACCAACGAAATTATGGCTATGCTCCAGGCAAAGCATCCTGGAGAAAGCGAGTATCTGCAGGCTGTGCAGGAAGTTCTCGAGAGCATCGAAGAAGTTTACAATCAGCATCCTGAATTCGAAAAGGCTAAGATCGTAGAGCGCATGGTCGAACCCGACCGCATCTACACCTTCCGCGTCACCTGGGTGGACGACAAGGGCCAGGTTCAGACCAACCTCGGCTATCGTGTGCAGTTCAACAGCGCGATCGGTCCCTACAAGGGAGGCCTTCGTTTCCATAAGGCGGTAACCCCGTCCATGCTCAAGTTCCTCGGCTTCGAGCAGACCTTCAAGAATGCCCTCACCACCCTCCCGATGGGCGGTGGCAAGGGTGGCTCCGACTTCGACCCCGTGGGCAAGAGCAACGACGAAATCATGCGCTTCTGCCAGGCCTTCATGCTTGAGCTCTGGCACTGCATCGGTCCCGACGAGGACGTTCCCGCCGGCGACGTGGGCGTTGGCGGCCGCGAAATCGGCTTCCTCGACGGCATGTACCGCAAGCTCGCCCGTCAGTACAACACCGGCGTTCTCACCGGCAAAGGCATGACCTGGGGCGGCAGTATCCTTCGTCCAGAGGCAACCGGTTACGGCGCACTTTACTTCGCCCAGCTCGCTCTCGAGAAGATAGGCAAGAGCCTCAAGGGCCAGCGCGTCTCCCTCTCCGGCTTCGGCAACGTGGCATGGGGCGCAGCCAAGAAGGCAAAGCAGCTCGGCGCCAAGGTCGTGGCCATCAGCGGCCCCGACGGCGTATGCGAGATACCTGGAGGAATTACCGACGAGATGATCGACTACATGCTTGAAATGCGCGCCTCCAACCGCAACAAGGTTGAGGATATGGCAGTCAAGTATCCCGCAGCGACCAAGTTCACCGCAGGCAAGAAGAGCTGGAGCGTTCCCGTTGACATCGCTTTCCCGAGCGCATTCCAGAACGAACTCAGCCTGGCCGACGCCAAGGAACTCAAGGCAAACGGCTGCTGGGCAGTGTTTGAAATCTCCAACATGGGCTGCCAGGCCGACGCAATCCACTGGATGCAGCACGAAGGCGGCATGCTCTTCGCCCCCGGCAAGGCAGTGAACGCAGGTGGTGTGGCTACTTCCGGTCTCGAAATGACCCAGAACGCCGAGCACATCAGCTGGACCGCCGCCGAGGTGGACGAGAGGCTCCATCACATCATGGCCGCTATCCACGAGCAGTGCGTCAAGTACGGCACCAAGGCCGACGGCAGCGTGGACTACGTGAAGGGCGCCAACATCGCAGGCTTCATGAAGGTCGCAACCGCTATGATGGAGGAGGGTATTGTCTAAAGACAATCACCAGTCCGAAATAATTGCTAAATTCTGCTCTGCAGCATTTCCGGCTGCACCTCGGAAAAGCAAATTTAAATTTGCTTTTCTCTCGGTTTGCACGTAAATTTGTAGTCGCTTTCTACGGAAGGCGACTACTTTTGTACTGAAACAAAACCTCCATATGGAAAACAAGAAATTCAACTTCAAACTCTGTGTGCTTCTGCCGCTCGTGCTGATCATCACAGTGTTCCTTCTGGCCGTGCCCACCTCCTTCTTCGGAATCGCGGCGCTCACCGCCACCCAGCAGAGGGTTATCGCCCTCTTCGTCTTCGCGGCCCTCATGTGGATCTTCGAGATCATTCCCAACTGGACCACCTCGCTTCTGGTCATCGTTATGGCCCTGCTCATGGTGTCCAACAAGGGACTCGGCTTCCTCTGCACTCCCGAGGCCGGCAAGCTGGTGAATTACAAAGACCTCATGGCTTCCTTCGCGGATCCCGTGGTGATGCTCTTCCTCGGCGGCTTCGTGCTAGCCATCGTGGCCGAGAAATACGGCCTCGACGTCACCCTGGCCCGCGTGCTCCTCGCCCCGTTCGGCAAGAAGCCGCGTGCAGTGCTGCTGGGCTTCCTCATCGTCATCAGCATCTTCTCGATGTTCATGAGCAATACCGCCACCGCCGCCATGATGCTGGCCTTCCTCGCCCCCGTGCTGTCGGTTCTTCCCAAGGACGACCGCGGCCGCGTAGGCCTGGCCCTCGCCATCCCCATCGCCGCTAACATCGGCGGTATCGGCACTCCCATCGGCACGCCCCCGAACGCCACTGCGGTGAAGTTCCTGGCCGAGGCCGGCGCCGACATCAGCTTCGGCTCCTGGATGCTGCACATGGTTCCCTACGTGATCATCATGATCGCATTCGCATGGGTGCTCCTCCAGATCTTCTTCCCCTTCAAGGCCAAGGAGGTCGTGCTCGAGATCCCCGAGAACAAGAAGGCAAAGGACTGGAAGTACTATACCGTATGGATTGTTTTTCTCGGAACCATCCTTCTGTGGATGACCGAACAGGTTCACAAGATCAACTCCAACGTGGTGGCTCTCGTGCCCCTGGCCGTTCTCACCATGCTTGGCATCTTCGATAAGGAAGACATCAAGAAGATCAACTGGAGCGTGCTCTGGTTGGTGGCGGGAGGATTCGCCCTCGGCACCGCGCTGCAGGGTACAGGCCTGGCCAAGGTTCTCATCGAGGCCATCCCGTTCGGCAGCATGTCGGTCGTGCTGGTACTTGTTATCGCCGGCCTGGTGTGCTACTTCCTCTCCAACTTCATCAGCAACTCCGCAACCGCCGCCCTGCTCATACCTATCCTTATAGTAGTGGCGGAGGGTATGGCGGATCCGGCTGCCGCCAACAACGCTGCATTTATGGCTCTCGGCGGAACCAGGGCCATGATTACCTTCATCGCAGTTTGCGCCTCTATCGCCATGTGCTTCCCGATTTCCACTCCTCCGAATGCAATCGCCGCTTCTACCGGTCTTGTGGAGACCAAGGACATGTCCAAGGTCGGTATCATCATCGGCGTGGTAGGTTTCATCTTCGGATTCTTCTGGCTCACCAAGATTTTCCCATTCGTGTAATAACCTTGCCCGGCTCAGGTCGGGCTCATATTATTAATTATGAAAAAGCTATTTGCATTTCTGACCCTTTCTCTGCTTTCTCTGGGAGCTTTTGCCCAGGAGGCGCAGCAGGCCTCTTCCGCCGATTACGGTTACAAGCAGACCGGTTTTGCGAGCACTCCCAAGGTGGGGGCCTACATCATCGGTTCCTATAAGTATTCCGATCTCGCAGGTGCCAATGACGGCCCCGGGTTCGGGTGCAGGCTCATTCGTGCCTATGTGGACGGAAGCATCTTCAATGACTTCAAATATCGCGTGCAGTTCCAGGCTGGCGGCGGCACTCCCCATGTGAAGGACTACTACATTGAGTGGGCCAAGTACAAGGAGTTCTCCGTTAAGATGGGTCAGTTCAAGAGGGCTTTCACCTTCGAGAACCCCATGAACCCCTGGGATGTGGGTGTGGGTGACTTCTCCTTCCTCGTACAGAAGTTCGCCGGCATGGGCGACCGTCTTGGCGAAGCCAACATGGGTGGCCGCGACCAGGGAATCCAGGTGCAGGGCGACCTGTTCCCCGTGGGTGGTGAAGACAGCTACCGCCTGCTGCACTATCAGATTGGTCTCTGGAATGGTCAGGGCATCAATGCCACTGATGTGAATTCCACCAAGGACATTATCGGAACCATTCAGTTCCAGCCCATCAAGGGTCTTTATGTGGGTGCCTTCGGATGGAAGGGCAGTTGGACCAACGCAGGGGGTACCGAACTCAAGCGTGAGCGTGTGAGCTTCGGAACCAAGTTCGACCGTGACAACTGGACTGTCCGTGCTGAATATGCAACCGCTGTTGCAGGCGAAAAGGCTGAGAGCGGTGCGGCAGATGCTCTCTATGTGACTGTAGGCGTGCCGGTGTTTGACTGGCTCAAGGTCTATGCGAAGTGGGATGAGTTCCGTTCAGCGGCAACTGCTGCTACCAGCCACGACATGTATTCCTGCGCTTTGAACTTCAGGCTCCACAAGAACCTGAACTTCCAGCTCGAGTACCGTCGTCACGAGAACCAGCTCCTGCCCAATCCCGGCTATAACGAGATCTGGCTCCAGACCTACATCCGCTGGTAATCCAGTCATGGTTTAGTATTAGGTCCCCGGCCGGTTTGGTCGGGGATTCTTTTTGCGGGGACCTTCCATGATTTCGGCCTTTTTCGTGCTAGGTCCCCTCTCTTTGATGGGGACCTGCACAGTTTTAGGTCCTTTTCTGTCCAGGTGCCTGGTTTTTGATGGGGACCTGAACAGTTTTAGGCCCTTTTCTGTCCAGATCCCCTTGACTTCGTGCCCCCTCGGCTAGAGGCAGGCGGTCGGCGGCGGCGAGGAGGGTCCCCCCCATGATGTGACCCCCAAAAGTTGGACGGTTTAACATTAGTTACGAGGCCTTAGATTGGAACAGAGCTCGGTATTGCACCGGGCTCTTTCCTTTTAGCCTCAGTTTGATTCTGTCGTTATTGTAGTACC
>Ga0247611_10000559_pt1 | contig 75266 bp, 59 predicted proteins | sample 177DNAGHGhighgp2_FD_192422 | JGI IMG/M metagenome (GOLD analysis project Ga0247611, IMG submission 192422) | Sheep rumen microbial communities from Palmerston North, Manawatu-Wanganui, New Zealand - 1770 DNA GHGhigh gp2 | ecosystem: Host-associated > Mammals > Digestive system > Stomach > Rumen... | reverse complement strand
GGCCGTTTGGGGCACGCTCAGCACACTGTCGAACGCCGTCGGAATGATGACATTGGCCGACAAGCCCGAACGAAGCACGCCGTCGGGATTCTCAAAGCTGGCTTCGCATGTCGCCGTACCCGTGTTTTGGTTGACGATTGCGCTAATCATGGATATCCTGCCTTCATGTTCATAAATAGTGCCGTCTTTCAGCTTGAGCTTCACCTTGGGCAACACATCGCTGACGAGGGATCCGTTGGGACCTTCCATGCCGTTTTTGCCCGAAATCAAATGATACACCCTGACCAAGTCCAGCAAGTCGGTTTCCGTGATGGAGAAGTTGGCTTTCACCTTACTGATGTCGCTCACGGTGCATAAATACTTGGCTCTTGAAACCATGTCGCCCACGTTGAATTCGTTGCCGGCAATGAAGCCTGTCACCGGTGATGTGACGGTGCAATAGCCGAGGTTGGTCCGAGCGATGTTGAGTTGTGCCTGAGCCTGCGAAACCGAAGCCTGCGCCGAATTGTAGTCGTTGAGGCTGGTGTTGAGCACATAATCGCTGATGATTCTCTTTTCAAACAGTTTCTGGTTCGACTCATACTGCAATCTCGTGGTCTCCAAATTGGCTTTCGCCACCTTAAGGTTAGCTTCGGCAGACTGCACGCTGAGTTGATACTCGGTCGGGTCGATCACAAAGAGGGTTTGGCCTTTTTGGACGATGGTGCCAGGAGTGTAATTTTTCTTCGTAACAATGCCTTCAACCTGCGGATACACCTTGATTTCAGTGATGCCGCAAGTCGTTGCCGGGAACAACATGTTATACGTTTTGGGTTCCGGTTGAAGCACCTTGGTCTCGTACTTCGTCATAGGCAATTCCATTGGGGTTTGGTTTCCACTACAGGAAACCATTATGCCACAGGCCAATAGCAGCGCTGAGCATAGCAAAAGACACGGTTTATTCATAATCATAAAGGGTTATTTAATTTAATAATTTGCAAACATAGGGAAAAAATCTTTATCGTCAAAAACAAATAATACATCCTTAATGTTTAAAGTTGCGCCCCTTCGTCCTTGTTCGCTTTTCCAGTTCACTCTAACTCCTTCCATTAGTTTAAATATGTATGGAAAAATCACAAATAGACAGCCGTTTTTTCCTACCTTTGCACGATAAATCTGATTGACCATGAAGAAGTGCTTTTTCTCCACGTTTTTATGCCTTGTTTGCATGATGGCCTTCGCCCAAACCGACGACCAACGCCCCGAAACCGACCCCATTATCACGAACCGCATCAGCCAATGGCAGGACCTGAAGTTCGGTTTTATGATGCACTGGGGCATCTACGCCCAATGGGAAGTGGTGGAGTCGTGGTCCATCTGCAACGAGCCTTGGATTAACCGCAATGGAGCGGATTATTACCAATACAAGACTGATTACCAAAACCTTAATAAAACCTTCAATCCGCAACACTTTGATCCCACAAAATGGGCTGAGGCGGCCAAAGGAGCAGGCATGAAGTACGTCGTCTTCACCACGAAGCACCACGACGGCTTCTGCATGTTTGGCACCAAGGAGACCTCCTACTCCACCGTTGACCCGAGCTGTCCGTTCTCCGAAAATCCCAAGGCCGACATCACGGGCGAAGTGGTAAAGGCCTTCCGCGAAAAGGGCTTTTGGACTGGTCTTTATTTCTCGAAACCCGACTGGCACTGCGACGACTACTGGGCGCACGAATGGGCCACCCCCGACCGTAACGTCAACTACGACCCGACCGTCATGCCCGAGCGCTTTGAAAAATACAAGCAATTCACCCACAGACAGATACGAGAACTCACCCACAACTACGGCGACATCGACATCCTTTGGCTCGACGGCGGTTGGGTGCGTCCCGAATGGAGCGTGAACGAAGAGACGCGCCCGTGGCTCGGCTGCCAAGGCTACATCCAAGACATTAATATGAAAAAAGTGGCACAAATCGCCCGCGAAAACAACCCCGACCTTATCATTGTCGACCGCTCGGTAGGCGGTAAATACGAGAACTACCAAACTCCCGAGCAGCAAGTCCCCGACTCGCTCCTGCCCTATCCTTGGGAGACCTGCATGTCGATGGGCAACTCGTGGTCGTATGTCTCCACTGACACCTACAAAAGCACCAATAAACTCATCCACCTGCTTTGCGACATCGTGGCAAAAGGCGGCAATTTCCTCCTCAATGTGGGTCCTGATGCCGATGGCAACTTGCCCGACACAGCCCTGCTCCGCATGAAGGAAATCGGCGAGTGGATGAAAATCAATGGCGAGGCAATTTACGGCACACGTCCCATCTATCCCTTCACTTACGGCAAATTCCGCTTTACCCAGAAAGGCGACAAAGTTTATGGCATTTTCCTATTGGATGAACAGGAAAGTCCTGTGCCTGAGACCTATTGGTTTGATTTTCCTGTTCCTGCAGACGGCCCGTCTGCAGGCCTGAAGATGGGTAAAATCAAGGTGTTAGGTTGCAACAAAAAAGCCACCCTTCGCAAGGAGGCTGATGGTCGTTACCGCATCGATTTCCCGAACAGTTTTGAGATGCCGCATGCAGTAGTGTTTGAAATGCAAGCAAAATAAAAAACGGCACCATCTCACTTTAAATGAAAAAAATGAAGTACAAACAAAAAAAGTACTCCACTGACTATTACACTTTTGTCGCCAAACAATAGGAAAAGCCAGTACATGGACACTAACTAGTGATAATGATGCCGTTGTGCTCTTTTCATCTTGGATGCAAAAGTAGAGCTATTCCAAAACAAATCAAGTAACGATTAGAACGAAATAATTGTCATTTGGTCGGATTTTTTCGATTTTTGTTCAAATAACACATATTTTTGTAGCCAAAATGACCGAAATAAAATGAATGTGCAGCCACACGCTTTGGAGGAAATAAGAGACCAGATTAAAAAGCATGGTCTATTGATATTTGACAACATCAACCGAGTGCCTATTTACGAGAAAGCCTACGCATCGCCATTTTTCGTACTTTGGCTAACGCATCGGGGGTGTCTGAAAAACCTTTTTGACAAGCAACAAAAGGAATTCCATCAACACGATTTTGTCGTGATGCCTCCTGGTCATGTGATGGAGATACTAGAATATAGCGACGATTATTTGGTTTCATTGCTCGTCATCTCTTCCAGTTTTCTCCAAAACCAGAAGCATATCTATCCTTTCTATTTTGAGCATGTCGAATATCGATACAATTCCGTTATCCATCTGAGCGACGAACAATACGAAGGCGTGCAAGGGCATTTCATGATGCTCCAAGCCATCAGTCAATTGAGTCATTCCGAGCGTGACGAATTATTGGTCAAGCAAATGGAGATAGGGACGCATTTGATGGAGATCTACCTACAAGAAAATGGCTTAACGGCGCCAGAACTCACCCCAGCCCAACAATTGTTTCACCGTTTCAGAAACGCCTTTGTCAACCATGCCCATGAAAGCCGCGAAGTGCAGTATTATGCCAAACTTCTTTGTTTGTCGCCCAAATACTTTGGCAGCGTCATCAAAAAACAAACCGGTATTAGCGCCAATGAATGGATTACGGGGTATGTCATCGTTCAAGCCAAGTCTCTACTTCGCCACAGCAAAAATCTCAATATCCAACAAATCAGCCAACAGTTAGGCTTTTCCGACCCAGCTGCATTCACCCGCTATTTTAAGACAAATACAGGTTTGTCGCCCAAAGAATACCGGGCACAACAATAAGCAGGAAGTCATTATCCCACCACGATATTCACAATCTTCTTCGGCACATAAATGACCTTGCGTATCTGCTTGCCCTCAATCCACTTGGCGGCTTCGGGGGCAGTGAGCACGGCGGCTTGCACCTCATCTTGGCTCATCGTGACGGGCAGCTCCATGCTGAAGCGCATCTTGCCGTTGAAGCTCACGGGGTAGTTGAAGCTGTTTTCCACGGTCTTGCTCTCGTCGTAGACGGGGAATGCAGCATTGACCACCGAGGTCTCATGGCCCAGCAGGTGCCACAATTCTTCTGCAATGTGAGGAGCGTAAGGTGAAATCATAATAGCCAAAGGCTCAAGCACTTCGCGTTTGTTACACTTGAGGTCGGCCAGCTCGTTGACGCAAATCATAAAGGCCGAGACGACCGTGTTAAACGAGATGCTCTCGATGCCGTCTTCTTCCTTCTTGATGAGCTTGTGCAGGCTCTTCAGCTCAGGCGCAGTAGCAGGCTCGTCGCTGATGCAGAACTCGTTGTTTTCGTTGTGGAACAGCCTCCAGAACTTGCGCACGAATCGGAAGGTACCTTCGATGCCCTGCGTGTCCCAAGGTTTGGATTGCTCCAAGGGGCCAAGGAACATCTCATAGAGACGGAGCGTGTCGGCACCGTATTTCTCCACAAGGTCGTCGGGGTTCTGCACATTGTATTTCGACTTCGACATTTTCTCGACTTCGTTGCCGCAAACGTAAATGTCATTGCCGTCCTTATCCTTCTCCTTGATGAAATGGGCATCCTTCAGGTCGTCGCGCCATTGGCGACATGCTGGAATATCAAGGATATCGTTGCGCACCATATTAATATCAACATGAATCGGGTCACTGAACAACTCACGATCGGGTATGTTTTTGGACACGAAGATAGGACCACGATTATACTCTTCGCCTTCAACGAAAGTCGGAACTTCCTTACCCGCAATCAAGTCCTTGATTTTCTGCTCAACGATATGGGTTCCAGCCCTATAATCATTCAAAACATCGATGTTGGGCACCAAAAGCAGCTTGTAGCCCTTCGATGCTGCATAATCCTCCCACGGTTCGGCCACCTTCTCAAGGTTGCCCATGCGGTTGATTTCAATGAGAATGCCTTTCTCGGGGCAGAAGAAATCGAACTGACGGCGGCCATCCTTGTAGTTTCTGACGAATTCCACACCCAAACGCTTGTCCTTAATAATGTTCCATACGTCGTATTCGCACAGCTTCTCCATATTAACACGATAAGCGAAGCTGGAACGACCTTGGATCATTCCTTGGTTGATCATCCTTTGGAAAGGTTCATCCTTGCAAGACAAGCCTATATCATACAGGAACTTGCACCAGAAACGGCTGTAAATCAGGTGGCCAGTGGCGTGTTCGGCGCCACCGATATAGAGGTCCACGTTCTGCCAATAGTCGTTGGCTTCGCGGCTGAAGTACTCCTTGTCATTGTGCGGGTCTTCGTAGCGGAAATAGTAACCGCTTGAACCAGCAAAGCCTGGCATGGTATTGGTCTCGATGGGATAGCCTTCCTCCGTGACCCAGTTCTGCGCGCGAGCCAAAGGCGGCTCACCCGTCTCGGTGGGTTTGTACTCGTCGATGGCAGGCAGTTCCAAAGGCAGTTTCGACTCGTCCATGGCATAAGGCATACCGTCCTTGTAATAGATCGGGAAAGGCTCGCCCCAATAACGCTGGCGGCTGAAGATGGCATCGCGCAAGCGGTAGTTTGTCTTGCCTGTACCAACACCCAGTTTCTCCAGTTCCTCAATCATACGCTCGATGGCTTTTTTCACAGTCAGGCCGTTGAGGAAGCCAGAGTTGACGAGTTCGCCATCCTTGGCATCGAAGCTTTCTACCCATGTTGCGGGGTCAGTCGGCTCGGTACCAGGTTTCTTCACTACTTGGATGATGGGCAGATTGAAGTGACGGGCAAAGGCGAAGTCACGGCTATCGTGGGCTGGCACGGCCATGATGGCACCTGTACCATAGCCCATCAGCACGTAGTCAGCAATCCAGATGGGCAACTTGGCTCCCGTGATGGGGTTGATGCCATAAGCTCCCGTGAAGGCACCGCTCACCTTACGGACCTCAGCCATACGTTCACGCTCACTGCGGTTCTTGGTGCGGGTGATATATTCTTCCACCTCAGCGCGTTGCTCAGGTGTGGTGATTTGTGAAACCAACTCATGCTCAGGTGCCAACACCATGAAAGTCGTGCCAAACAAAGTATCAGCACGAGTAGTGAACACCTCCAAATCAATGTCTTTACCATCCACCTTGAAGATAACGGAAGCACCCATCGACTTGCCAATCCAGTTGCGTTGCAAATCCTTCACCGACTCGCTCCAATCGACCGTTTCAAGGCCTTGAAGCAGACGGTCGGCATAGGCAGTGATGCGAAGTTGCCACTGCTTCATCGACTTGCGCTCCACGGGGAAGCCGCCACGCACCGAGAGTCCGTCGGCCACCTCGTCGTTGGCAAGCACCGTACCCAAACCTGGGCACCAGTTCACCATGGCCTCGGCTTGATAAGCAAGACGGTAGTTCATCAGCACTTCTTGTTGTTGCTTCTCACTCATGGCCTTCCATTCAGCGGCGGTGAAGCTCAGCGGCTTGCTCTCAGCCACATTGAGACCTTCGGTACCTTTTTCCTCGAAGCGGGCAATCAGCTTGCTGATGGGCTGCGCTTTCTGGCAACCGTAGCAATAGAACGAGTTGAACAACTGAAGGAACGTCCATTGTGTCCACTTGTAGTAACTTGGTTCACAAGTGCGCACTTCGCGATCCCAGTCGTAGCTGAAACCGATCTTGTCCATCTGTTCGCGGTAGCGGTTGATGTTCTTCTCGGTCGTCACAGCAGGGTGCGTGCCCGTCTGAATGGCATATTGCTCGGCGGGCAGACCGTAGGCGTCATAGCCCATCGGGTGCAACACATTGTAGCCTTTCAGCCTTTTGTATCTTGCATAAATATCCGAGGCGATATATCCCAGCGGGTGACCCACATGCAGGCCTGCGCCCGAGGGATACGGAAACATATCTAAGACATAGAATTTCGGCTTACTGTGGTCAATATCAACCTTATAGATTTTGTTGTCGCGCCAATATTGCTGCCACTTCTTCTCGATTTCGGTAAAGTTATAATCCATATAATAGTGTTGTTATTTGCTGTTTTTGAAAGAAACTGCAAAAATACAGAAAAAATGTGTACCTTTGCAAAAAATGAGAATCTCGTATGGAAGTCATTAGATACATGAATTGCTGCATTGTAGAGTTCGGTCGGAGATTAGGATTGGAGCCTAAATGGGCTTGCCATTACCTTTATCTGCATGGCGGTCTTGAATTATTGGATAAAAACTACCAAGCCGAGCACCTACTTCCTTTGGATGACACCATTGACGGACTGATTGCTTACTGCAAACGCCACGGAGGAACTTTGGGGTGAACGAGAACGAATTTCAATTTGTAATGGACTGTGACGTTGAAGCTTTGGTATCCTATCTACAGGAGGACTACCATCTCTCATTGTCGGATGCTTTCGAAAAAGTATATAGTTCAAAAGTCTTCGAGAAATTGAAAGATCGTCAAACAGGTCTATATCTGCAAAGCCCGGCTTTATTTATGAGTTTTTGCAGAAAGAATTAACTGCGGCCAATTAAACATAAAGCACCTGCTTTGACCATCCTTATCACAATACAATGAGGGTGTGTCAAAACTAAGAAAATTGCCATTTTTTAATCCGTAACTTACTGATTATCAGATGTAGATTTTCTTCAAAAAAGACTTTTGACACACCCTCAAGTTTTATAAAAGCAATTTTTGGTACTATTACTACTCCGACCCTAAAAGTTTAGCTTTTTCTTTTTCGTATTCCTCTTGTGTTAGCACACCATCATCAAATAGTTGTTTTAACTCACGAAGTATTTCTGTTTTTGACTTTGCAGTAGCATTTTTAAGTTCTTTATCCTTTTCCTCGGGTTTGATGGTTGAACCTTTTTTAGGGACTGCCTTGTATGTGATGGTGTATAAGAAATTGTCATAATCAATTTTGCTTACTCCTTTTTCAGTGACATCAGGCTTCCACCAAGCCCCCGTGATGCCATCAACTACTATACCCCATGGGAGAAAGATGTAAGTGTTCGGGATCCAACCTGTCCAACCTACAACTGTCCCCACAAAAGCCCAGCCACGAAAAGCTTTCTTTGAAAATTGAGTCGTCTCGGGTTCACAGTTTTCTTCCTGTACCGTAATACTCAATTTGTCGGCATTTCTTCTTTTGACCAAAAAATTGGCTTCTCCCTGTCCCTTATATTCTCCATTGACACTAATAGTTGCATCAGGATGATTAGGGACTTGGACTTTCGCATTGTATTTTGCGCCTCCAATAATTGTTGCACAACTCGAAAACGAGAATGCGATTGATGCAAAACATAGAAAAACAAACAATTTCTTCATTAGTTTTCTTTTTGCTTCCAGTTTCAAAAGCACGGGAATATCCTTTATATCCCATTTGATTGACACAAAAGAAGCGTGGAACTGTATGCCACACCGTAATTGGAGGTCCTGAGAAAACCTGATAGCACAAAATGTGGTAGAAATAACAGCCCACGCATAATGCGGAGGCTATTATGCCCGCTCTTGTGCTAATTGAAAGATTCTCAGGTTTCCAATTACAAGACAAGCATAACGCTTCTATAAAACTGACTTGGCGCACCAAATCCGATGGCAAAAATAAGGAATTTTAGAAATATGCAAGAGGTAAATAGGAAAAAACTTCCAGCTTGTTTTCTTCGCAGGCAATCAGCAATCAGCCGGCTTCCGAACAAAAGGATTTGTAATCCGATAACACATTGTATTTCTTAATTATACAATCGCCAAGTCACCTACACGATCTTCTCCCCCAATGCCAACTGAATCATGGCAATCATTTTGCAGGTGAAGTTGTGGTTAAACATATTTATGTGTTTTTCGGGTACTAAGCTTGAAAAATTGTATTTTTGCTCTCCGAAATAAATGTCATGCAATTCAAAGACGTCATAGGCCAATCAGCAATCAAGCAAAAGCTCATCGCCAGCGTAAGGGACAACCATGTCTCTCATGCCCAACTCTTTTTGGGACCTGCCGGAAGCGGTAAGTTACCCTTGGCTTTAGCCTACGCACAATATATCCTCTGCCCCAACCGCACCGAGACCGACAGCTGCGGCGTATGTCCCACCTGCCAAAAGATGCAGAAACTGGTGCATCCCGACCTGCATTTCGTGGTGCCGACTGCGGCCACAAAAAAGATAAAGAGCAATCCTGAGTCCGACTTGTTTATGGAAGAGTGGCGCGAGTATGTGATCCAGAATCAAGGTTACGTCGACACTTCAAGTTGGTACACCTTCCTTGATGTGGAGAACAAGCAGGGCTACATGTCGGTACGCGATGCGGCCTCGCTGTTGCGCAAACTGAGCATGAAGTCATACGAGGGCGAATACAAAATCGCCATCATCTGGATGGCAGAGAAGATGCGTACCGACACGGCCAATAAACTTCTGAAACTCCTTGAGGAACCGCCTGAGAAGACCGTTTTCATTCTTATTGCCGAAGACCAAGAAGAGCTACTGACCACCATCAAATCGCGCACGGCTTTGGTGAAAATACCTGCCATCGAAACCAAAGCGGTGGAAAAAGCCCTCATTGAGCGCCTAAATGCACAACCCCGCCAGGCCCACGATGCCGCCATGATTTCGGAAGGTAACTGGATTACAGCCTGCCATTCGGTTCAGGATTCGGAAGAGCACAAATATTTCTTCACTACCTTCCAACAGTGGATGCGGCTCTGCTTCCGTGCCGCTTATTCCGAACTGATCGATTTCTCAAACAACATCAAAACAATAGGCCGTGAAAAGCAAAAGGAACTGTTGGAATACGGCTTGCGCATTATCCGCAATTCGCTGTTGTTCAACAACAACCTTGCAGAAATTGTCATGTTACCTGAAGATGAGAAGTTGTTCAACTCGAAGTTTGCACCTTTCGTCAATCCTGCCAATCTGGCTCACATTGCCGAGCTCTTCGAGGAAGCCATGCGTCAAATCGAACGCAACGGCTATGCCCCGCTCATCTTTACGGATGTGAGCTTTAAGATGGTTGGGTTGCTGAAAAAGAAATAGAGTTACTCAAAAACCTCTATTGTTCCCATTTCAAAGCGTATGGGATTACCTGCCTCAAAGTAGCGCACATCGTGCAACACCTTGTCAAAGACATAGTTTTGAATCAAAACGAAATCCTTACCGCCTTCGATGAGGGCGTACATACGGTCGTGGTCCACATCACCATATTCGCCGCCCATATCTGTCACACCGTTCAACACCAGTTTCTTGAAGGTCTTCATATCCTGTTTATTGCCATCCTTATCGGTCACGACGAGATAATGTACATAAGGAGAGCTTGTAATGGAATCGATACGTTCCTGCTCCATTGTATTGGTAAACAGCGCCTCAAAACGAAGATCACTAAATGAGGACATTAAATTAATGACCTTGAGTGTATCATAAGGCAAGTCTTTGTTATCACATAAACGAGTCAGTTTGTACTGATGTTTTCCCATATTGTCGATGCGGAAACTGCCCTCTGGGTCTTCATTAAAATCGATTTCAACCGACTGGATATCAGCCATGTTCTCGTGGAAAACGGTATGGTCGCGCCAATCGTCTGGGTTAGCAGTGAAACGTGTGGAAATGAAGCCACGGAAACTGGGGATGTAGACAATATAAGCCTTGTCGGCGCCTTCTTTCAACATAAAAGTGCCGCTGCTGTCCATGGTGGCATCCCCCACATAAAACACTTTCGTGCGCTTCTCGTGATAGAACAGCTTGATTTTATCGAACAAATTGATACGAGGCATCTTCTGGTAGACCTCCACCTTGGTGCTTTGGGAAGCCAACTGTTTCACGATGTTGTCGTGACTGGCCACCGAAACGGGCATCTTGACGCGAATCTTATATAAGGTGGTCAGAAGATTTTGCACCTGCTTGGAATGGGCCTTGTAAGTGCCGTTGAGAGTCCAACCCTGCTCTTGACGCTCCAACAGCGACTCCTGATTCCTACGGTCAGCCAAATAAATCTTAGTCACTGAGGCCGTGTCCCACACCTGGAAGTCGGACGACTCTCCTTGAATGGTAGAAAGGTAACGGTTGTTCCATATCAGAATGCCTGCAACAACGACTAACAATGCAGCAATAATGATTGTAATTCTATTATTTTTCTTCATGATGGATTACTTTTTACTGTATTTTTTCTTTCTGATAAAAGCCATGACAAAACCCAAAGCGATAATCACTGCAATAGGCAACAAAGTATTGACAACCTGCCATTTGGTTCTTTCACGATTAATCTTTGTGTCATCCAAAAGGCGCACCTTCAACTCGCGTGAGCGGATGTCAATCATGCCTTCGCCTTCAACGAGATAACCGATGGCATTTTCGATGAATTCCTTGTTGGCATAAGTGTTTTGCGTATATTGGTCGAAGCCCAAAGGCAAAGGCTTGCGGGTCTTGATGTCGATTTGATTGCGGATGATGTCTCCATCGGCCACCACAATCATGGCTGTGGGAACACTCTCTTCCATGAAGTTGGTTCCGTTGTCCTCAGCGATTTCCTGAGGGATGCGGTTGGCATAGAGTGAAGGAAAACTGCCCTTCAACAGATAGGCCACATTCTTACCTTTTGAGGCAAACATGCGTTTGTCGGGTGCCTGACGCAACATGGCTAAGGTGATGAAAACTGGCGTACCCGACACCTTTGTGTAGTCAGAGGTCTTCAACAACGGAACTTGTTCGATATCGTTAGCTGAGGTGGTGGCAACCATCGAGCTAACAAAGTCCGCCTTGATGGCATTCATATTACGCACCATTGGATGCTCCGAGGCGGCTTGCAGCAAGGGGAAGTAATACCAACGGAAGAACTCCAGTTGAGCCTGACCGGCCACCTGACCCGTGCGAATAGGCAATGAGGCGCAAGTCAAATCCAAAAGCAGATCACGATTAAGGCGCACGCCATATTTGAACAGCATGTCGTCAAGGTTGAGGTCTTGCTCAAGGCCAATGGTCGACTCCTGACTTTGCAGGCTGTCCATAGTGGCATAAACAGGCTCAACCATCCACAACACTTTGCCTCCGTGCATGATATACTGGTCGATGAGGAACTTATCGCGCTCGTCGAAAGGTTGTGTGGGTTTGGCAATGATGATGGCATCATACGAAGGAAAAGCCTTCACTTCGCTCTCCTCATCTTGAGTGCGGTGCATCAAGGCATCAATCTTGCCGTCAATTTCCAGACGAACCACATTATAGTTTTGGGCCAAGGTTTGGGCTATGTCATGAACTTCCTGCTCACTCAACTCCCCATGGCCTTCGATGAAGGCGATGTTGGGCTTTTGCAGGCGGATTACCTTCTTCACTGCATCAATAAGACGAAACTCAAGGTTTTGCATGGAGGCATTCAAGGCCTGCTCCGATGACTGGCCGATTTGGTTTTCAAGCAAGTCGATGGCTATCTCGGTATTGTTTCGGTAACTCACCAATGCCCCTGGCCAAATCACCATCTGCTTGGAGGAACCATCGCGGTTTTTCACCACCACGTCTGTAGGATTCAATCCCGCCTGATAGAGCTGTTTATAGGTCTCGTTACGCTCGGCAGCATCAGTGCTCTCCGAAGGATTAATAAACTCGTAATCAATGAACTTTGAATATGCTCGGAACTCGTCTAACATCTCCTTGGTCTCACGGCGTAGTTTCTTGAAACCTGCGGGAAAATCGCCTTCAAGATACACCTTGAAATAGACATAGTCATTGAGGTCGTTGAGGATTTCTTTAGTTGTAGGCGACAGAGTATAGCGTTTCTCACTCGTCAAGTCGAAACGGGTGAACACATATGAGCCAATAACATTGACCAGCACCACAATCACCACCGTCACCAAAAAAGCGACAATTTGATTCTTTTTTAGACTTTTACGCTTGTTTTCCATCTCCATCCTCCTTACCATTTGCGGCTTGCCAAAACCAATTTCGTTGCACTGAGAAACAGCGCAATTACACTCAGAAAATACAACACATCACGCGTGTCGATGACACCACGACTCAAAGAGCTATAATGCGCATTCATGCCCAACTGTTGGATGAACAAATCGACCCGACCAAACAACGAAAGCGAGTAAATAAACTCAAAGCCTATCAAAAGGAATCCGCAAAGGAAGACTGAAATGATAAAGGCCAAGATTTGGTTGTTGGTCAGCGAGCTACAAAACACGCCGATGCTCACGAAACTCGCACTAAGCAGGAAGAGGCCAATATAAGAGCCCCAGATACCTCCACTATCAAGGTTACCTTTCGGTAGACCAAGTTGAAAAACAGAGTAATAATAAATAAATGTCGGTATCAAGGCTAACAACACCAAGGCCACACCCGCCAAAAACTTTGCCCAAATGATCTGCCAATCCGACAAGGGCTTAGTGACCAGCATCTCAATGGTTCCTGTACGGTTCTCTTCAGCGAAACTGCGCATAGTGACGGCAGGCACCAAAAAGAGAAACACCCAAGGGGCAAGGATGAAAAGGCTGTCTAAACTGGCATAGACGGAATTCAACACATTGAAATCGCTTTGGAACACCCATAGGAACAAGCCCGTAATGAGGAGAAACACCACAATCACCATGATGCCTATAAGTGAGCTGAGAAAATTGCTTATTTCTTTCTTAAACAGAGCATACATGCACAAATAGATTTTGGGTTGCAAAAATACGAGTTTTTTCCTTAATAACCGACACAAATGTCACTTTAGTATGGCCTGTTCCAAAATGCAAAAACCAAACCTGATCCACATCTATACAAAGAAAACAAAAGACGTAATGCCTCATCACCCGATTCAAAAAAATAATAATAATCGGCAAATTCCTTTGAAAATCAGTGGATTAAAAATGTAATAATCTTATTTTCAACTATTTATGAATAACTATTGAAATATTTTCATATCTTTGCGTTCGATTTTGAAAACGAACAACCAACATTAGCATAAATTACAACAGATTATGTACCAAATTTTTAAAGACCAACTTGAAAAGTCAAAGCTCATCATTTCTGGAGTAAAACGTAACCAACGTCTCGGACGCGACGCTGGTGTAGAAGAAAGCGTGATGCAGAAGATGGAGGAAGACTGCAAACGTCTGGAAGCCATTTCTGCTGAAATCGACAAGCTTAACGAAGAACTCCGCAAAAAGAGCGATGAAGCCCACAACGCATTGGACATCCTGAAAAAGAGGACGCAAACCGTAAAAAAAGCCATCAAATCAAAGTATGACCAAACTTGGTGGAACAAGTTTGGCATCCCCGACAGGAGATAATTAATCGAATTTTTTAATCCAAAAGAAACCGCTTCTCAAAAAGCGGTTTTTTTTGTGCGAATGATTATCTTCTCTTCCCCTTTCAAAGTAGTGGCGAAAAGGAATATTGCATCACCATCGCTGATTTTCAAGGCTTTTCTCAACTCGGCAACAGTAATGGGGAAATTGCGTACTGCAATACTAGCCTTTTTCACATCGTGCAGCAATGTTTGTTTTACCTTTTTATTATAGCTAGCCCAATCTTCCACCTCGAAAATACGTCCAGGAAAATCCGAAAGCAATTGCTCAGATGTATATAAATTGCTGTTTTTATGTAATTTAAATACATTGTATCTTTTGGTCAACAACTTGAAACAACCTGCTTTCATGAGGGCGGGATTAGGCTCATAGAGGTATTTTGAGACACCACTGGCAATCTGGCACTGACAGTTTCTTTCTTCATCAAGTGTAAAACGCACTTCGGGCTGAGGAGTCAACAGATTGACACAAGTGAAATGCACCTCGCCATGATAATCGCGTTCCAAAACGAAATCCAGCTCCTTGCATTCATTGGCGACAGCCACCACATGCACCTCTTTCACATGATTCAACTCCTCCAAGGCCATGCTGATGTCAAGCATAGGCGATAGTTTAACCATCACATGCTCTGCTTTTTCCAAAAGCAAACCCTGCAATGCAACCACATTGGGCGTGCAATCGGCGATGGAGACAGTCTTTCGTCCATGTTCGTCTCTTCGCGCTGGGTCGATGAAAATGCAGTCTTTGGGTTCACAATGCTTCAGATACTCCTCAGCGGTTTCATTAAACACCTTAATGTTAGTGTTTAAGACAGAAAAATTATGCTTTGCCAAATTGCAAAGCTCATCCTGCCTTTCCACATAGTCGGTTTGTAGGAAGTGTTGAGAGAGATAATAGGTGTCGATGCCCAAACCGCCTGTCAAGTCTACAAAAGTTTGCCCTTGCAACAAGCTGGCTTTATATGTTGCACTAGGCTCCGACGAGCATTGTTCGATGGAAAGGTGTGCAGGAAAAAGTAAATTTTCGTTTCCGGCCCATTCTGGAACCTTTTTTTGCAACAACTGTCGGGCGGCTATCTGCCTCAGAGCCAACGAAACGTCAATGCCGACGGACGCCTTTTTCAAGGCGAGCGTCGGCACATCGGCATTCAGGTTTTCTCTGATGAATTGTCGTGTTATTTCGTTCAAGTTCAAATCTTCTTCAGGTTCACAACCTCGAGGTCAGTGAGGAAACGCCACTCGCCACGGGGGAGTTTGTACTTGTCAAGACCAGCAAACATGACACGGTCGAGCTTGGTCACTTCGTAACCAAGATGTTCGAAGATACGGCGCACAATGCGATTGCGGCCAGAATGAAGTTCGATACCGATGCTCTTCTTGCTGTCGTCATCCTGATCGTAAGCGATATTGTCGGCGGCGATAGGGCCATCATCCAACTCAATGCCTTCGGAAATACGCAGCATGTCGTTCTTGGTCAAAGGTTTGTCAAGGATGACGTGATAGAGTTTCGGGACTTCGCTACTCGGATGAGTCAGTTTCTTGGCCAGATCGCCATCGTTGGTGAATAGGAGCAGGCCAGTAGTTTGCTTGTCGAGTCGACCCACAGGGTAGACGCGCTCCGGACAAGCATTCTTGACGAGTTCCATCACGGTGTCACGCTCATACGGATCATCGGATGTGGTGATGTAGCCTTTAGGCTTGTTCAGCAGTATATAACGAAGTTTCTCGCGGTTGAGAGTCTGTCCTCCATAAACCACCTTGTCTTCGGTTTTCACTTTATACCCCATAGTGGTAATGACTTCACCGTTCACTTCCACGCAGCCTGCCTTGATAAGGTCGTCGGCTTCGCGGCGCGAGCAGATACCACAGTCGGCCAAGTATTTGTTCAAGCGGATTTCGCCAGTGGCTTTCGGGCGGTCATACAGCGGGTCCTTTTCGCGGACATAGCCCTTGCGACCACGACGTGGTTCTTCATCATCCTCAAAATGGCGACGTGGACGGTCGTCAAAGCGGCGGTCGCCACCACGAGGGCGGTCATCATCAAATCTACGACGTGGACGGTCATCATCGTCGAAACGACGTCTTGGACGGTCATCGTCAAATCTGCGACGTGGACGGTCGTCGTCGTGGAAACGGCGTTCACGCGGCTTGTCATCATCAAAACGACGACGTGGACGCTTGTCGTCATCAAAACGATGTGGACGCTCGTCATCATCAAATCTGCGACGTGGACGGTCATCGTAACGACGCTCACCACGAGGTTTGTCATCATCAAAACGGCGACGGGGTCTTTCATCGTCGTCAAATCTGCGACGCGGACGGTCGTCGTCGTGGAAACGGCGTTCACGCGGCTTGTCGTCATCAAAACGACGGCGTGGACGCTCGTCATCGTCGAATCTACGGCGCGGACGGTCATCACGACGGCCTTCACCGTGTTCGTCGTCGAAGCGGCGGCGCGGACGGTCACCAAATTTACGGTCGCCGAACCTGCGGTCGCCACGGTTGTCATCAAATCGGCGCTCACCTCTCGGCTTGTCGCCAAATCCTCTTCTCTCTTCGTGTCCTTCCTCGTCACCATCGCGGTGATAAAATTTGAAGGACCTCCTCTGCTGGAATTCTTCTTCAGCAGGTTTTCTGGTGCGCGGACGCTTGCCAGATCTTTCGTTGTCAGTCATTTATAATTATGTATTAGTGATAAAAAAATCCATTCCGTCGCGGAATGGGCGGCAAAAGTACGAATAATTTGGGAATTAAACCCTTATTGGCCTAAATTATTAATCCTAACTCTCGGAAAATCCCGTTTCAACTGGTTGGCTTTCTTCTCTTTTTGCAACTCAAACTTCTTGAAAGCCTCACTTTCAGGGAACAAAGGTCTATGCTGCAGCATCTGCTTCAACTCAGCGGCGGCTCTCATGGCGGGTTTTTCCTTCGGGTCGATGGCGAAATCGATAAAGCATTCCCAAATATAACGCACTGCTTGCTCTGTGGGATGCACCATGTCTTCTTTGTAGAAACGATAGTCGCGCAACTCATCCATGAGGATTTCGTATGCAGGGAAATAATACGCATTGCCAAACACCTTGCAAACTTCATTCACAGCCAACAACAAGGCTGCCTTGCTCAACTGGTTCTCATGCAGGCCGTCCTTCAGATGTCGCAAAGGAGATACAGTAAAAATGAACTGCTTTTCGACATGCCGTCGCACCATTTCGGAAAGGAATTGGGTAGATTCTTCCATCGACAAAAACTTCCTTTCAAACTGACTGGCGGGCAACTTATGGCAATTTGAAACCACCTTTTGTGTTTCCTTATCTTGAAACACCCATGAAGTGCCCAAACTGATGACAACCCACTTGGAGTCCAAGAAATGCGTATGAGCATCGGCAAGGCTTTGATTGACCTGCTCCAACAAAGCAACCTCAGAATTATTCCAAAAGGCTGTATTATGGCTGAAAGTGCAGTATTGACCCTCACCTACTGCAATCACGTCCTCATGGCTAAATGGCTTTCCGCTATTCAACCGTTCCACCGACTGGGCTATGCTGGCCGGATTGTAGAGCACACCAAAGGGATTCACCATAGCATCAAAGCCCAAGCCACGGCAAATACCACCCACCTCATCGGCGAAGCAGGAACCCAGAAAGAGCAGACCGTCGCCGTAGGCGATGGTCTGCTCCAATGGTTGAATTTTTATTTCAGTTTGAAGAATCATTTATGCTCAGCCAAGAACCTTTCCACCTCAATACCCGCCATAGCACCCGTGCCTGCAGCCACAATAGCTTGACGATAGATGCGATCCTGGCAGTCACCGCAAGCGAAGATACCCTCCACGTTGGTGGCCGTCGACTTTGGCTTGGTGATGATATAGCCGTCACCATCCATATCAAGGATGCCCTTAAACGGTTCCGTGTTAGGTGTATGGCCAATGGCCTCAAAGAAGCCGTCTACATAGATGGTGCGCTCTTCCTTGGTGTCGGAATGATACAACACAGCGCCTTTTAGTTTCTTCATGAAGCCTTGTTGCTCGCCGAAGAGTTCCTTGGTCTGGTGCTTCCACAAAACCTCGATGTTGGGCGTGTTGAGCACACGGTGTTGCATGGCCTTGGAGGCGCGCAACACATCTCGACGAACAATGAGATAGACCTTATTGCAAAGCTTTGCCAAATATGTGGCATCTTCGCAAGCTGTATCGCCACCACCTACGACTGCTACATCCTTACCTTTATAGAAGAAACCATCGCAAGTGGCGCAAGCCGAAACACCGCCACCTTTGAATTCCTCCTCGGTGGGCAGGCCCAGATAACGAGCCGCTGCACCCGTAGAAACGATGATGGTATCAGCCAAAAGTTCGCCATCGTATTCCGTCGTCACCTTGAAAGGGCGTTGGCTGACATCAATGCCAGTAACTTCGCCCTCGCGAATCTCAGCACCAAAGCGCAGGGCCTGCTGACGGATGTCTTCCATCATGTCTGGACCATTAATACCTTTCGGATAGCCTGGGAAATTCTCGATTTCGGTGGTTTGAGTCAGCTGGCCGCCGGGTTGCATACCTTCGTAAACAACAGTTTTTACATCGGCGCGGCAAGTGTAAATGGCTGCAGTATAACCCGCAGGACCTGAGCCAATAATAAGACATTCAACATGTTCCATATTCTAAAGTTTAGAGTTTAGGGATTAGAGTTTAGCGTTATTTTGTGCAAAAGTAACTTTTTTTTCGGAAAGTGAACAACAAATCAAAAAACATTCGTATCTTTGCAGCCGCAAACGCAATCGGGGTGTGGTGCAGTTGGCTAGCATTCTTGCATGGGGTGCAAGCGGTCGCCCGTTCGAGTCGGGCCACTCCGACGAAAAAGCAGCAGATGTTCCTGCTGCTTTTTTTGTTTGGTTTCGGCAGCTGCCGAAACCAAACAAAAAAAGGACACCCTCGCGGATGTCCTTTTCATTGTCATTAGCAAACCATCAATACTCCCAGAGGCTCTGCTCGAAGTCGAACATTTCGTTCTTAATGCGCTCCGATTCATAGAGAGCGTCAATGTTGAAAGCATAGGAGTTGATGTAGCGGTCGTACACATTTTCTTCCTTGATGATGTAACTGTCGAAGATACGCTTCTGCAACACCTCATCATAGGTGCGGCGTTGAGCCGAGTTGTTACGGTTGAAGGCGATGGCCCTAGCCAACACAGCTCTTGAATCTTCGTAAGGAATCCAGCACACTTGCGAGAGGCCACCGTCATCGTCAACAACGATGGGACCCAAAGCAATGATGCGAACGAGGAACTGCGACAATTTCTTGTCGAAATACCAATCTTCCTTGATTCTCAGACGAGTCACATTAATCATACGGTCTTTGAAAACAATCTCGTTAGGGACTTCTTCACCATCCTTCCAGATGACTGGAGGATCGCCAATTTTAACGTTTTCCTTTTCAAAGTCAGCCAAGGTCAACGGCGTCACCATGTCATCAATGTTGTTTTCGACACGATATGGAGTGATTTCGCCACTCTGGATGCCGTCGTAAATGACTGTGATAAAGTTTCTCCAGTCCTCAGTCGGATTGATAGGATAGTAGAACACTTGATTGATCTTCTGACGGAAGTCGATTTCCCTAATCACCGTCTTCTTCCACATGACATTGGATTCGTCAATAATCGGAAGCGGCGAAGGGGCCTTTTCGTTCATGATTTGCTGCTGACCAGAGAGGATGCTATTCTTCGGCGGCTTGATGTCAGTCGTCTGTGCATTCAAGCACAGGCTACCGAAAAGCACCGCAAGGGTCAACATGGAAACAAGTGTCTTTTTCATCTTATAAAAGTTTTAATAGTTCATTACTTGATTTCAACACCAATAGGCGTTTCAAGGGTCTTGACTTTACCGTCATTACCACGCACTTGGATTGCGGTGAAGAGGAACGTATCGCCGACATTGGATCCGTTGATGGCATTCTTCATCTCATCGGTGAAGGCTCCACTGTTGGCCTTTGCTTCCTTGGTGGTACCGCTCTTAGTCCTGTAACGGAAGGTGTAGCCAACTACATCGTAATGGACACCGTCAAAGTCGAAGTCTTTCATTTCAGCTTCCACGCGGTTGGCAGCAAGCAGAGCGCTCTTCGACACCAAGCCGTTGACCACGTTACGAATAAGTGCTGTAGGCTTCGGAAGGTCTTTCACACGGAACTTCATGCTACCGAGGCTGGAACCAGCAGAACTGACATTAATGGTCACCTCATTGGCCTCACCAGGACGAAGGTTATAGGTACCGTTGCCTGTTCTGGTCAGTGAACCACTGCTGGCAGTGGCACTGATTTCACCACCGACACCACCACCGACTGCAATCGGGTTGTCGATACCACGATACACCACGTTCATCTTGACAGCTGAAACGCTAACCGCAGGAGGAGCCACAGTGAATGAACCCTGGAAGGGGAATTCCTCAATCTGGTTGGTCGAAGGATCAAGCATGTCGATGACACCAGTGTAGTTGTGCGTACCAACGCCAACGTTCCATTCCAACGGAATCACGCCTTGTGCATTGCTGGTATATTCCTTTTCAGCACCGCCATCAAGTTTGACGCGGGCGGTCAGTTGTGAGTTCTTCCAAGCGGTCACCATAGCCTGGGCCTTGTAGGTCTGACCGGAGAGGAGATAGCCACTCTCAGCAAACACGCGTGCACCAATCTCATCAAAGGTGAAGTCGCTGGCGTGGATATTCGTCATCAATTGGCTGACGGCGTTCAATTCAGCGGTTTGGGCTTCAGAGATGATCTTGTTCAAAAGGGTCACGTCAGCAACCAACACAGTGTGATGGAAGTTGTTGTACTCCCAGCTGTCCTGCACCGGGTCGGTCATACCAGGATAGTAACTGATCTTAGCTCCATAATACTCTCCTTGAAGAGGGAGTTTCTTCAGGCTGCTTTCAGCATAGCCTTGGTCCATAACATATTGTTTGGTGCCATAGATACTGTCCGTAATAAGGCCAATTTCATGGATGTGTTCGGGACCCATAGCTCTCACCACTTGGCCACGGAAATGTCTGATTTTCTCAGACAACTCGTAAGCTTTACCTCCATTACCTGGACCTTCTGGGTTACCCATCATATATTCGGTAGGACGGTTGTAGTTGTCTCTTGACTTCACCTTCGAGGTATTGATGTCGTAGATTCTACGGCCGTTCCTCAAGGTGTCAGTATTTTTCAGCAGACCTCTTTCAAGAGCCATCGAAACAGCCTCGGCCGGAGTCTCAGCCTTGTCACATTCAATCTTCTTCACCAAGTCCCACTTAAGGGCCTCGACGTAGTTGATGAGGTCGGTGGCTTCTTCTCTCAGGGCTTGAGCCTGTTCCCAATAAGGACCGACTTTTTCCTGATCAAGGCCATATTGCTCCTCGAAAGCAGCGTATTTCTGGGTAATCTGATTCGAAAGGGTGATGTTGGTGGTTTGTACACCGTTGTTCACCGTATCGAAGGCATCCAAGATGTCCTTCGAGACGTTCATGGCTAACAAGGCAGTGTAGACCAGGTACATCATACCGATCATTTTCTGTCTTGGGGTTTCTTTTGCGCCTGACATAATCTTACTCCTTTTTTATATTAAACAATCAGGTTCGAGTAGAATTATGCCTTGATGTTCATTGCTGACAACATTCCACCATAGACGTTGTTCAAAGCGGTCAAGCGCTGTGACAACTGGGTCAACTGTTGGTTGAGTTGGCCAGCATTCTGTGATGAAGCGGTGAGGTTATCCATGTACTTGTTCATAGTTTCGGTCAACTTCTTGCTGGCAGCTGAAGTCTGCTCAGCACCTTGCAGCTGAAGCTCATAGATTGAGTTGAGTGACTGCATGCTGTTGGCTACCTTCTTGATGGTATTGGCATCAAGGGCGCTGAAGTCGAGCTTACCCAAAGAGTCAGACAGCTTCTGATTGGTTTGGATGTATGCGTTGGAGAATTCAGAGATGGACTTCGTAGCACGATCCATTGCGTTAGCATAATTGGTTGTGGCAGCCATAGCGTTGCTTATGTCAGCCATTTGACCTGCATTGGCAGCCAGTTTGTCGAGACCCTTACCAATCTTATTGAAAGTTTCTTCACTGACATTCATCTTTTCAAACATCTTGCTGAGCATTGCGTCTTCCGCACTTGTAGGTTGAGCTTTGCCCGTGGCACCACTGGTGGCAAATTGTGTTCTCTGAACACCGTCCCAGTCTTCTTCCAACTCGACGAAAACGTTATCCCAAGCATAATCCACATGTTGAGGCTCGAAAGCCGACATAAAGAAGATTAAAGCTTCAATACCCAAACCCAAGGCCAACATGAAGTCAGCACCAGGAATGTGGGTCAGTTTGAAGTATGCACCAATCATAACCACAGATGCACCCCAACCATAGAGGTAACCCATAAAAGTCTTGAACTTTCTCGACACGAGAAATTGTTGGAATTTGCTAAGTTCTTTTTTTGCCATGACAATTGTAATTTTAAAAGATTGTTATTCTGTTATTTTTAATTGTTGATTTCTTGATTATCTATAAACCCTTGACATTCTAGGGTTGTCGCCCTTGTTACGGCCTAAGTATGGCTGGATGCAACGGAAGCCAGTGTAGCAGTTGGCGGTATCCTGATACTGATAATCACGGGTAGTGACTTGCATGTAGTAGGACACGTCCTTCCATGAACCTCCGCGAACGACTTTACGTTTCATGACCGGCGGGTCATCAGCCTTTGCGTTATAGGTGTAGTTTGGATTCATGTCCCAAGTGAAGTTATACGAATTGGGGTCATAGGCCGTGTTGGTCCATTCAGCCACATTACCGGCCATGTCGTAAAGGCCCCAACCATTGGGAGGATAGCAGCCCACCACGAGGGTACGCAGACCACCGTCGGCGAGGTAGTTGCCTCTTCTAGGCTTGAAGTTGGCCATGAAACATCCCTTGGCGTTGCTGGCGTTAGGACCGCCCCACGGATAGGGGTTCAACATCTTGCCGCCACGGGCTGCCCATTCCCATTCGGCCTCGGTGGGCAGACGGAACTCAGAAAGGTCGGCATCCTTCTTGGTGCGAAGGTAGGCATTGAGCAACTCTGTGCGCCATACGCAGAAGGCACGTGCCTGTTGCCATGTGACACCAACCACCGGATAGTTGTCGTAGGCCGGATGCCAGAAATACTTCTCGGTCATCGGGTCATTGAATGAATAGCTGTAGTCGTGAATCCAGCAGAGCGTATCGGGATAGACGTTGATAACTTCGGCACGGGCATAAACCGAACGGTCGCTATAGCCTTGCTTACGATTCGACCAAGCGCCCTTGCGGTCCACATTAATACCAGCGTCGGCCTCACCCAAGGAATAATCGTTTTCAACCAACTTGTCGTCGGCGAAATCCTTTTTGGCTGCGGCCACCATGTCAAACCAATAATAGGAATAATACAACTTTCTGGTATCGATTTCCTTTCTACGGAAATATCTCTCATGCTCAGGAAGATACATCGGTTCGAGAGCTTCGCGGACATCCTGTTCTTTGCTGTTCCAATCGATTTTTTCTTTCCAATTAATCCTCGGTGGGTCGTACACCTCACCCGATTTGCTCTCAGTTATGGCGTATTTGTCGGGGAAGTTGTCGGCAAGTATTCTTCTTGCGATGGAGTCTCTGACCCAATAGACAAATTGGCGGTACTCGTTGTTGGTGATTTCAGTCTCATCCATGAAAAAGGCGGATACTGACACCGTTTTTGGCTCATTAAGATAGGATGAGGTAATGTCTTCACCACCCGCACCCATTGTAAAACTGCCTTGCGGGACAAACACCATCCCGTAAGGATCAGGCTGATTAAAGGTCTTGTTTGACTTTCTCACTCCAACCAGCTCGCCTTGGTTTGAATTGCCGCAGGCTGTGAGCAGCAGCGCCACGGAAAACACGAACAGTAGTCTTTTCATCTTCTTGACAATGATATAATTACTATTTTATTTCTTTTATTCTCTTGTTCTCATTTTGCCGACTAATAGGTACAGCGTTACTTTCTAAAAACCGCCAAAATTAGAAAATATTATTTTCCATCCATTAATTTTTCTCACTTTTTTTCCTTTTTTACCTTCTAAATCATCAAATATCCATCCTAGACAATACTCAAAAACCTTACAAATAACGGACACTACGATAGTCGCGAGGCGTCCGGTCGAGGTCCAACTTGAAGCAATAACTCAGTCCTATCTCATGTGAGCCTGGCAAGCCTGGCAAACCCATCGTATTAATATCGTAAGAATAGCCAATGGTCAAATCCTTTATGGTAATACCGGCCATCAGTCCAACGGACTCTTGGAATCGATAGTTGACGCCCAAAGAAAACACATTGTTATAAATCACGCGAGCACTGGCATTGAATTGTGTTGAAGCAATGTCACTCATCACGCTGACAGATGGTACAAAAGTCAGATAGGGGATATCCTCAAACTGGAAGGGATAGCCAGCAACAGCATAGAATGTACGGTCGGTAGTGAAGCTGGCGCTGGTCTCTGAGTTATCGCCAAGCGCCTTGGTCATGCTCTCAAGCACATTGACAACCGAAAAGCCCACATAGAACGATTCGGGAATCTGCCAAAACAAGCCTACATTAAAATCGAAAAGCATATCGCTCTCCTCGCCCAATCCTTGAAGTAGAGGGTCACCTTCCTCATTGGGATGTAATTGCGAGAAATCGACGGTACGGTTGAGAAGCGTTCCGGCCAAGCCTATACCAAGAGTTGAACCGCCCAAATCGAGATGGAAGGAATAGCCCAAACCCACATTGACATTGTTCTCGAAGCCCAACTTGTCCTGCATGATGGAAAACTCAAGGCCACCGTGCAGTTTGCGGAAGGGCATGTCGCCTGTCAAAAGGAAAGTGGTGGGAGCAACTTCGTTACCGTCCATATCCGTAAAACCCGCCCATTGCATACGATAAAGTCCCAGCACATTAACACCTTCGCTCATGCCAGCAAAACCCGCATTGGCGTAAGCGTAAGAATTCGCATAGTTAGTGAAGATAGGTGCCTGTTGAGCTTTGGCTTCACCGAGGAAGGTCAACAACAGAGCAAAAAAGAGGGCTATATGATTGATTTTCGTCTTCAAATCCAGAAACACTATTGTGATTGAAACCGCGAATTTACGAAAATAGTATTTATCCGAACAAATTAATTTTCAAGCAAAACATCTAAACATTTGAATTTCAGTGTAATATTTTTTACTTAAACAATCTGATGATATCATTGCCATTGGCCAAGATAACCAATCCCAGCACCAGGACTAGACCCACCGTTTCAGCCACTTCCATGAACTTGTCGGACGGCTTGCGACGCGTTATTATCTCAAAGAGTAGGAAGAGAATATGACCACCATCCAATGCCGGGATGGGCAAAATGTTCATCACTGCTAGTGCGATGGAGAGGAAGGCCGTCATACGCCAGAAGATGCTCCAAATCCACTGGTCGGGGAATATCTTGCCAATGGAGATGAAGCCACCCACGCTCTCATAAGCTTTAGTCTTGGGGGTGAAGATGAGTTTGACCTGTTTCCAATAATCGTTCAACTCAGAAAAAGTCTTCTTGAAACCTGCAGGGATGGCCTGGAAGAAGGTGTATTCCTTGGTCTCCAAGTCATAATAATCGGTCAGATAAGTCTGGCAATACGCGCCTATCACACCTTCCTCGGAGAGATGCATAGGGATTGACAGCGTGTCGGCATCGCGCAGAACAACGACAGTAACATCTTGATTCTTAAAACATTTGATATTCTTTACAAAATCTTGATAATAAAGGGTTTCGATGTCATTAATGCCGATGATGACATCGCCACTCTTCAAGCCTCCGATTTGTGCTGCCGAGTTTTCCATCACATCGGCCACGACAAATGGGATGCGATAAGAGATAAATGCCGCATCTTGCGAACCCAACAGTTTGGTCACGGCATCCTCGGGAAGATTAATGAGGGTGTCTTTGCCATTACGCTCCACCTCGACGGTCTTGGCCTTGTCGAGGATGATCTGCATCGGAACATCCTGGAACTTCTCGATGTATTCGCCATCAACGGCCAAAATCTTGTCACCATCGCGGAAACCTAATTCGTAGCCCAAACTGTCAACTGAAATACCATATTTGTTGACTTCAGCAGTAGGCAGATACTGCTCACCTTCCTTGGCCAACAAACCGATATAGATCACAACCGCCAGCACCACATTCATGAACACACCAGCCACCATGATGATGAAACGCTGCCAGGCAGGCTTTGAGCGGAACTCCCATGGTTGTGGAGGCTGCTGCATCTGCGACTTGTCCATCGACTCGTCAACCATACCTGCAATCTTGTTGTAGCCACCCAAAGGGAACCAACCGATACCATATTCCGTGCTGTCGCTGCGACGCCAATCATCCTCAGGCAGTGTGCTGAGGTCAATAGGTTCATAGTTCTTCTGTTTTTTCCCCGCAGGGTCTGTATATTCGCTAACGGTATATTTTTCAGGCACATTCTTCGAGAAGAACTTGAAGCGCCACTGTCCGTTTACCTTCTTGCAACGGAAAAGCGAAAAACCCCAATCGAAGAAGAGGTAGAATTTCTCGACACGAGTTTTAAAAGCTTTTGCGGCAAGGAAATGGCCCAATTCATGGACGAAAATCAAAATGGAAAGAGAGAGGAAAAACTGTAATACCTTTATTAATATAGTCATTTTTCGTTTTTATTTGTGGGGTAAAAAGTGTGCAAAGATACAATTTTTTAGTTTTCGACAGACTGATTAATGGTCATATAATCGGCAGGGTTGACAGCAATGCCGTTATGCCATAGTTCAAAATGGAGATGTTCGTACTCTTCGGATTCACCCGACTTGCCCAAGATGGCAATGGCCTCACCTGCTTTCACATAGTCACCTTCCTTTTTCAATAAGGTTGCATTATGCTTATACACAGAGAAATAGCCATCGGAATGCTGAATACCGATACAATAACCGTTGTTGATGCTCCAGGTTGAAAACACCACGGTACCTTCTAAAGTGGCATTGATAACCTGATCCCTATCGGAAGAAATGTCGACACCCAAATGTCCTTTTTCAGCATTAAAGGCATTTAAAATCGTACCGTTGAGCGGAACAAAGAAGTTCTTAACCAAAGAACTCGGCTTGGCTGGAGGCAGATAGTCGTCACCGAAAAGGTTATACTGGTTTTGAGCTTCATATTCAGCGCGCAAGATGCTGTCTTGCACAGATTTCTTCAGTGTGATGGTATCGGTAACACCCTTCGGCAGTGGCTCATAGATACTCAACGAGGCCAATGCGCTATCGGCGGCGAAATCGTAGCCTTCCACGATTTTCTTGATGTTGTCGAAATAGACATCCTTTTTCTGCATCTCCTTTTCGAGCGAGTCGGCACGAAGGCTAAGCAGATAGACCTCACGGTTGAGGTTGGTGTCCGTGTAGCCTGGAATGTATTCGCGCAAAGGTGTGAAGGCGATGATAAAAGTCGTGATGATGATAAGCAGCAGGGCGATGCCGATGATGACCAGCACCAGATTCAACAAATTCAATTTGAAACCTAGTATTTCTTTTTTGGATTCATCATGTCTCATCAAGAAGTCATATCTGCGATTCAATTTCTTTAACGAGACATTGCGAAGTTTAGGCTTCTTCGGCTTTGTATTTTGGGGTGTTTCTGACATTTTGCTATATGATAGGTCATTAATAACTTGCAAAAATAGGAAAAAATTGCAACATACACGAAAAAAGGCCAACCGCTTTCGCAGTCAGCCTTTTGCTCGTTTTGAAAAGAAATCCCTATTCTTTCACCACTAACCGCTCCGTATGGTTTCTCCCTTCTGCATCCGTAATGCGCAGCAGATAAACCCCTTCCACCAATCCACTCAAATCAATCTCATTCGTATTCCGCACTGTCTTCACCATCTGGCCGAAGGCGTTGTAGAACTGCACCTCAGAGGTTTCAAGGCCTTCAATAACAGCCCTGCCCTTTGCCGGATTGGGATATATCGAAATCGTTTGCGTATCGTTTTCTTCAGGAAGGTTTTGATATAGAGGATTGATGTAATCGCAATTGTTCCAGTAATAACTGACATGACCTATTTCCGTATCTGAGTAGCACCTCAAATAACCTCCTTCATTAGCATCGAATGTCCAATGATCTTCTGGAAACAAATAAACGCCTATAGGTCCAATTCGTTCAATGACCCGAACCGTATAAGGCTGTTGTCCATACATATAATCCCCATATCCCCAATTAGAATCTTCTGCGTCAATAATATCAATGTATCTCAATTCTGTGCCATTGATGGTGACAGTTCCTTTTCCTTGTAGAATCATAAAACCAGCCGTATCGCCAATTATGTAATCTTGTTCAACGGGAACAGTCCAGAAGTCGCCAACATTGGCACCAAAATCAAACCATTTCATAAAGGATTGGTTCCGATATAGATATACGACATCTCCCAAGCACATTACAAACTCTGAAGGCTTATGGTGTTCATAAACACCTTCTTCTCCGTGAAGGAAAGGATCATCAATATAAACCACTTGTTTTTTTTCAAGTTCCACACAATTGAATCCATCTATGATAGTGTCTTTTGTTGCCTTGATGTTGACATAACCTTCTTCAAACATCCCAAAATAATTATAATGCCACTCTGCTCCCAAAGGAGCAAAATCAATGTCGCTTTCTTGTGCTGTCACCCCTCCTGCCATCAGCAGCAGCGCAAGCATGGTCATAATTCTCGTTGTTTTCATTGAATTATTGTTTTATCCAATTTCCGTTTTCTGCTTCTTTGTTGTTGGCATAAACCTTCCAAACATAAACCCCTTTAGCCCAAGCCGTTGCATCAATCGCCATCACATTTTCAGTAACGGCTTGGCTGTGAACGAGTCTTCCATTGGCGTCCCACACTTCCACACGGGCGTTCTGCAACGCTGTGCGGATGTTGAGCGTGTTGCCGCCTGGGTTGGGATAGACCGTTGATGCCGTTAGATCCATCAGTTCCTCAACACCCCAAGGGTCGTTAGTGACATAGGCACGAATCATCCATTGGATTTCATACCACATTTCATTGTCAAGTAGCACATCCATCCATTTGTTTTGTTCAAATTGCACCCATCTCGCATTTGGATTGGGATCGACATTGTTTTGGCTGACTGTAGCTGGGTAATAATAATTTGTAATGTTGGTCTCGGAGAAGACTATCCAAAGGCATCGTGTCGCATCGATTTCGACAGGATGCTCCAATTCATAGCTACAGAAGTCCGACCAATTTGCAGTGGCTACCAACTGTTCGTTCATCAATACATTAGGTTCGTGTTCGGTCCCATAATACACACCCAACAACAGGTTTCCATAGTTGCATTCGTTTTCATACATTGCCACTCGGGTCAAGGTAAAGCCATCGTATTGTTGAAGCACGGAAGAAGGGAACATCACCGCCCATGAGAACGGAATGCCATCTGGGACATAGTACATATTGGTATAATAAACACCATCATCATAATGCAGCCAGGCATCTTCAACAGAGAGCATAGTCGGCATTTGCAACGGGATGGCTTCTGTAACTTTACGGCTTCCAAAAAGGCTCTTCTGTTTCTCTTCCTGCGCTTGCATCGTCACCCCTCCTGCCATCAGCAGGAGCGCAAGCAGGGCATAAATCTTCAAGTATTTCATCTAATCGTGATTTTGTTCGTGTAAACTTTACCTTCCGCATCCATGATGCGCACCAGATAAACCCCTTCCACCAAATCCGCTACATCGATCTCATTCGTCCCCCGCACAGTCTTCACCAACTGCCCAAGGGCATTGTAGAGCTGCACCTCATCAACCAAAGCATCTTCGGGCAACACAATCCGTACAGTATTGTTAGTTGGGTTAGGATAAACCTGCGAGGTCCTTTCTTGCGGCTGCTGCCATTCCGGCACTTGATAAGTCGTGTAATCCACTGTGTCCGTGACATGAAGAACCCAATAATTCATAGTGTGACCATCAAAAAGTGTGTCGTTGGTGCAATAATAGTCGCCATTGTGCTCGCCAAGCATGGTTTCGGAGGTTGCTGCAATGACGTATTCCCTGTCACTCTCTTTTAAAACATCGCCAATTCCTATCCTCGAGCACATGGTGTGTCCTATGGCTCTTTCCCAAAGCAAGTTGCCGTTGGCATCTGTGCGGAACATCCAAATTTTTCTGCCCAAGTCACCAGTGGGATAGATTAGGTTTTGGGCACTTTGTACATCGCCGTCTTTCGATTCGGTAAGTCCAAACACGGTAAATCCGCCGTCTACATTTTGGAAAACCCGCCAGGGGGTATCAAACCCGCTACCGCCATAGCAACGGCTCCAGAGTATGTTGCCATCCATGTCGGTACGCAAAAGCCACACATCGGTGGTGCGGACACCGGTATGCCAATAGCCTAAATGGTAGTTGGCGTCTTGGAGATCTCCATCCTCGGAATCACTATTTCCTGCTAGGATTAAGCCATTGCCAAGTTCCATTAAACAATAACTGTTCTCACTATTGCTCCCGCCATAGCATCGGGTCCATTCCACCTCACCTTGGTGGCTGAGCTTGACGAGGATGTTGTCATTGGTATAGAGCCCCACATGTATGTCGCAGGCCTCGATGGAGCCATCCCCTATGGTATAGCCCGACAGGAAGGCATAGTAACCTCCATCGGCTGCGTTGGAGAGATGGTGTATGAATTCAGTTCCCGTCGTACCAATCGAAATCTCCCACTCCACCTGCCCAAGACTATCAAGCTTGGTAATCCATCCATCGCTTTGACCATAGTAGAGTCCTATGTCTCCTCCCTCCGAAAAGGTCAGCTGCGCCCCTCCTATCACACCTCCATCGGTGGTGGCACAGCCATATTTCTCGTAAGGGAAGCTGTAGTTCTCGTTCCCCAAGTTCCGTGACCACAGCAATTCTCCTTCCGAATCGTACTTGGCCATGCAGAGTGAAGCTTTTCCCGTTGTAGGATATCTTCCTTCACCAATAGAATAATAGACATTCTTATTGGCTATTGATCTATCTAAATCAAGAGGATAGATTGCTGGATAGCAAGTCTGCCAAAGCAGCTCACCATGGTAACCGATTTTTAGGAGCCAGTTCCCTGTAGCTTGTTGACTGAAATCGCAAGTGACCATCCCAGAAATAGGCGAACGCCCAACTCCTGCGACAAGATACCCATCATCAGTGGGTGCTATTCCCCAAGCTTCGTCATCGCAGTTCGGCAATTGACCACCGTAGGTCTGCTGCCAATCGATGCGAAGTTGGGCTTGAAGATGAATCCCTCCCGCCATCACCAGCAGCGCAACCAGGGTGTAAATTCTTGTCGCTTTCATTTCAAAGTGTTTTTCTGTGTTATACGCGCAAAATTATTCAAAAAAACACCAAAAAAGCCATCTGTCGAGCCCTAAAACGGTTTTGTCCCTATTATTTTCGATTTTGAAAATTTCAATGTATTGAAATTCAAATGTTTATGAAAAATCGGTTTTTTGGCTTGTCCCTATTTTTTTCTTGGTTTCAAGAGAAAAGACGAAACAATATACTATCTGCAGCGGCCATAGATCCCAAGCCATCGCACTGCCAGCGCAGGGATGACATGTCCACTGCAGCCTTGATGCTGAAGGTCAATAACGCAAAAGACCCACCCCTTTCGAGGCAGGTCTTTTGCTCGTTTTCTATTTAGGAACACGGATCCCACGGATTTAACGGAAATCCATCCGTGTCATCCGTGCTATCCGTGTTCAATGATTATCCGCGTTTCAGGATTACATCATGCCGTCCATTCCGCCGCCCATGGGCATAGGAGGTGTGGGAGGCGTAGGCTCCTTGTGGTTGCTGATGACGCACTCGGTGGTCAGCAGCATGCCAGCGATGGAAGCAGCGTTCTCCAAGGCGACTCTCGACACCTTCACGGGGTCGATGACACCAGTGCTAAGCAAGTTCTCATAGACCTCAGTACGGGCATTGAAACCGAAGTCATTCTTGCCTTCCATGACCTTGTTGACGACGACCGAGCCTTCGAGGCCGGCGTTTTCAACAATCTGACGCAACGGCTCTTCCAAGGCGCGCTTGATGATGGCGATACCCGTGGTTTCGTCCTCGTTTTCACCCTTCATCTTCTCGATGGCCTTGATGGCACGGATGAAACCGACACCGCCGCCAGGGATGATACCCTCTTCGATGGCAGCGCGGGTGGCGTTCAAAGCGTCCTCAACGCGGTCTTTCTTCTCCTTCATCTCAACCTCGGAAGCGGCACCCACGTAGATGACTGCCACGCCGCCGGCCAACTTGGCCAAACGTTCTTGCAGTTTCTCGCGGTCGTAGTCGCTCGTGGTGGTCTTGATTTGGGCCTTGATTTGGTTGGTGCGGCCTTCGATGTCCTTCTTGGCACCGTGACCGTTCACGATGGTGGTGTTGTCCTTGTTGATGCTGACCTTGTCGGCCTGACCCAACATTTGCAGGGTGGCATCTTCAAGCTTGTAGCCCTTCTCTTCGCTGATGACGGTGCCACCAGTCAGGATGGCGATGTCTTCCAGCATTTCTTTACGACGGTCACCGAAGCCAGGAGCCTTGACGGCAGCGACTTTCAGCGAGCCACGCAGACGGTTGACGACCAAGGTAGCCAAAGCTTCGCCGTCAATGTCTTCAGCGATGATGATGAGGGCACGACCCGTTTGCAAAGTCTTTTCGAGCACAGGCAGCAAGTCCTTCATCACGGAGATCTTCTTGTCGTAGATGAGGATGTAAGGATTCTCGTAGACGGCTTCCATCTTCTCGGTGTTGGTCACGAAGTAAGGCGAAATGTAGCCACGGTCGAACTGCATACCTTCGACGACATCGACGTAGGTGTTGATGCCCTTGGCATCCTCAACGGTGATGACACCTTCTTGTTTCACCTTGCCCATAGCCTCGGCGATGAGGCCACCGATTTCGCTGTCGTTGTTGGCAGAGATAGTAGCTACTTGCTTGATCTTCTCGTTGTCGCCGTCGACCTTCACCGACATCTTCTTCAGCGAAGCGACCACAGCGGCAACAGCCTTGTCGATACCGCGCTTCAGGTCAAGCGGGTTGGCACCGGCGGTGACGTTTTTCAGACCCGTGGCCACGATGCTTTGGGCCAACACGGTGGCGGTGGTGGTACCATCACCGGCGAGGTCGTTGGTCTTGGAAGCGACTTCCTTCACCAACTGTGCACCCATGTTCTCAACGGGGTCGATGAGTTCGATTTCCTTGGCGACCGTCACACCGTCCTTGGTGATTTGGGGAGCGCCATACGACTTTTCGATGACCACGTTACGGCCTTTGGGGCCGAGGGTCACCTTCACTGCGTTTGACAATGCGTCGACGCCTTTCTTCAGGCCGTCGCGTGATTCGATATTGAAAAGAATGTCTTTTGCCATGATATTTGTTGTTTATTTGTTGACTGTTGAAGTGTTGAATTGTTACTTTGTAGAGACGTAGCGCGCTACGTCTTTACAACAGATTAGATGATTGCAATTATATCGCTTTCGCGCATAATCATGTAATCCTTGCCGTCGAGGTGGAACTCGGTGCCAGCATATTTACCATAGATGACAGTGTCACCGACTTTCAAGGTCATTTGGTTGTCTTTCGTGCCAGGACCAACGGCTACGACGGTTCCCTGTTGGGGTTTCTCTTTGGCGGTGTCGGGGATGATGATACCGCTAGCGGTTTTCTGTTCGGCGGCTGCGGGTTCGATGACCACGCGGTCGGCCAGAGGTTTGATTGATAATTTTGCCATTTTATTTGATGTTTAATTGTTGATTGTTTATTCGTTGAATTGTTGAGGCGGCCCTTCGACAGGCTCAGGGACCGCGACCTTTGGGAACGGCGGGGGTTAGTCACATTTCGTGCCAAAGTGGAAAATGGCAGGGTTTTGTCAGTCGGAGTGACAAAGTGACACAAAAAGGGCTTATCTTTGCGCTCGAATTCGAAGACCATGTCAAACATCAACGACGAGCGGAAACTCAACGAGCGGTATAAGATGATGACGGAGCAACCCGTCAAGCGGCTAATCCTCAAGATGGCTGTACCAACCATCATTAGCATGCTCGTGACTACCATTTATAATATGGTGGACTCATTCTATGTGGGTCATCTAAGCACCGAGGCAGTGGCAGGCGTGGGTGTCTCCTTCGCTTATATGGCTTTCATTAATGCCTGCGGATTCTTTTTCGGGCATGGCTCTGGCAACTTTATCTCGCGGGCTTTGGGCGCCAAACAAGGACAGAATGCTGGGCGTATGGCTGCCACAGGATTTTTTACGCCATTAATTGTAGGTGCCATCGCAGGTTGGGGTTGCCTGCTATTCATCTCGCCTTTGTCGCGAGCGATGGGTGCCACCGAGAGCATCCTCCCCTACGCCAACAACTACCTGCGTTTCATCCTCCTCGCCACGCCTTTTATGATGTCTTCGCTGACGCTCAACAACCAGCTGCGACTGCAAGGCAACGCGCGTTTCGGCATGATCGGCATTGCCTCGGGCGCCATCCTCAATATCATCCTCGACCCAATCTTTATCTTTGTGCTTGACTTGGGTGTCAGTGGCGCCTCATTGGCCACGGCGGTGAGCCAATGTTTCGGCTGGTGCATCTTACTTTGGGGCACTTCGCGACCTGGCAATGTGCACATCAAGCTGAAGAATTTCACTCCTACCCTATTCTATTATAAGGAAATCACGCGGGGCGGTTTGCCCTCTTTGGCACGGCAGGCCTTGTCGGTGGTGGCCACCATCAGCCTCAACCGCATGGCGGTGTATTATGCCTTGCCTGGCAACGAAGCTTCCACCGTGGCGGCTTTCACCATCGTGTCGCGCATCACCCTATTCTGTTTCGCCATCGTCATTGGTTTTGGACAAGGGTTCCAACCTGTTTGCGGCTATAATTATGGTGCCAAACTCTATGCGCGTGTCAAGGAGAGCTATATGTTTTGCATCACACTTTCCACGGCATTTCTGATTGTCTTAGCCACCGTAGTCTATATCTTCGCTCCTGACATCATCTCATGGTTCCGTGGCGAAGACCCCGAACTCATCCGTGTGGGCAGTCAGGCCTTGCGCTGGCAGTGCATCGCCTTCCCGCTGATGGGTATGTGTACTGCGACCAACATGCTGTTCCAAAACATCGGCTACACCTGGCAAGCCACCTTACTCTCAATGTGCCGTCAGGGCTTGTATTTCCTGCCGGCGGTCTTTATCATGTCGTGGCTTTGGGGCATCACGGGTCTCGAAGCCGCACAAGCCGTTGCTGATGTTTGCACATTTTTGACCTCGTTGCCGTTTGCTATTTGGATTAGCAGGGAACTTAGCGCGAAGTCCAAAAAGTGTCCATAACTCGAAATTTTGTTGAGATATGGACACTTTTGAGTGTTATTGTCGGAACAAATCGTCCATAACAACCTCGTTTTGCACAATGCCGGAATGAATGCCGCGCAAAACGCCGTAGGTAGTCACCATAGTTGTAGCAAGGCTTTTTCGAGTCTTGGTCTTCGCCTTAAAGATGGCCAAACGATTGCGCAACTTTTCCTCATATTCCTTGGTGATGGTATATGGCGCCTCCGAGAATTTCATTTCGCATAGATTGATAACCCTATCTGAACGGTCAATCACCAAATCGATTTGTGCTCCCTTTTCGGTTTCATCACCCTGTGCCCTCCATGTGCCTGTCGTGGTGGATATTCCACTGATACCCAACCTTTGCTTGATTTGTTCAAGATGTGTCATGCAGATGGTTTCAAAGCTGAATCCCTGCCACGACTCTACCGAATGGGAATGTATGTTGTTTGTCCACCAATGTTCGTCTTTGGTATTCTTCCCATCCAAGAACTTGAAATAAAACAATGTATATGGGTCGCAAATGCGATAAATCGAGTTACGGACGGATGACTTGTATTGCGAATATGTTTCGATGAAATCGCAGCGCTCCAGATTCTCAAGCACTTTGGTGAGCCTGCCTCCCGACTGTCCTGTTTTTTCGATAATCTCCGCCCTAAGCAACCCTTTCTTGCTTTCCGACAAGGCGTTCATTACCGCGATGTATTTGTCGGCATGACTATACAAAGCGTTGAAAAGCTCATCGAACTCTTCGCGCATCGGGGCGTTTTTGACGAAAAACAAACGGTCAATGTTTTGTGCAAGGCTTTGCTCTGGGTTTAACAAACTCATATAATATGGAACGCCGCCCAAGGCCATATAGCACTGAAGAATGGTGTATCTGTCCCAAACACATCCGTTTGCGTGCAAGTATTCCTCACATTCGCCCAATCGGAAAGGCCGCAGATAGATTTGTTCCGTAATGCGGTTGTGCAGTCCGCCCTTGTTCTTGACCAGTTTGTTCACCATCCACGAGGTGGCCGACCCACAAGCAATGAAAAGGATGTCGTTGCGTTGCGCCGCCCAAGCATTCCAAAAATATTCAAGCGCTTCAACAAAAGAACTCCGTGGGGTATCAATCCAAGGCATCTCATCGAAGAAGACAACCTTTCTGGTTTCTTTCGGCTTGCTTTCTATCAACGTCCGAAGGGCTTGGAAAGCCTCATCCCAATTGGCCAAAACCGGGGCAAATGGAGAGCAACTATAGGCTTTCAGTTGTTCGGCAAACCGTTGAAGTTGTTTTTTCGGTTTCTGTTTTCTCGCCCCGACGTAAGCAAAGGTGAGCCTGTCGGCGAAGACATTGTTCACCAGAAAAGTCTTTCCTATGCGGCGACGGCCATAGACAATGACAAACTCCGACTTCCCAGAGTTGAACTTTCGTTCCAGCGTATCAATTTCGCTTGTTCTTGCAATAATCCTGTTCATATTGTCCGATTAATTATGCTGGCAAAAATACAAAAAAAAAACACAGATACGGACACTTATAAATCACAAAAAGTGTCCATAACTCGAAATTTTATTGAGATATGGACACTTTTGAGTGTTATTGTCGGAACAAAGCGGCCATGACAACCATAAAACAAGGCGGCTGCCACGGTGCTTCGACAGGCTCAGCAACCTTGTGACAGCCCTACACCATCCTTTCCGGGCTGTAGGGCTGTCGTACCACGGCAGCCGCATGATTCATTCGAGCATTGCAAATGCGGGAAAACGGGGACTAAAATAATGAAAATCTTTTGATTGGCAAGGAAAAAATAGGGGTGGCGGCTTCACCGCCCACAGTTTTCAATGGCATTATTCAGATTTGCGTCTTACAAATCGGGCATATCCTTCATGTCTCTATTATATCCTAAATCTTTACCACAAATGACATCCATTATACGACATGGAGGATAAACTGAACCTTCTTCACATCTGTATTCAGGCAATTCCTTCACGATTTTTTCATTACCGCTAACCGTCCATATTCTCCAGTTTGCATCTTGGTTTTTAAACACGTACAACTTAGCAGCCATATCAACATCCGTAAAGAAAACCACATTAGAAATGTCTGGTACAGGACCATTGCCGACTTTCACCCATCCGTACTGCTTTACTCCAATGGAGATGATTGTATGGATATAGAATTCGACATCAGTCATGGTATCGTCCTTAAACACACGAATAACATTTCCATTCAACTGATACGCATCTTTGCAAATGTATTGGAAATATCGTTTCCCTTTTTCCGTTTCTATGGAGAATATGTCTCCTTGTTTGATTACAACTCTTTTCATGTTTATGGTAATTTTGGAACTTGTATAATATTCCTACTTTTAGTAAAGTGTCCAAGTTTACTGCTGAGGAACAAAGCGAAGAATGCGCTTTCTCTGGCCGTTCCGATTTCTCCAGGAATGGCAGGGGCAAAAATAGACAAAATTTCTTTTGGGTGGAGGGAAAAGAAGCAAATCTTTCACAAATCTGCCGAAAATACCGTTTCCATTTGGAGAATAATGGTATTTTTGCGGCAAGAAACAAAAATAGTTTGGTTATGACAGCAGTACAGATAGACATGGCACTCGAACGTGAGATTGGTAAGATTCGAGGCAACGAAGAAGCTATGAGAAGAATGCTTGAGGCTGCAAGGCTGATACGGTTGATGTATATGTATCCAACAGCATTTGCCGACTTTGAAGCCCAGCAGGAAAGCATGGCCGAAGCCGAAGCTGAGCAGCAGTTCCGCAGTTTGCGCGGTTGTTGGTCCGATGATCCCGAAGATGCCGCCTTAATGGAAGCCGCTATCCTTGAAGCAAGAGCATCAGACATTCCGCGTGAAATCAATCTAGATGACTGACAGCTATGGAAAAGTATTTACTTGATACGGTCTCATGGATTGAATATTTCAAGAACCGCAGTGGTGTGGCTGACCGTGTGGATGCTTTGCCCCGACAACAGCTTTGTGCCTTTGAAGTCACGGTGGCCGAACAGATTTATGGTGCTTATAACAGCAAAAACTTCGAAAAACATTATCGTGAAGCCGAGTGGCTCAGGCGCAATGTTGAAATATTCCCTATCTCCGAAGTTTTCGATGATTATGGAGAAATCCGATTTGCCACGAAACACAAGGGAAATCCCATTGGGCAATTTGACCTGCTTATTGGCGCAACAGCCCGTCATTATGGATTGACAGTTGTGACCGACAATTTAAAGGATTTTGAGCCAATGCCTGGAGTAAAAGTTGAAAACTGGGTGACGCGTGAGTAATAACTTATAATCTCAAAAATCTTCCAAAAGCCTCACCGCGAAGTCACTTTATAATGCCTGACTTTACCATCTCTCCAATCGCATTCCACCAACTTGCCACCACGGGCGCATAGCCCTTTGAAATGACCGTCTTTCCATACTGAAGGTAAGGCGGGCAACAATTCTAGTTCGCCGTCATGGCTTTGCAGCATCATCTCGGCGATGCCTGCCGTGCCGCCGAAGTTGCCGTCAATCTGGAAAGGCGGATGGGCGCAGAAAAGGTTGGGATAGGTGCCTGCTGAATGGCTCCCGTCAAGATGGACTGCCGGTTCGAGTAAGTTCCTTAAAAGCCGATAGGCATGGTCACCGTCGTGAAGTCGTGCCCAGAAGCAGATCTTCCACGCCCTCGACCAGCCTGTGCCTTCATCACCACGACGCAGCAAGGTCTGGCGACAGGCATTCATTAGTTCTGGCGTTTTCGTTTGAGTCAGCATCGTGCCGGGATACAAGCCAAAGAGATGCGACACATGACGGTGCTGAGGTTCCACTTCTTTGTAGTCTTTCAGCCATTCCTGCAAATAACCCTGCCCACTGACTTGCATAGGTGGAAATTGGGATTTGGCGTCGCGGAGGCTGTCGGAAAAAGACTCATCGATACCCAAAATGTCTGCTGACTGACAAACAGCATCATACAACTCGCTGACAATCTGCACGTCCATCGTACTGCCCATGCATACACTGACAGCAGTGCTATCATTGAGCCAAAAGGCATTTTCTGGTGATGTAGTCGGGGCGGTGACAAGCCAACCATGTTCAGGCTCTTCTATCATCGCATCGAGGAAAAACTGCGCCGCCTCTTTCATTAATGGATAGGCTTCTCGCAAAAATGTTGTGTCCTGTGTGAACTCAAAATGCTGCCAAGCATGCAGGGCTAGCCAGGCTCCGCCCGTGTTAGTTGCGCCCCACGAAGGGTGCTCGCCGGGGGCAGTGAAGCCCCATGGATTGCAGACCACGTGAGCGGTCCAGCCTCGGGCACCATAGAAGTCGCGAGCCGTCTTCCTTCCTGAAGGCATTAATCCCTCAGCAAAGTGAATTAATGGAAGATGCAGTTCCGAGAGGTTGCAGACCTCGCAGGGCCAGTGGTTCATTTCGACATTAATATTCAGGTGATAGTCACCATTCCAAGGGGTCTGGATGGTGTTGGCCCACAGCCCTTGCAGGTTGGGTGGCAGCAAGTCCTCGCGCGTGGAACTGATGAGCAGATAACGTCCGTAATGGAAATAACAGGTCGGCAGCCAAGGGTCGTCGTTGACAAGGAAGTCTTTCCAATGGTCTTCCAAAGTCAGGTCTTGTTTTTCTTTTGGGTCGCCAATTACCAACTCCACGCGGCCAAACAGCTCATGATGGGCTTTCAAATGGTCGTTTTTCACGGCTTCAAAGCTTTTCGCGATGGCCTTTTGCAAGTGCTCGTTGACATACGCTTCGGGGTTGTCGCATAGAAAATCGGTGACGGCACAAAAATAGATGATTGTTTCATTATCCTTGGTAACTGTTTGTGCTTTGGCAAAGTAACGCATTCCTTCTACGCCCTCCACATTGCTGTCCAGCTGACCGCGCATAATGACACTGTCAGCATAGGTGAAAACCTCGGCTTTTTCGGAACGAGAGAGATTTACTTTTAATGTCGGCCCTTCGATAGGCTCAGGGACCTTAACTCTTATTACTGCCACATCATCAACACGAGAAATAAAGGTTTCGCGCTCATAGTGTTGACCACCTTTATCAAAAGAAACCTTGCGGATGGCATCGTTGAGGCAAAGCGTTCGTTTATAATTAGTTACGGAATCCGAATTTGGATATTGGTATTCGATGGTCATATCACCCAAAGTCTGGTAGCAGCCGAAGGGGACTTTGGCGCCTTGGCCGTGACCCGAGCCTTGACCACCGCAGACAAAAGTCTCATACACCAGGTTTTGGGCTTCATCGTTCTTGCACTCCTTCAACAAGCGTTGTATTTCCGGCAACGACTCCAAAGCCAAAGGATTGCTGTCATCATTCGGTGCGCCCGACCATAAGGTGATGTCATTCAGCACGATGGTCTCCTTCTCAACGCCGCCATCGGGCATCATGCCGAGGTGACCGTTGCCCAAAGGATAACACTCCTCCCAGATTTGGGCGGGGGAAGTGGCAATAAGGTTCCATGATTGGGATTGATCCTTCTTCTGACAACCCATCAATCCGGCCAATAGTAATATGCCTAGGATCCTCAGTTTCATATTGTTGAATTAGAATCCCGCCAACTCCATGGTCACGGTAGGAATGAGCAACAAAGCCCCGATGATGACCAGCACAAGAATGAACTTCCAGATGAAGCGCACCCATTTCTCCCACGGGATGCGAGCCACGCCGAGGGCGGCCATCAAGACACCGCTGGTGGGGGTAATCATATTGGTGAAGCCGTCACCGAACTGGAAGGCCACCACCGTAGCCTGCCGCGAAATACCAATCAAGTCGCTGAAAGGCGCCATGATGGGCATGGTGATGGCGGCTTTAGCCGAGCCGCTCGGGATTACGATATTAATCAAAGTTTGGATGCCATACATGATTTCCGCCGAGGCAATCTTGCCCATGTTGCTCATCGACTTGGAAAGGCCATAAAGGATAGTGTCGATGATGCCGCCGTCCTGAAGGATAATGACAATGCCGCCCGCCAAGCCCACGATGACTGCCGCCGAAAGGATGTCGCCCATGCCTTCGAGGAAGAGCTTCGCGATGTCGCTGGCGCTCTTGTCGACGGCCAATCCACTGGCGATGCCAAGCACCAAGAACAATGAGGCAATCTCCATGATATACCACTCGTAGCCCAGTACGCCGACCACCAAGAAATACACCGTTGCGAAGAGCAAGGTAAGGACAAAATAATGCACCGTTTTGCGAAGCGTGATGATACTCAACAGGACAAATACTGCCGTTCCGATGGGGAGCAAGGGCAATGTGGTCTCGCTATTGCCGATTTTCAAGGTAGTCATCGGATAAAGCACCGAGAACACGATTAATACGGCCGTCAGGAAGGCGAAGACCCACCAGGCCTTGCGGGGCGTGTAGCGTTCCAGTTCCTCTTCCTTCACCTCCGCCGACTTGCGCCAATAGGCATCCTCTGCATACATGATGGATGACTGCGGGTTTTTCTTCACTTTGTTGGCATACCACAACACGAAAATGACACCCACAACTGTCAGGATGGCCCAACACACGGCACGATAACCGATTCCAGTAAACAATGGAATCTCAGCGATACCTTGTGCAATACCAATGGTGAAAGGGTTAAGCATTGCACCAGAAAAACCAATATGTGCCGCCACATACACCATACACAAACCCACGATGCTGTCGTAGCCCATTGAGACGGCCAAAGGAATGATAATCAACGCGAAAGCGATGGTCTCCTCGCTCATGCCAAACACGCTTCCGAAAAGGCTGAACAACAGCATAATAAGAATGATGACAATGTTGTTCACCCCGATTTTTTGCATTAATGGACTGCGTTCCAAACGTTTGGTGAACTTCAAAAAAGAATGAATGCCCATATCGATGGCCTTGCTCTTGTTCATAATCCAAAAGGCGCCACCTATAATTAATATGAACACGATGATGTTGCTCTGCTTGACAAAGCCTTTGTAGAACGCCGAAAAAATCTGCCAAGTTTGTGGCTCGGCATGGAACTCATTGTCGCCAATTGCCTCTGGCAATTGGTCGGCATAATAAAATGTCATCACCGTTTTGTCCCCGACCTGCTCCGAGACATATTTCCCTGGCGGGATAATCCAAGTGAGCACCGCCGCAATGACGATGATAAAGAAAACGATGACGAAGGTATGCGGGACTTTGCGCTTTTTCATTGTGTTCCAAATTTAACTACGTTGAATCTTCGATTTGTGGGGCAAAGGTATTGAAATAATCCCTATTTTTGCGCAAAATCTCAAATTTGAACAAAAATGAAGAAAATTCTGACCCTCTTATCGCTGGCCGTCTTGGCGACTTTCGCCATGCCAGCCTTGGCACAGGAAAAGCAACTGTTCACTCCTGCTGACGCTTCCTACAACAACCGTAGCCTCTACGCCCAACGTCCCAACCAACTGAAATGGGTGGGTAACACCGACATCCTCATGAAGGTGAAAGACAAAGAAATCGTCACGATGAACCCGACCTCAAAAAAGGAAACCTCTTTTCTTTCCCTTGAAGAGCTAAACACTTATACCAAAGGCGAAGGTGTCAACGATTTGATGCGCATACCCCAACTTACGTGGATCAACGATTTCCAAGCCTATTTCTATGCCTTGGGCGACAACGGCATCACCCTCAATAAGATGGATATCAAGAAAAAGACCATCGATGCCATGACTTCAATTCCACAAGATGTTGAAAACCAAACCATCTGCAAACCCACTTTGAATGTGGCATACACCATTGGCAACAACCTTTATGTGGCTAAAGGCGACAAGCAAATCCAAATCACCAACAACCCCGAAGGTGTGATTGCTGGTCAGAGCGTGCACCGCAATGAGTTTGCCATCAACGGCGGCATTTTCTGGTCGCCCGACGGCAAGCTCCTCGCCTACTACAACATGGACGAGCGCATGGTGACTGACTATCCTTTGGTCGACATCACTGAGCGCATCGCCACCACCAAGCCCATCAAATACCCCATGGCCGGCATGACGAGCCACCAGGTGACGCTGCACATTTACAACATCGCCACGGGTAAAGAGGTCGTCGTCAAGACAGGCGAACCTGCCGATCAGTACCTCACCGCCATCACTTGGAATCCCGACAACAAGCGCATTTACATCGGTGTGTTGAACCGTGAACAGAATCACCTGAAATTCAACGAGTACGATGCCATCACGGGCGACTTCATCCAGACCATTTTTGAAGACCGCGACGAGCAATATGTGGAGCCGCAAGGTCCCGCCTACTTCCTGCCCGACAATCCCGACCAGTTCATCTGGAAAGCCCAGCGCGATGGCTATTATCACCTCTATCTTTACACCATCAGCAAAGGCACTTGCAAGCAACTCACCAAAGGCAATTTCGTCATCACCGACTTCAACGGCTTCTCGAAAGACGGCAAAAACATTTATTACCGCTCTACCGAAGTGAGTCCGCTTGAACGCCACTGCTACGTTATGGAACTCAAGAGCGGCAAGGTGACCCAAATCACCAAGGAACACGGCACGCACGATGTGGTTCCCTCCGCCGACGGCAAGTATTTCCTCGACTTCTACAATAGCACCGATGTACCCTACAACGTTGATGTTCAAGACAAAAACGGCAAGTTTGTCAGACGCTTGCACGAAGCCGAAAATCCTCTGAAGGATTACTACATTGGCCAAACCACCATTGGCACCCTGAAAGCCGAGGACGGCCAGACGCTTTACACCCGCCTCATCAAGCCCTACAACTTCGACGCTTCGAAGAAATATCCCGTCATCGTTTATGTTTACGGCGGTCCTCATGCCCAACTCATCACCGATGAATGGACGGCAGGCGCTGGCATCTACCTGAACTACCTCGCCCAAGAAGGCTTCCTCGTCTTCACCCTTGACAACCGTGGCTCTGCAGACCGTGGCGAAGCCTTTGAGCAGTGCATCCACCGTCAGTGCGGCCAACTCGAGATGCGCGACCAGTTGGTGGGCATCAATTGGCTGAAGACCCTGCCCTATGTTGATGCCGACCGCATCGGCAGCGACGGCTGGAGCTATGGCGGCTTCATGTCGACCTCGCTGAAGATCAACCATCCTGAGGTGTTTAAGGTGAGCGTAGCTGGCGGTCCCGTGTTGGATTGGAAGTACTACGAAATTATGTATGGCGAGCGTTACATGGACACACCACAAGAGAACCCCGAAGGCTATGAGCTGTGCAGCCTCGAAAACAAGACCGACAAACTGGAAGGCAAGCTCCTGATGATCCACTGCACCACCGACCCAGTGGTGGTATGGCAGCACAGTCTCGTCTTCGTCGAGAACTGCATCCACAACGGCAAACAGTTAGACTATTTCGTCTATCCCGGCCACGACCACAATGTCTACGGCATGGACAGGGCGCATCTGATTACCAAGATTACGCAGTATTTTAAGGATAATTTATGATGGGGATTGCGTTGCAAGAAATCTTTCAAAAATCAATTCAAAATCAATCAAAAAAGCTTTTCTAAAGATTTTGAAATAGATTTTCTAAGATTTCTGCCGTAAGGCATCCAAAAAAAGCCCTCCGCCATTAAACGGAAGGCTTTTTCACTATCTAATAATCTTTTTTGGAATCTTTCAACTTTGAATGACTTCCTTTTTTCTTTTTGCCGTCATAGCGGACTTGATCCGCTATCTCCCACACTGAAGGGTCATCCCTTTCCATTCAGGAGATTGCGGGTCTGAGCCCGCAATGACGGGTATGGTTTGGAGTTAGTCATTCTAGCCTTAGAAATAAAGGTCTCTCTCGCCCTTCTTGATGCGCTCGATGCGGCTCTTCAGCTCGTCCAAGAACTTCGGATCGACGTTCTTGAAGTTGTTCTCGATGCACTTCCAGCCCTTGGCTGCGACTTCGGGGGTGGCGTAGTCCACCAAGTATTCGCTCAAGGTGAGGATAGCATTCGGCGTGCAGTAGCGCTTAATGAAGCCTGGCACACTGAATTCCATGAAGTGCTCGCCCGTGCGACCCAGACGGTAGCAGGCCGTGCAGAAGCTCGGGATGAAGTCGTGGTCGAGGAGCTTGTCGATGATGTCGCCCAATGAGCGGTCGTCACCAATCTTGAACTGCTCGCGGTGCAGGTTCTGGTCCTCCTGCTTGTCGCTGTTCTTCTCCTCTTCCTCGTGGTGGTATTTGTAGTCGCCAATCTGCAGGTTGGTGCCGCCGTCGATTTGCGAAATACCGTATTCGATGGCCTTAGCGCGGAAAGCAGCATCCTCACGGGCGGTCAGGATCATGCCTGTGTAAGGCACAGCCAAACGGAAGATGGCGATGATCTTCTCGAAGGTATCGTCATCGACGAAATACTTCTTGTCGATGTTCAAGCCCGAAGCATCCTTGATACGCGGGAACGAGATGGTGTGTGGTCCCACGTTGAAGCAAGCCTCCAGGTGGTTGGTGTGACGAATCATGGCCAGCACCTCATAACGCCAGTCGTACAAGCCGAAAAGGATACCGAGACCGTTGTCATCGATGCCGGCCTGCTGGGCGCGGTCCATCGAGGTGAGGCGGTAGTTGTAGTCGCCCTTCTTGGTGTTGGCGGGGTGGTATTCGTTATAGATTTCGGGGCAATAGGTCTCCTGGAAGATCTGGTAGGTGCCGATGCCCGCCTCTTTTACGATGCGGAAGCCTTCCACATCCAAAGGAGCGGCGTTGATGTTGACGCGGCGGATGCTGCCCTTGCCTTTCTTGGTGGCGTAGGTCACCTTCACAGTGTGGGCGATGTATTCGGGCGAGTATTTCGGTGACTCGCCATAGACGAGGATAAGGCGCTTCTGGCCGTCGTCCTCTAGAGCCTCCACATTACGGATGAGTTCCTCATCGGTCAAAGTGGTGCGCACCTGTTCCTTATTAGAAGAGCGGAAACCGCAGTATTTGCAGTTGTTGATGCAGTAGTTACCCACATACAGCGGGGCGAACAGCACGATGCGGTTGCCGTAGATGCGGCGTTTAAGCTCGCGCGCGCCTTCCTTGATCTCTTCCACCAACGCGGGGTCGGTGGTGTTGACGAGGACGGCGGTCTCCTCCATCGTCAGGCGGTTTTTGTCGAGCGACTTTTGGATGATTTCATGCACACGTTCAGGAGTGCTCTTGGTGTTGTTGATGTAGTCCCAAATCTCTTCCGAGGAGATGAACGGGCGGTTAGGCTCGTCGGGGATACGACATTTTTCGGGATGGAATTGCATATCTGTAAATTATTGAGTTTTAATGATTTTTGAGCAAAGCCGATTTCACCTCGATGCCTTCGATGCGCCCCAACTGGCCTGTGAGGGAACCTATCTCATCAGTGGTGCCTTCGAAAATGACGGAAATGATGCTGTAATTACCACGGGGAAAGCCTTGGCGGCAGATGATGATGCCTGCGTGACGGGATAGCACCGCGTTGACTTGTGGCGCAGCTTCACGGTTTCCCACATAAATAAGGACTGAGCCTATTCTCCTTTCCATTTGAATGTCCTCCGGATCAGATGATTATGATTCCCGCAGCGGCCTTGATGTCAACACATCGTCTTCATCTCAGCGTGGTGCGGCTTGGTTTTGCGGCTACAAAATTACTGCTTTTTTTGTTTTGGGAAACAAATCTGCCGCAAATCTTACAAAAATATCAATATTCCACCTTATCCTGCTTCGATTCCCAAGCGCGAAAAGTCTCAATAGCCTCATCGTGCAGCAACGGAATGAACGGTACGGAACGCTCGGTTATATGCTGCTCCAATTCCTTGTAGATGAAGTCGTCGGCGAAGTCGATGGCGGCGGCATCTTTTTTCGTGTTGCCGTAATACACCTGTTTGATTCGGGCCCAATAGATGGCACCGAGGCACATGGGGCAAGGCTCGCAGGAGGTGTAGATGACGCAATCCGAGAGATCGAAAGTGCCGAGTTTGCGGCAAGCCTGACGGATGGTGTTCACCTCGGCATGAGCAGTGGGGTCATTGTCGCGAGTGACGCTGTTGGCGCTGCCTGCAACGATTTCTCCATCTTTCACGATGACAGCGCCAAAGGGACCGCCACCGTTTTTCACGCTTTCGTCGGCGAGGCGGATAGCCTCGCGCATGTATTCTTTATCTTGTTCTGTGATGTTCATGGTTGTTTGTTTTGAAAGGGGTTGAAACCCCTAGTTAAGGTCTGTCGTCCCTACGGGACTCCTTTATTTTCTGTATCGAGCTTCAAGTTCTTCACGATACTTGTCGGCAATCTCCTTGGCCAAGGCCACGCCATCGCCTTCCGGCTCGGCGCTGAAGGTGCCAAGACGCTCACGCCACCATTGGCCTTCATATTTGCAGATGCGCTCATGGTAGGCCTTTTCGTCAAAAGGTTTTTTCGCGTCAATGGCGGCATCCACGTCCTTGAAGAACTCCTTCCAGCGGTAGGCGTAATAGGTTGCGGTGAGACCTGCCCAAGCGCGGCTGGCGTATTCGTTGAGCAAGGCGTCTTCCTCGCCCCATGTGGTGATAATATTACGGGCGTTGCTCTCGAAGTAGTCCTTGTCTTCTTCGGTGGTGCCGATAGCTCTCGCATCGCGAATCCATCTGCCAACCAAGAATGCACTTTCGGTGGCAAGAATCGCATCTGTGTCGTCAAGGATAGAGGTCATCGTCTCTTCAATTTGGTGTAAAGTTTCATAGTCGCCTTCACGATAGGCCTTCACATAATCTGCATAGAGGTCGCTAAAATAGTTGCCTAGTAACTGCCTCGTGATGTTGACGGCATCGAAATGGCGCGTACGTGTGTTGCAGTCAGCAGCCAGCAGGTCATCCAAGGCATCCAACAAGGTGATGTTGTTATACTTATAGGTCGGGGCCACATAATATTGGCGATATTTATCAATGTCACCCATGGTCGGCCTCTGGTTGATGCGGACGGTCTGGCCTGGCGACGACACCTTATTATATACACTATCAGCCAACAAGGCCCATGCAGCGCGCATGTTCGGGTCTACTTTGCCAGCACGTTGGTCGGCGAGGCGCTGCACCCAAGCATCCACATCATTGGTGAGCGGGTTGTCCCATGCCTTCTCGAAGACATATTCATACATGAAGGGGTTGCAGTCGAAGCCCTCAAGTGTGGAGCCAATGCCGATGAAGTTGTCACCGCCCTTCTCGAAGGCGCGTTCGACGCGCACATTCACCGTATCGAGGTTACCGGCCAGCATGGAGTTTCCACCGAAGTTGCCAAGATAGCACCAAATGTAGGGCACGCCATAATAGGCGTTGGTGCGTTCCCACACGGGTTGTCTTTCACAGTAGTAATCAAGCATGATGTGTCGGTCTTTCGGCATGGAGGTGATGTAAGCCTCGATGCGGTTGTCGACTTCCCAATATTGACGTTCGTTCCAGAACAGCCACGCCATCTCAAGCCACTTGGCCTCGGGGTCTGCAGCTTCGAGCGACTCATAGACCTGACGACTCACGCGAGCAAGGTATTCCGGCTCCCAGCTCGGCGGAATGAGTTCATTGAAGATGTCAATGCCATAAATATGATCGGTGCCATAGAACTCAGTCTGTTTGTCGATGAATTTCTTCTGGATTTCGGTGTAAAGCGGGTCGAGCGGGTCAAGGAACTTGCACCAGCAGATGCTGTCAAAACCAGCCCAATCACCCAAGGAAGCCAATGGTGCGTCGGGATAAAGTCTTGTTATGCAAGGCGGTACATGACCTGCAAAGCCAGGCAACACAGGCTTCATATTCAGTTCACGCTCACGAGCCACGATTTTCTTTTGTAGTTCCTTTTGGTTCTCGAGCCACGACATGGGTAATGGTCCGCCCCAACGGTCGATATTCTGCATACGGTGCCAAGGCAGGTGCGCCGGACCTGTAAAATAGCTGCGGATTTCCTCATCGGTGAGGCCCAAGTCGCTCCACACCTCATACCACACGCTCTCTTGTCCCGTGATTGCCAAGGGCAGGTTGATGCCATTGAGCGCCATCCAATCGATGAAGTGCTCCCATTCGGACCAATCCCACCAAGGCAAGGTGTAACCGAAAGTGCAGTAGTTGAGGAAGAAACGGTCGGGCACACGGGCACTCAGGCTGACTCTTGCTGGCACTTTTGGCATTGTGGTAGGAATCTGCAAAGGCTCCTCTTTGAACCAAGAATATTGCGCCATGCAGTAATATTTCAGATAATGGTTCAAGCCTACAGCCATGCTATTGGCGTTGTTGCCTCGAATGACGAGTTTCTTTCTCTTCATTTCGATTTCGAAACGATCAATGGTGTCGTTTTCAAGACGTTGAAGTAAGATTTTTTCTGAATACTCAGGTACAACGCGGTTCACCAGTCCGCGCATGGCGATGACTTCAGGGTCTGTTTCCGCCTTTTTCGTGCAGGAAGCACTAAGCATGAGACTAAGTAAAGTGATGAGATAAAGTTTTTTCATTGGAAAAAGGTTTTGTTTGGGGCAAAAATAAGCTTTTTTTTTATGCTATCAATTACTCCATCTTTTTTCCTTACCTTTGCCATAAATTCATCGCGATGAAAAAGACATTTCTTCTCCTTTCTTTGGCTACCACATTACTCGTTGCCTGCAATAAACCTGACAATCCAATACCCAATGGTGGAATGCCTTTGCCCACCCATATCGATCCCAGTTATAAAGTTGGCGATTATTTCCATAACGACACGCTGGAAGGGGTGGTGTTTTACACCTACAACGACTATAACGGTTTGATGGTCAGCCTTGAAGAGACGAAACTACCATGGTGTGATTCAGCACATATCCTCAGTGAGACGGGTGCCACCAATCCTTACGATGGATGGAACAACACCAATATCGTGACAGCTAACTATGACCTCTATTATTTCCCCACAATTAGTTGGAGCTATCGGAGAAACACCTGGCATCATGTGCATTATCCCCATAAGTTGATTAGCAGCAGGCAATGGTATGTTCCATCAAGTACGGAGATGCGTTATCTTCTGATGAATCAAGTAGCGGTGAATGCCACCCTCGATTCGTTGGGCTACCCAACTTTGGAGGACAAAACCTATTGGTCGAGCACAGAAACAGGCACACGTGGTGCGGCATCTGTGCGAATGCAAAACGGACAAATCGTTATCGGCGATTCGTTAAAGACACTGGAACTCTATGTCAGGGCGATAAGAACCTATTGAATTACTTTTTTGCCACAGGGTCGCAAGTCAAGCCGATTTCCAGTTTCTTGAAAATCTTATGGTCCACCTCGCTGAGCATCACCGTGCTATGCACTTGACAGCCTTTGAGTTGGGGCAGACATTCCAAGGCTTTTTTGCAGTTTTCGTCCCAAAGGCTGAGCATCGAAAGGGCCACCAAAACCTCATCGGTGTGCAAGCGTGGGTTTTTACCATGCAGGAAGTTGACCTTGGTAGTTTGGATAGGCTCAATCATAGCCTGAGGAATGAGTTTCACTTCATGCGGTATCCCGGCAAGATGTTTGGTGGCATTCAGAATCAATGCAGCACTGGGCCCCAACAAGGGACTGGTGTGGGCGGTAATAATGGTGCCGTCCTGTAGTTCCATGGCAGCCGCGGCAGCACCTTCCTGCTCCTTACGCTCTTTCGCAGCAAGAGTGGTCTTACGGTCGGCGGTGCTGATACGTGCTTGCTTCATCAGCAAGGCAATCTTATTCACCTCGTTTTCAGAGCCTTTACCTTTAGCAAGGTTGCACAAAGCCGTATAATACCTGCGGATAATCTCTTGTTTTGAGGCCTCGCAACACACTTCGTCATCGCTGAGGCAATAGCCCACCATGTTGACGCCCATGTCGGTCGGCGACTTGTAAGGATTCTCACCGTAAATGCTTTCGAAGATGGCATTCAACACAGGGAAAATCTCGATGTCACGGTTATAATTGACAGCGGTCTTACCGTATGCCTCCAAATGGAATGGGTCGATCATATTCACGTCGCTGAGGTCGGCGGTGGCGGCTTCGTAGGCCACGTTGACGGGGTGCTTCAGAGGCAGGTTCCACACGGGGAAAGTCTCAAACTTGGCATAACCCGCCTTGATGCCGCGCTTGTTTTCGTGATAAAGCTGACTCAAGCAAACAGCCATCTTGCCGCTGCCCGGACCAGGTGCGGTGACCACCACCAAAGGACGTGTTGTCTCCACATAATCGTTGCGGCCAAAGCCCTCCTCCGAGTCAATGAGGGCGACGTTGTTGGGATAGCCTTCAATGATACGATGGTAATACACCTTGATGCCCATGCGCTCTAGACGTTGACGATAGGCATCGGTGCTGGCCTGACCATTATAATGGGTCACCACAACGGAGTTCACCATGAAACCACGACTCATGAACTCCTCACGGAGACGGAGCACATCCACATCGTAGGTGATACCCAAGTCGCCACGCACCTTGTTCTTCTCAATGTCGATGGCGCTGATGACGATAATGATTTCCGCCACATCAATCAGTTGGGAGAGCATTTTAAGTTTACTGTCGGGCTGGAAGCCTGGTAGCACGCGGCTGGCGTGGAAGTCGTCGAAGAGCTTGCCTCCGAATTCGAGATACAGTTTATCTCCGAATTTCGCAATGCGGTCCTTAATGTGTTCTGACTGGATTTTGAGGTATTTCTCGTTGTCGAACCCGTATTTTTTAGTGGTTTTCATAGTGCTTGGAATTAAAAATACGGGATGCAAAGTTACGTATTTTTCAAAAAAGCAAACGAAAAAAAGTGATTTTTACGAAAAAAAAGTCGCCCCATTGGAGCGACTTTTTGACGTTTTTGGATTTTTCTGGGATTACCAAGCGAAGAGCGGATAGTCCTTCATCATCTTGTTGACCTCAGCACGGACGGCGTTGATCTTGGCCTCCGAAGCGGTCTTGGTCTCAGGATTGATGTCGCTGATAACGTCGTCGATCAAGTCGACGATGACAGCCATCTTGTCTTGCTTCAGGCCACGGGTGGTGATGGCAGGCGTGCCAACACGCAGACCAGAGGTCAGGAAAGGCGAGCGGGTGTCGAAGGGCACCATGTTCTTGTTGACGGTGATGTCGGCAAGGACGAGGGTGTTCTCCACCATCTTACCGGTGATCTCCGGGAACTTGCCGCGGAGGTCGATCAGCATGGAGTGGTTGTCGGTGCCACCGCTGATGACATCGTAACCCTTATCCATAAAGGCTCTGGCCATGAAAGCGGCGTTCTTTCTCACCTGTTGGATGTACTCCATGTACTCGTCGCTGAGGGCTTCGCCGAAAGCAACGGCCTTGGAGGCGATGACATGCTCCAGAGGACCACCTTGGATGCCAGGGAACACGGCGCTGTTGATCAAAGCAGACATCATCTTCGTCTCGCCCTTCGGGGTCTTGCGGCCACGCGGGTCTTCGAAGTCATGACGAATGAGGATCATGCCGCCGCGAGGACCACGCAGGGTCTTGTGGGTGGTGGTGGTGATGATGTGGCAGTACTCCAGCGGGTCGTTCAGGAGGCCCTTGGCGATGAGGCCAGCGGGGTGGCTGACGTCTGCCATGAGGACGGCGCCCACTTGGTCGGCGATGGCGCGCATACGCTTGTAGTCCCAGTCGCGGCTGTAAGCCGAAGCACCAGCGATCATGAGTTTGGGCTTGCACTCAAGGGCGATCTTCTCCATCTCGTCGTAGTCGACGCGACCCGTTTCCTTCGAAACGTGGTAGGCGACGGGCTTGTAGAGTATACCCGAAGCGTTGACCGGGCTACCGTGTGAGAGGTGACCACCGTGCGAGAGGTCAAGGCCCATGAAGGTGTCGCCGGGTTCAAGCAAAGCTTGCATCACAGCCATGTTGGCCTGTGCGCCCGAGTGGGGCTGCACGTTGGCGAAAGTGGCATTGAACAGCTGGCAGGCGCGGTCGATGGCGATTTGCTCGCTCTGGTCGACGATTTGGCAGCCGCCGTAGTAACGTTTGCCAGGATAACCCTCGGCATATTTGTTGGTCATGACTGAACCCATGGCCTCCAGAACTTGCTCACTGACAAAGTTCTCCGAAGCGATAAGTTCAATTCCGTGCATCTGACGCTCTTTCTCTTGGCGAATCAGATCAAAGATTTTTTCGTCTCTTTTCATGAATGTGTATTTAAGATTTAAAATTCAAAATTAAAGATTCAAAGATTAAATTGGCTCATGGCCACTAATAATTCGCTGCAAAGTTGCGAAAAATTTGTGAGGTATTGAAAAAATATGTGGTTTATTTTTGTGCGTGCGTCATTATTTCCTCACTTTTCCATATTTTTGCCCCCATAAACAACCCATAAAAAGAAATTTACGATATGGAAAGTTATTTGGATATTATGGTCAGAAAAGTGGTCAGGAAAATCAACCCGATGTGGTATTTGTATTATAATTGGAGGAAGAATTACAACAATAAAAGACTTGACGATTTCATTCAAAATAACTATACTGTGGAGGATGGTGACTTACGGTCAATAAAAAAAGTGATGAAAAGATACTGGCTGTGGAGAGGTGTTCATCATTCAGACTTCCATGAAATGAGTCTTGACAAAAAAAGTGAAAGTGAAAGGAAGCAGTTCGTTCCAAGATGGGAAGAAGAAGATCTATATTTCCAAGTTAATGATAAAAGATATATTGGTATTCTTGTCAACAAATGGAATTGTTATAAGCATTTTAAGGATTTCTATAGAAGACAGGTTGTTTTTATGTCCAATGAAGATGTTAGGAATAAAAACATCAATAAAGATGCAGCAAATTTCATAAAAACACACAATAAATTCATTATCAAACCATTGAGTATGCAAGGTGGGAAAGGATTCCGAATTATTGAGGCTGAAAACGGGTCTACAAATACCGAAACTTTGCTTGATTGTTTGAACATGCCTCAGTATTCCTATGGCTTTTTATTAGAAGAGCTGATTGTTCAAGACAGCAGATTGGCAGCATTTCATCCTGAATCAGTGAACACAGTTCGAATCACTACGGTTAATTTTGGTAATTCTATCGAAGTAAAATGGCCAGTCTTACGAATGGGCAGAGGGAAATCTGTTGTGGATAATGCTGCCGCTGGGGGAGTAGTTGCTGCAATAGATGAAAGAAATGGAACAATTATTTGCGCGGCAGATGAACGGCGGGGGTCTTCTTACACCATTCATCCCGACACTCACAAGCCCTTGATTGGTTTCCAAATTCCTTGTTGGAACGAACTATGCGAGACCATCAAATCAATGGCTTCGATTTGTCCTGATTGTCATGTCATGGGATGGGACATGGCACTGACAGACAAAGGCTGGGTCGTAGTTGAATGTAATTTTGGCCCCGAACTTCTCATCCAATGGGGCTTAAATCGTGGTGTTCGCGATGAATTTGAAGTTATAAGAGACAGACTTCATGCAAAAAAAGGAAAAAGCTACTTGCACAGAAGGCTTGAGGATTATTTGTCGGTTCCACTAAACCCATAATGATATATAGGCTTTCTTTGATATTTTTCGGTGAACAGGTCATTAATTCGCCGAAAAGCTGAAAAACTTCGTATTTTTGCGCCCAAAATAAAAACCATAGCATCCGATGAAAAATTTTGTTGAAGAACTCCGCTGGCGCGGAATGCTGGCACAGATGATGCCAGGGACGGAAGAACTCCTCCAGAAAGAAATGGTGACGGCCTACCTCGGCACCGACCCGACCGCCGACTCGCTGCATATCGGACACCTCTGCGGCATCATGATGCTCCGCCATCTACAACACTGTGGCCACAAGCCCATTATCCTTGTGGGTGGTGCCACAGGCATGATTGGCGACCCCTCGGGAAAGAGCCAAGAGCGCAACTTGCTCAACGAAGAGACCTTGCGTCACAACCAAGAGTGCATCAAGAAGCAGGTAGCCAAGTTCCTTGATTTTGAGTCGAAGGAGCCCAATGCTGCCGAAATGGTGAACAACTACGACTGGATGAAGGACTTCACCTTCCTCGACTTCGCCCGCGAGGTAGGCAAGCACATCACCGTGAACTACATGATGGCCAAGGATAGCGTGCAGCAGCGTCTCAATGGCACTGCCCGCGATGGCCTCAGCTTTACCGAGTTCACCTACCAGCTTCTGCAAGGCTACGATTTCCTTTGGCTCTACCAGCACAAGAACTGCAAACTGCAGCTAGGTGGCAACGACCAATGGGGCAACATCACCACGGGCACAGAATTGATTCGCCGCACCTTAGGCTTTGAAAACGAAGCCTTTGCCTTGACTTGCCCGCTCATCACCAAAGCCGATGGTAAGAAGTTCGGTAAGACCGAGAGCGGCAACATCTGGCTCGACCCGAAGCGCACCACGCCTTACAAGTTCTATCAGTTCTGGCTCAACGTTAGCGACGAGGACGCCGAGAAATATATTAAGATTTTCACCTCGCTGGATAAAGAGACCATCGACACCCTTATCGAAGAGCACAAGAAAGACCCAGGCATGCGCGTGCTGCAAAAGCGTTTGGCTCAGGAAGTCACCGTGTTGGTACACTCACAGGAAGCCTTGGATGCCGCCATTGAAGCCTCCAACATCCTCTTCGGCAAGTCAACCAAGGAAGGTTTGGAGAAACTTGATGAGCAGACTTTTTTGGACATCTTCGACGGCGTGCCGCAAGAGCATATCGCCCGAACCGACCTCGAAGCCGGCATCCCGATTGTCGACTTCATGGCCGTCAACACGCAAATCTTCCCCTCAAAAGGCGAGGCCCGCAAGATGACCCAAGCCAATGGCGTGAGTGTCAACAAGGAAAAGGTCGCTTTGGACAAGGTTATGACCACAGCCGACCTTATCGACGGCAAGTACATACTCGTGCAGAAGGGAAAGAAAAACTATTATTTAGTGGTAGTGGAATAAATCATCTCCTTCCTTACTGCAAACAAAAACGCGGCTTGATGAGTTCAGGTCGCGTTTTTGTCTTTAAAATTCAACAATGCCACTACTTCGAGGCTTCCTCAGCTTCTTTCACGCTTACCCGCTTACCGTCCTTGAAAGCGATGATGAAGGCATCTGTGAAACCTAAATTGCGTACCTCTGTCAGACGCGCCACAGCTTCTGATTTGGTCTGAAAATGGCCTGAAACGTATCGATACGAACCGTTGGATTCATAAACTTCCACTTCCTTTATACCTTTGAATGCCTTGTCGGTGACAGAAATCTTTCTTTTCAAAGTGGAAAACTGTACAGCAAAATAAGTATCGCCACTGACCGCAACAGGCTTATCAGTAGATTCAGTCTTGTCTGTAGTGGTAGGTTTATCTGTGACCACAGGTTTGTCAGCAACTTTGGGCTTTTCGGTGGCCACAGGCTTGTCGGTAGTTTTTGGTTTTTCGGTAGCCACAGGTTTATCAGAAGCTTTTGGCTTTTCCGTAGCTTTAGGTTTATCTGTGGTTTCGGACTTTTTGGAAACATGATTTTCAGATTCAAACTCACGCTTGTATTCTTCAAATGCACGATACAAAGCTAAAGCCATCTGCGTCTGTCCCGTCTCTGATTTGAGGAACTGTTCTTCCTTCATATTATTGATGAAACCCAACTCCACCAAAATGCTCGGCATCGAAGTCTTCCAAAGCACAAGGAAACCTGCCTGCTGCACACCACGATCGTGACGACCCACCTTTTTGGTAAATTGCTTCTGCACTTTGTCGGCAAGAGAAAGGCTCTGGCTTTGATAAATACTCTGGTTCAACGAAAAGATAATGTAAGCCTCGGTACTATTGGGATCGAAATTGCCGTAAGCCTTAGTATTGCTTTCTAACAAAATAGCGGAGTTTTCTTTCTTTGCGACATTTAAGTTGGCCTCATTTTTCGATTCACCCATCACGAAAGTCTCAGCCCCATCAACCGATGTAATGCCATCAGTAGAGTTACAGTGAATGGAGACAAATACGTCAGCATTATTGCGGTTAGCAATAGCTGCACGTTCACTTAACTCGACGAACTTGTCTGTTGTTCGTGTGTAGATTACTTTTACGTCTGGCAAGTTTTCTTCAATATAGGCACCGAATTTCAAGGCCACTGACAAATTAATGGATTTCTCGGTGGACAACCTGCCCAAAGCACCAGTATCTTTACCGCCATGACCTGCATCAATGACAATAGTTTGTATCTTCTCGCCCTTTTGCGCAAAGGAGCAAAATGGTATCAGAAAAAACAAGACTAAAACACCAAATTGGAAAAACTTTCGTTGTATCATAGTGAGTTCGTTTATTTATGCGCAAAGAAAAACTATCTTTGCAGCGTATTTGACTGCACAAAAATAATCGTTTTTGTCTTGATAGAACACAAAACACATAATATTTTTTTTCCCAAGCCTGTCTTTTATTTTCTGACGGTGCTGTTCGCAATGTTTTGCGGATGCAAGCAGACCTCTCATTTAGAGAAAGATAAGCACGATTTTGAACCTCAAATTTCAGATACGGTCATATTGCCCGAACGCATCATTGACACACTTGTCCTGGTATTGGATTCTGTCCAATTTGACACAATTCCAGCATTTTTAAACGACACTTTGGCGCCTCCAATAGACAGCCTTGTGCCTTTCGATTCATTGTCATCATTATCAGACACCCTCGAAATAGATTCGCTCCGCCATGACACTTTGAAAAAAACAACCAAACATATCACGCGGCCACGCTCCAATTCGGCCATCGAAACGCAAGTCATCTGCTCTGCCTCCGATTCAGTCTATCGCGACATGAGCCAAAAGAAAATTTACTACTTCGGCCAAGCTGAAGCTAAATACGACGATATCACCCTCAAAGCCGATTATCTTGAATTCGACCTTGAGACCAACACCTGCAAAGCCCGAGGCACTGTCGACTCAATCGGGAAAACGCGCGGCCGTCCCGTATTCACCCAAGGCGAGTCCACTTTTGAGGCCGAAGAGATGCTCTACAACTTCAGGACCAAGAAAGGCATTATTACCAAAGTGTGGACGGAGGAAAGCGGTGGTTATCTGCATGGCCAGCGCGTCAAACGCATGGATGACAACAGTATCAATATCCGATCAGGCGGCTATACCACCTGCGACCTCAAAGAGAACCCACACTATCAATTCAAATTCACCAAAGCCAAAGTCATCCCCGATGACAAAATAGTCACCGGGCCCATCTATATGACCATCTCCGACATACCTCTGCCTTTGGCGCTGCCTTTTGCCATGATTCCCAACACAAAAGGCAAAAAGTCTGGTCTCATTATCCCTACTTATGGTGAGTCGGCCAACCGAGGTTTTTATCTTGAAAACGGCGGCTATTACTGGGCCATCAACGACTATTACGACCTCCAGGTACTCGGCGACATCTACACCCGTGGCTCGTGGGGCATCAAGCCGACGTTCCGCTACAACAAGCGCTACAAGCACAACGGCTCGATAGCTTTGGGCTTCGCCGTCAACAAGATAGGCACAAAAGGCGCTGCCGACTATCAGGAAAGCACCGACTTCAAAATCCATTGGACCCATAAGCAAGACCCGAAGTCGCATCCGCGGCGCAATTTCTCAGCCGACGTGAATATTGTCAGCTCCAACTTCAACAAGTACAACGCCCAAACCGTCAACGACCAGCTGAGCAACACTTTTAAGTCGAGCGTCGCCTACCAAACCAATTTCGGCGGCAAGGTCTATCTTACCCTCAATGGCAGCCACAGCCAAAACACACTGACACACCAAGTCACCGCATCTCTGCCTGAACTCACCTTGACTGTCAACACCTTTTATCCTTTGAAAAATGTAGGAAAAGCGGGCAAAAAACGCTGGTACCAAAGCCTGAGTACAAGCTATACGATGAACGGCAAGGCTTACATCAACGGTGTGGACTCAGTGCTTTTCCAGGGTATTACAGATAATTTTGGCGAGTGGGCCAAGTACTTTTTCCGTGAACACGTGCAAACAGGTATTTCGCATAGGATTCCCATCAGCGCAACCATCAAACTGTTCAAGCACTTTTCTTGGACCAACTCATTGACCTTCAACGACTACATGTATTTCAAGCATACCGTACAGCAATGGGTAAGCGATAGCGACTCGACTGGACACGTACAGACCGACACCATTCATGGCTTCCGCAACTTAGTAGACTTCAATGCGAGTACAAACCTTACCACGAAAATCTATGGTATGGTCAACTTCGCAAACGGCCCCATCCGTGCCATCCGTCACGTTTTCACACCATCCATCGGATTCACTTACCGTCCCGACTTCAGTGACCCGAAATGGGGTGTTTACGATTCCTACATTGATGGAGAAGGCAACGAGCAGACTTACAACAAGTTCGGCAACGCCCTCTTTGGCACGCCCTCTCAAAACCAACAAGGATTGCTTACTTACAGCTTTGGCAACAATCTGGAAATCAAGGTGCCGTCAAGTGCCGACACTATCACGGGAATCAAGAAAATCCCAATTTTAGAATCATTCTCTATCTCGGGCAATTATGATATCACCAAAGATTCTTTAAACTTCTCTCCCATATCGGTCAGCGGGCGCACCACCTTATTTAAGAAACTGGGCATCAACTATAGCAGTTCGTGGGATCCCTATGCTGCCGACTCGTTAGGACACCGCATCAACCGTTTCGAGATTGTCGACAACGGGCGGCTGTTCCGCAAGACCAATTCTTCGTGGCGCTTCAGCATGAGCTATTCCTTCAACCAAAACGACCTCAAGAAACTGAAAGGCGAGAAAAGCAGCAAAAACCTTCGCGACGAAATCAACGAAAACGCCCGACAATCGAACATGTTCGACCCTGATGAACTAAACGAAATCTTGGGAAATCCCAACGCTTATATCGACTGGACCACGCCTTGGTCGCTCTCAGTTAGCTACAACCTCACCTACACAACATCTATTGCTTATGCTGCCTTCATGGGCATCGCTACGAACACATACGTACACACCATCGGCCTCAACGGCGACATCAGCATCACACCAAAATGGAAAGTCACTTTCTCAACGGGTTGGGACTTCGTCAACAACAAGATTTCATACACCAACCTCAGTGTCTACCGCGACTTGCACTGCTGGGAAATGCGCTTCAACTGGATTCCTATCGGCAGCTACAAGAGCTGGAACTTCACCATCAATGTGAAAGCGCAAGCGTTGAAGGACTTGAAGTATGAGAAGAAGAAAGATTATAGGGATAATTAATGCAGAATGATGAATTATAAATGCAGAATTGGAGCAAAGTCCAATAATGTGTCTCACAATTCTGTATTCAACATTCTGAATTCTGAATTTATTGCTATCTTTGCACATTCAAACCATTAAAATTATCGCTTATGAAAAAACTGATTACCCTTCTACTCGCGCTGGCCATCGGTTTTGGCCTGAAAGCGCAGTGTCCTTTGACACAAGCCGTTGACTTCACGGCTACTGACGTCCACGGCACAGAAGTCCACTTGTTCGACATTCTCGACGGCGGACAATACGTGCTCATTGACTTTTTCTTCACTACTTGCGGTCCCTGCCAGCAGGCCACCCCGAAGGTTGTCGAATCCTACTACGCTATGGGTTGCAACATGCACGACGTATTCTACATGGAAATCGCTACAGGCGACAGCGATGCCGCTTGTCTCAACTGGGTGAACACCTACGGTGTGGAATACCCCACCATCAGCGGCGCCGCTGGCGGTACGGGCATCTGCAACCAATACCAAATTCCCGCCTATCCTACCCTCATCGTCATCGCTCCTGACCATTCCATCGTCATCCAAGACCTGTGGCCCATCAACAATGCCCAGACCATCATCACTACTTTGGAAGGCCTCGGCCTGCAACAGCATGACTGCAACACGCCGAGTTACAACCCGCAGGTGAGCATCACGGTTGATCAAGTGTTGGAGACCGAGGTGACGGCCACCTTCACGCCCAATGAGGATTGCGCCTCTTACGGCTATATGATGGCCACCGAAGCCGAAATTCAGGAATGGATGGGCATCGCCGGCCTCGACTTGCCCGAATACCTTTGGACCTATGGCATCCCTGGATCGGGCGAAATGTCGAACACCTTCACCGACCTGACGCCCGACACAGAATACGTCATCTATGCTGTGCCTGCCGACATCGACGGCAACCTGGGGGAAGTCGTGCAAGTGCCTGTCACCACCACGCCTGGCGGCGGCAACTATGACATCATCCCCGACTTCACTGGCACCGACATCGACGGCAACGAGATCCATCTTTATGACATCCTCGATGCTGGCCAACATGTGCTCATCCACTTCTTCTTGGTGGACGACACTTACAACTTCATGCCTTACATGACGGAATCCTATCACCTCTTCGGCTGTAATGCCCATGATGTGTACTATATGGAAGTGACACCCAACGGCTACAATGATGCCGCCCGCGCTTGGGCTGAGCAATATGGCGTGGAGTATCCCACCATCAGCCGCGACGGTGGTGCCAACAGCTTCGTGCAAAGCATCCCTGTGGGCTTCTATCCCACCGTGATGCTCATCAACCCCAACCACGAAATCGTCATCCCCGACATCTATCCCATCACTAGCATACAAACCATCGTTGATGCACTGACGGGTGAAGGCATCGAGCAGCACGACTGCCCAACAACTGGAGAACTGGTTATGAGTACCGATACGGTTTATATTGTTAATGAAGGATGTTATACTGTGCCTGGTGAAATCACCATAACTAACATGAGTTTTGAAGCAGTACAGATTATGGAATACACTTCTGAAGAATTCACAATCCAATGTCATGAAGGCGATGATCCATATTATGGAAATGATATTGCTGGTTTATTTATCGCCCCTTCAGATAGTTTACATGTTTATGTGTCTGCCTATGGAATGGGAGAGAATGGTTTGTATATGGGAACGATGCGTCTTATTACCACAATCGGTGACTATGAAATAGCCATTATTTATGAAGAGAATGTGGGCATGGAAGAATCTCCATCAAATCTTTGTTGCCTCTTCCCCAACCCTGCCAACGACTTCGTGACCCTCAAGGGCGAAAGCCTCGGCACGGTGCGCGTCTACAACACGCTCGGGCAGGTGATGGACGAATTTGAGGCCAACGGAAGCGAGCTCCGCATCAGCACGGCTGGTTACGAAAACGGCATATATTTCGTCAAGGCCAATGAAAAGACAATGAAATTTGTTGTGAAACACTGACATACAATAGGGCTGCCACACTGTGACAGCCCTATTATTGAACATCCCCCAATCGAACAACTCCTACCTAATCAAAACGTATAGCCGAACGAGAAATAGCCTCCGAAACGGCTTTTCTCGGCATAGTTGGACCAATGGGCGGTGAGTGAAATGGGCCCCAGAATGCTGTTGTAGGAATACTTCAGCCCGGCGCCGTGGGTCATGAAGTTGACGATGTCGGGAAACGACATGCCACCAGTACCCAACATGCCCCACGGCACCGAGGTGTTATACATCGCTGTCAGGTAGTGCTTGCCGTAGAAGTTGTAGCGCAAGTCCAAACGCAGGATGCTGACGTTGCTCTCGTCCAAGCCGTCCTCGACGCTGGTCAAGCCGATGAAGGGCATTTGGTTTTCGAAGTGGCGCCCCGCGATTTCGCCTCCGCCAACATTCCTCAAATTGTAGTATTGGACCAACGACGCATTGCTGACGATGCTACCGATATAGCGGCCATACACCTGCGGGATGATGCTGAAACGTCCGTTGGCAGGCGTGATGTAGGCTTGGAAGGTGTAGTTGATGTCGAAATACTTCTCTTTGGTGGAAGTCAGGTAGTAATAGTTGCTGCTCAGGTTGGCCAAGATGCCGTGATTGGCGAAATAGGGGTCGTCCAGATTGTCGTATTGCATCCTGACGAAAGGAGCCAATAGCGTGTTATCCTTGAAATAGTACTCGTCGAAGGTGCTTGCCTCGAAGGAGGATTTGTCGTAGGTCGTATAGATGAATGATGCGCCCACATTGGTGCTGAAATTGAGCAGGTGGAACTCCGAAATGCTGGCGCTGGCTTTCATTTGCAGGTAGTGCAGGTTGATATACTTGTCGAGGTAGCCTCTTGTGCGGAAATGCTCGTCCCTGTAGTCGGCGGTCACATTGAAATTGGCGAGCGACGAGCGCGAGTAGGTGTAGTAGAGGCTGAGTTTGGGGTTGTAGCTGAGTTTGGCTTGAAGGCCGAATTTCGATGCGCCAAAACGTTTTTCGTTGAAGTTGATGCCGAGCAGCAAGGCGGCGCCTTCCTCGGTGTCGTAGCGCAGGCCGAGGCCCATCACATGGGGCGCAGAGCGTTTCACGTTGACGGTGAGGTCGTAGTCGTTTGAGGTTGGCCCTTGTAGGTGCAGCGAGTCGTTTTCCTTGACGGTGTAGGTGATCTCGTCGAAGCTGCCCGTGCCACGGAAGATGCTCATCTTCTGTTCGATGTCGGCATTGGAGTAGAATCTTCCGGCTTTCAGGTCGCCTTTGCGGATGAGCCAGCGGCTTTCGCGGCCACTAATGCCTTCGATTTTGATGGAACTGATAAACACCGAGTCCTGCATGAGGTTGAGAGCCTTGGGGGCATGAAGCTGTTTGCCGACGGAAGTCCCATTGGCCGCATCGAGCCTTTGCTTGATGGCCAACAGCTTGTCGTGGTATTTTTCGGCCTGCTGGTAGCCTCGGTTGACCAAGGTGTCGATGGCTTCGGGTGTGAAGCTGAGCATTCCAAAGCCCGTGATGTCGGGCACGATGCGGATGTCGCAAAGCTCGCGGTTCTCCTTGCGTTTGGCGCTCGTGGTGTTGATGAGCAGGCGACCCATCACTTGGGGCAGCGACTTCAGGTCGTTGGCCGTGATGCCTTTCTCGCTTGTCACCTCAACGCCGATGATGATGTCGGCTCCCATCTCCTTGAGCACGTCGGCGGGGAAATTGTTGACCAAGCCGCCGTCGACGAGGACGCAGTCGCCCATCTCGACAGGGGCAAACACGCCTGGGATGGCCATGCTGGCACGCATGGCCGTAGGCACGACGCCATGACGCAAAACGACTTCCTTCCCGGTGATGAGGTCGGTGGCCACACAAGCGAAAGGAATAGGCATGTCGTCGAAGTCCATCTCTTCCTGGTAGCCCACGCAAAGGTCGTTGAACAGGTTGATCAACGAGCTGTTGTTGACGTAGGCACTCGGCAGTTGGCTGAGCAGGTTGCCTTTTTCGGCTTGCTTGCGAAGCGAGCCGTCGCCAAACGGGATGTTGAGCACGTTGGTGCTTCGCCGTTCGCGCATGTCCTTGGAGAGGTAGGTGCGGTCGATTTTGTTGCCGATCATTTCGTTCCACTGGATGTTCGAAATGAGTCGCGTCATCTCGTTGGGTTCGTAGCCCATGGCGTAGAGGCCGCCGATGATGGAGCCCATGCTGGTGCCCGCCACATAATCAACGGGAATACCCATTTCCTCTAGGTATTTCAATACACCAATATGGGATGCTCCTTTGGCACCTCCTCCACCTAACACCACGCCCACTTTGAGACGGGGAGGACGAATGGTATCGTTTTGGGCTTGAAGCATCAACGAAGCCGACATCAAAAGGATAATCAAGTAAATCTTTTTCATTTTTTCGGAATTAGGGTGATAAAACGCGCAAAAATAAGGTTTTTCGGTAAAACTACACAAAAAAAGAAAGCCGCTCATTGAGCGGCCTTCCATTACCCCAAAAGTTTATTTGAGTGAATAGGAACGATTATTTCTTCTTCAATTTACCCAAACGAGCGGTCACCTTATAGGTGGTCTTTGAGTAGATGTCAGTGCCAAGTACCGGAGCGTGACGGTGGGATTCCACTTGTGGATAGACCACTACGTCATAGCCCGGGTTCTTTTGCATCAGGTCAAACAGAGCATAGTTAGCACCTGAAGGAATAGCTATTCCGACGTAAGGAATAACTGTGCCAAAGTCAGAAGTAGTACCGATTTCCTCAGTGCCGAAGAGGTGTTGCCAGTCGATGCCGATCACACGGACGACGGTGGCTTCACCAGTCACTTGATCAGAGAGGGTGAAGTCGTCAGCATGATACTCAACATAGGCTTCGGGACTCTTCATGCTGTGGCGGTAAGTGTTGCAGCTCGCCATGAACAACAAGGCGATACCGCAAATCAGTAACAGTCTGAATTTTTTCATGATTCTTTGATTTTAGTTAATTGATTTAGTTAATTATGTGATTATTAATGGGGTCATTTTTTGAAGTTGCTAGAAAAGCTAATGGTTCCATAGATGGCATGGCTTGTGGCCATGGCACCGATTTCGAGGAACTCGATGGGCCTGACCATCAGTCCCGCTCCATAGTTGAAGTGGTTATTGATGCCATCGCGCTCATAGTCGTGATAGATGCGGTGATCTTCCGAATCCACCCCGATGGAGTTGCCGATGGTTCTTCCCCAAGTCTCGTTGCTGTAACCTATCACCGGGGTCAGAAAGAGCCACGGAAGCACTGGAATCTGATAGCCAACATTGATGGTGAGGGCTGTGTGGTCGGGATACTCATTAAAAGTAATCTTTCTGTCCCAGCGATGCTCAGGGTTCTGATAGATGAAGTCGAGATATAGGCCAGCAAAAGAGAAGTTGGCGCCAATGCCGAAGCCGGCATACTCCTTGTTGATGCCACTGCCGTTGAAGTCATAGCCAACACACCCTAAGTTTAAACCGATAGAGGCACGTTGGTTGTTCGAGAAATCGAACCATTGCGCCTTGGCACTGCCCACCAATAGGGCTAACATTGCCACGAGAAAAAACGTTTTTTTGTTCATTTTTGTGTCCTTTATAAAGATAAGGGAGCCTCGAACGAGGCCCCCTATTAATATGGTATTACATCATCAGGAACGACATCATCACACCAGCTGCAACGGCTGAGCCGATAACGCCGGAGACGTTGGGGGCCATGGCGTGCATGAGCAGGTGGTTCGACGGGTCGTATTTCTGACCTTCCACTTCGACGACGCGGGCACTGTCTGGCACAGCCGAAACGCCAGCGGCACCAATCATCGGGTTGATCTTCTCCTTCAGGAAGAGGTTCATGAACTTGGCACCGAGCAAGCCGCCAGCCGTGGCCACGGCAAACGAGCAGGCTCCGAGCACAAAGATCTTGATGGAGCTTGAAGTCAGGAACACGGAGGCTTGCGTTGAAGCACCAACCGTGAGACCCAGAATCATGGTCACGATGTCAATCAACGGGTTGGAGGCGGTGTTTTGCAAACGCTTCACCACGCCCGACTCCTTGATGATATTGCCGAAGAACAGCATTCCTAACAGCGGCAGGGCCGTGGGGCTGATGAAGGTGGTCAGGATGAGGCCGACGACGGGGAACATGATCTTTTCGGTCTTGTTCACCATACGCGGGGCGCGCATCTTGATAAGGCGTTCTTCCTTGGAGGTCAGCGCGCGGATGATAGGCGGCTGGATCACAGGCACCAAAGCCATGTAGGAATAGGCTGCGATGGCGATGGGGCCGATGAGGTTGCGTGTGCCGTTTGTGCCGTTGGCCAAACGAGACGAGAGGAAGATGGCGGTGGGACCGTCGGCACCACCGATGATACCGATGGCACCGGCCTCACGCAGGTTGAAACCAAGATACAAGGCTCCGATGAAGGTGAGGAACACGCCCAATTGGGCAGCGGCACCGAGGATCATCAGCTTGGGATTGGCGATGAGCGACGAGAAGTCGGTCATGGCGCCGATGCCCAAGAAAATCAAGGGCGGATAGACACCCGAGGTCACGCCGAAGTACAGGTAGTTCAGCACACTGCCTTTTTGGTAAAGACCCGTTTGGAGGTTCAGCTCACCGCTTTGGAATACCTCGTTCATAAAGGCTTTCACGTTCTCGATTTCGGTGGCTGCCAAGCCATATTCGGTCAACTTAAGGTGGTCGACCTCCTTGATGGCCTCGCTCAACACCATGTGTTTGTTGCCGTCGCCGTCAAAGATGGTGAGCAGCATGGCTTTGGCTGTTTCCAAGTCAAAGCTATAGGCCCCTGAGGCTATGGCGTTTTGCGCAAAGTCGATGGCTTCTTGTAGCGTGACACCATTGCCTTGGAAGAACGGGATGTTACCGCAAATGATACCCGTGCCAATCGGGATGAGCAGCATAGGTTCAAACTCGAAACGGACGGCCAGGAAGATGAAGAGGATACCCACCAGGATCATGATGAGGTTACCGATCTTGCAATTGCGGAAGCCCGTGAGCAGCCAGAAGTTGCTCAAGCCTTCCTTCAGGCGTTCGTTGGTCGTCATTTCCTTCACTTCGGCCTGGGCCACGTTGGCTTTCTTGACGTTCTTGCCTTCCAAAGCCGTGACGCGTTGGTCGAGGTTTTCGATTTGCTGTCCAAGTTCGGCCGTCTTTGCCGATTCGGCCACGACAGCGTCAGCGATTTCGGCCAACTGGGCGTTGCTTTGCTCAGCGGTCATCTCGCTCACCTGCTCGGTCTTCGCGAGGTCGGCGACCTTGGTGGCGAACATCGGGTTGTTGACAACCAGCATGTTCAGCAGCATCAGGAGCACCAACGAACCGATGATGACCGCAGGTTTTCTGTAGATACTTTTCTTGCCTAACATGACCTTATCCGATTACGATTAAAGTATCACCTTGGAGCACATTGTCGCCCTGGCGGCAGTTGATGGCGGTGATGGTACCGTCAGCTTCGGCCAGCAGGTTGTTTTCCATCTTCATGGCTTCGTACATGAGCAGCTTGTCGCCCTTCTTGACGGCGTCGCCTTGCTTGACGAAGATCTGCATGATGGTTCCGGGAAGCGGAGCAGCCATCTTGTAGCCCGCGCCACCGACGGCGGCAGGTTTCGGAGCGGCACTTTGAGTCGAGGCGCTTGCGGCGGGCTTGGCAGCCGGACGGGCCACGGGAGCCACCACAGGAGCGGTCTGCTCTTCCATTTCCACTTGATATTCGGTGCCATTCACATTGACGGTGGCGATGTTGCCCTCAATGTTCTGGACTTCTACTTCGTATGGTTTCCCACTAATGGTGAATTTGAATTTTTTCATTGTTGTTCAGTTTAACGTTTCCAGTGTCTAACTCCGTAATTCTTGTCGTTCCACGAGGTCTGCCGACGCTCGATGGTGATGACGTTGCTCTCCTCGTCGTGGAGGTTGGTCGTAAGGTACAGGGCCATACCGATGGCAGCTTGCACCTCAGCAGGAATCTCGCCTTCGGCCAGCTTGGTCGTGGGCTTCACCGTCACAGGCTTGATCTCCTTCACCTCATTCTTCTTGGCGTCCTTTTTCTTGAAATAGGAAGCCACGCCGCTGAAGATCATCGAAAGGATGGCGAGGGCGAGGATGACGATGAGGAATCCTGCGATGGTGACGATCCAGCCTTTGGTGTAGACCCAGTCTTCGTGAGCTAACAGTAATGTAAATTGTAACAGGTTCATCGTTTCAAGGATTTACGGTTACAGCGGGATGTTCGAATGTTTCTTCTCGGGGTTGGCGAGGCGCTTCGTCTCAAGGGTGCGCAGGGCACGGATGACACGGAAACGGGTATTGCGCGGCTCAATCACGTCGTCGATGTAGCCGAACTTGGCGGCCTCATACGGGTTGGCGAACTTCTTGGTGTATTCATCCACCTTTTGGGCAACGAACTCGGCTCGCTCTTCAGGATTGGTGATCTCGGCGATCTTCTTGCCATCGAGCACCTCAACGGCGCCACTGGCACCCATCACGGCGATTTCAGCCGACGGCCAAGCGTAGTTCACGTCGTTGCGCAGCTGCTTGCAGCCCATCACGAGGTGCGAACCACCGTAGGACTTACGCAACGTGACGGTCACCTTCGGCACGGTCGATTCGCCGTAGGCATACAGCAACTTGGCGCCGTGGACGATGATGCCGGCATATTCTTGGCCTGTGCCAGGCAGGAAGCCAGGAACGTCGACCAAGGTCACAATCGGGATGTTGAAGGCATCGCAGAAGCGCACGAAACGGGCGCCCTTGCGCGAAGCGTCGCAGTCCAACACGCCAGCGAAGAAAGCCGGGTTGTTGGCCACGATACCGACCGACATGCCATCGAAGCGGGCGAAGCCGACGATGATGTTCTTGGCGTAGTTCTTGTGGATTTCGAGGAAGTCGCCGTTGTCGACGATGGCCGTGATGATGTCGGCCACGTTATAAGGCTTGTTCGGGTTATCAGGGATAATCTGGTTTAGAGCGTCTTCCATACGATCGATGGGGTCGTTGCACTCCACGAGCGGGGCGTTCTCCATGTTGTTTTGCGGGATGAAGGAGAGCAGACGACGGATGAGACCGAGGCCTTCCTCTTCGCTCTCGACGGCGAAGTGGGCCACGCCCGACTTCTGCGAGTGGATGCGGGCACCACCGAGGTCGTCGGTCGAAACGTCTTCACCGATGACGGTCTTCACCACTTTCGGGCCAGTGAGGAACATGTAGCTGTTCGCATTGGTCATGATGATGAAGTCAGTCAGTGCAGGCGAATACACGGCACCACCGGCGCAGGGGCCGAAGATGGCCGAAATCTGCGGGATGACACCCGAAGCGTTGATGTTGCGTTGGAAAATCTCAGCGTAACCGGCGAGGGAACGTGAGCCTTCCTGGATACGGGCACCGCCCGAGTCGCAGATGCCGATGACGGGAGCGCCAACCTTCATGGCTTGGTCCATCACCTTGCAAATCTTGAGGGACATGGTCTCGCTCAAGGCACCGCCAAACACGGTGAAGTCTTGGGCGTAGACATAGACGACGCGGCCGTCGATGGTGCCATGACCGGTGACGACGCCGTCGCCGAGGTACTGTTGCTTGTCGAGACCGAAATCGACGGTGCGATGGGTCACGAACATGTCAGTCTCTTCGAAGCTGCCTTCATCTAGCAGGATGGCGATGCGTTCGCGAGCCGTCATCTTGCCCTTGGCATGCTGGGAATCGATGCGCTTCTGACCACCACCGAGGCGGGCTTCATTGCGCTTCTCCAGCAATTCCTGGATTTTCTGTTCAATTAACATGGTTATATGTGTTTTTATTTGTTCTTGTTTTCACACAGTTCGGTCAACACGCCGAAGGTCGATTTCGGGTGCAGGAAGGCGATGCTCAAGCCCTCAGCGCCCGGACGCGGAGCCTGGTCGATGAGGCGGATGCCCAATCCCTTGGCTTCTTCAAGATGGCCTTCGATGTTCTCCACGGCAAAGGCGATATGGTGCATGCCACCGCGACCGTTGTTGTTCTCGATGAACTTGGCGATGGTGCTTTCGGGCGAAGTGGGTTCCAAAAGCTCGATTTTGGTCTGGCCGCAGCGCAAGAAAGCGGTTTTCACTTTCTGGTCGGCGACTTCTTCGATGGCGTAGCACTTAGTGCCAAGCAATTTTTCAAAGAAAGGAATGGACTCGTCCAAGCTTGTGACGGCGATTCCAATGTGTTCAATGTGAGATGGTTGCATAATTATTCGAATAATTTTATTATAAAAAATACGTATTTATTAAATCGGTGCAAAGGTATGACAATTAATTGAGGTTTGCAAAGGAAAAGTTGATGGAATTGGAATCTGAGGAAATTTGCTTAAAAAGGGAATTCCCTCAGTCTTGAAAAACACCAAGTGAATCCAAATCGTGGCACAATTGGGTGGTAAACAATTCCGCCCCAGTTTTGTTCAAATGTGTCGCATTATAAAAATATGCTGTATCGTATGATATGGAATCGTAAATATAATCTAATACGGGAATGTCATATTTTTCGGAAAATCTTTTTCTAAAATCATAAAAGTCTGAAAGGTTTTCAACCTTTTCAGTAGCCCCAACATATATTGGTGAACTAACGAATACAATATCTATATCATCCCTTTGTAATTCAGCCAAAAATGAATCAAACTTTTCCACAATACTGTTTTGGGGATTGAATTTGATTTTTTCTATTTCCATCATTTTTTTCCCATCCCATTTTGAGGGATTTCCCCAATACCCTTTATACCAATTCTTTTGATTCCACCAAACACTATCATCACTCATCAATGATAATAAACCCTGATAATAATATCTATACATAGGGACATTCAATTCCATCACATCGAATTGTTCCTGATTCTTTATCAACCTGCGCATAAAGGGATTCACAAAATAAGGATAATACTGTTCCCTATCGGCTCTTGAACCCTCCCAATTACCATAATAATCAAAATTAATTATTAAGTATGAAGGTTTCTTCTTTTGATAATGACGATATACATCATAGAATACAATTTGCCGATTAATATGAAAAGCATTCTGCCCAAGTACATATGTATTAGTGCACAACATTGAATCCATTATGTATGGGTCATATTGTCTTAACGCACGAGAAGATCCCAAAACAAGCAAATCCGCTTCTATTGTATCGTGAATAATGCAATTCCATGGCTTGTAATAGTGATATTGTGAATGACAAAGCCTTCTTGTAAAAGCATAATCCAGAACAATATTAATAACCAACAAGACACAAATCACCAACATTGTTGTTTTAAAAAACTTTTTCATCAGAATTGAAAGTATATAAATTGTGAAGGCGTTGTCGCCATAAAAAACAAAACAAACTCTATCAACAAAACCACAAGAGCGTATCTTGTCAAAGGTTTTAGGTTTGCAATATCAAACCCATGTTCCTTCTCCCGTTGCAGCCACTCCACTACCAACATAATGGTAATAAAAATGACATTGCTTAATGCAATTTTCTTCTTGATGAAAACCATAAATAAACTCACATCGAACATTCCACAAACATACTCCCAAGCCATCCCAATACTCTCTGCCCTAAAGATTATCCATCCAAATACCGCCAAAAAGAAAGTAAAAAGCATCTGGCCTAATTCCTTAATAGTCGGCAAAATGTGACCTTCAGCTACCTGATTCGTGTATTTCCTATTCTTGCCCGTAAGGATCAAAGGTAGAAAAAGCAAAGCATGATATGCACCCCAAACGATGAAGGTCCAATTGGCACCATGCCATAAACCACTTACGAGAAAAATGATGAAAGTATTCCTAATTACCTTTGCTTTACTTACTCGGCTACCACCCAACGGAATATAGACGTAATCCCTAAACCATGTCGTCAGACTGATGTGCCACCTGCGCCAAAACTCCGCAATGTCACGACTAAAATACGGCACGTTGAAGTTGCGCATCAGCTTGATGCCAAACAGCTTGGCCGTTCCTATCGCAATGTCACTGTAGCCAGAGAAGTCGCCATAGATTTGGAAAGTGAAGAAGATGGCAGCAAGAAGCAAGGTGCTTCCGCTTTCGTTCGTGTAATTCGAGAAAACTTGGTCCACATACACCGCGCAATTGTCGGCCACCACTATCTTTTTAAATAAGCCCCATAGGATTTGACGCATTCCGTCAACGGCGGTGTCGTAATCGAACTCCCTTTTCTTTAGGAACTGAGGCAAGAGGTTGGTTGCCCGCTCGATAGGGCCTGCCACCAGTTGCGGGAAGAACGAAATAAAAGCAAAAAAAGCAATAATGTCAGTCGTAGGCTCTATCTTGCCACGATAGACATCGATGGAATAACTTAGGGCTTGGAAGGTGTAGAACGAGATGCCTACGGGAAGTATCACCTTCAACAACAAACCATCAGTGGAAATATGGAATAATTGCCCAAACTCGGTGACGAAAAAGTCGTAATACTTAAATGTAGCCAAAATGCCCAAATTTAGGATGATGTTGAGCCACATCCAAGTCTTGGCTTTTTTATTCGATTCAGCTTTCCCAATAAGCAATCCGCTACCCCATGAGCAGAACGAAGTAAAGGCTATGAGCAACAAAAAACGCCAGTCCTACCAACCGTAGAACACATAACTCGCCACCACCACGAAAGCATTCTGCAACCTCAACTGGTGCTCCGACTTGCTGATGAAGCGATCGAAAACAAACCAATAGAGAAGAAATACTATCGGAAGGAATATCGCGAATTGTATGGAATTGAATAACATAACTTCATGTTTTATAGACACAAAGGTAGAAAAACAACCAAGACAAAAGCAATAATGCTAAGAAGCGAAGCAACAGTACTAAAAAATGGGAAAGCCTGATTGATCAGGCTTTCCCGAAAGTGTATTGAATCAGCAATCAACCCAATCTCTTGAACTGGCAGGTAAAGTGACGCATCAGCTCGGCTTCCCAAGTGATTTCAAGACCGCGCTTGATGCTGTCGCGACGGTCGTACACATTTTTCAAGGCTGCAGCAATCACGTCCATGTGGTTGTTGGTGTAAACACGGCGCGGGATGCAGAGACGCACGAAGTCGTTGCCACCGAAACGGTTCTGGCGCGTGACAGGGTCACGGTCGGCCAAAACATAACCAATTTCACAAGCACGGATGCCAGCTTCAAGGTAAAGCTCGCAGGTCAACGTCTGGGCGGGGAACTCTTCCTTCGGAATCTGGGTCAACACTTTGTCGGCATCAACAAAGATGGCGTGACCACCAGCAGGACGCTGGTAAGGAATGCCGTACTCATCAAGTTTAGCAGCGAGGTAGTGCACTTGCTTGATGCGGGTCTCAACCATGTCGAATTCGATGTTTTCTTTCAAACCGACGGCCAGGGCGTCCATGTCGCGGCCGTTCATACCGCCATAGGTCAAGAAGCCCTCGAAGGGGATGCAGAACAACTTGGCACCTTCGTACCAATCCTTCTTGTTAGTAGCAATGAAGCCACCCATGTTGACAAGGCCGTCCTTCTTGGCAGACATTGTCATTGAGTCAGCATAGCTGAACATCTCAAGGGCGATCTCGCGGAGGGTCTTGTTCTCATAACCCTTTTCGCGCGTCTTGATGAAATAAGCATTCTCAATGAAACGAGCGCTGTCGATGTTGACCGGCACGCCGTATTTGTGGCAGAGCTCGCAGGTCTCGCGGATGTTCTGCATGCTGACAGGCTGACCGCCAACGGTGTTGTTCGTCACGGTAAGGACCATGAAAGGCACATTACCTTTGTTCTCTTTCAGCACCTTTTCAAGCTTTTCGAGGCTGACGTTGCCCTTGAAGGGAACTTCAAGCTGGGTATCGTAAGCCTCAGGTACGGTAACGTCAATGGCAAAGGCCTTACGGCTCTCGATGTGGCCCTTGGTAGTGTCGAAGTGGGCGTTGCCAGGAACGACCATACCAGGTTTCACGAGGTAAGAGAACAGCACGTTCTCAGCAGCACGGCCTTGGTGGGTAGGGATGACGTACTCAAAGCCAGTGAGTTCTGTAATGGTGTCCTTCATGTGATAGAACGAACGGGCACCGCCGTAGCTCTCGTCGCCTTGCATCATAGCGGCCCACTGACGGTCGCTCATGGCGCCGGTGCCGCTGTCGGTCAGCAAGTCGATGTAGACATAGTCGCTCTTCAGCATAAAGACATTCTGGTGGGCTTCGTTGAGCCACTTCTCGCGTTGTTCGCGGGTGGATTTCTTAATGGGTTCAACCATCTTGATTTTCCAAGCTTCTGCAAATGGTAATTCCATAATTCAATTGATTTAAAGATTTAATATTTAATGATTTAAAATTATTAGATTTGTGTTGAAAGCTCCCCTGTGGAGAATGAATAAAGTGGTTGTGTTTGAAAGCGACGGCAGGAAGAAATTAGGAGGTTAGAAGATGCCATAAGCATAGCCTATGACACAATGGCAAACCGCCATTCCTCGTCTGAGAATCTCTCAGAAACGATCACGTTCCTTGATGTTCAAGTAAACCATATTACCAAAAATGTGAGGCATTAATATAATAATAAGGTGCTTTCAAAAAACGCTTCAAAATTACGGTTTTTTTGGGAAACACAAGACAGATAGTAGAGTTTTTTCTATCTTACCTAACAATTAATGATCAATAGTCCGTTAAATTTTGACTAGCTACGCCGCGTTAGCGACACCATAATACAAGAGTTCTTTGAAATCGTTGGTATTTAATAGTCTGTTCGGCATCTTTCCAGACAGCACGGAAAATCTGCGG
>Ga0247611_10000558_pt1 | contig 75326 bp, 116 predicted proteins | sample 177DNAGHGhighgp2_FD_192422 | JGI IMG/M metagenome (GOLD analysis project Ga0247611, IMG submission 192422) | Sheep rumen microbial communities from Palmerston North, Manawatu-Wanganui, New Zealand - 1770 DNA GHGhigh gp2 | ecosystem: Host-associated > Mammals > Digestive system > Stomach >... | reverse complement strand
GTCGAACAACCCAGTTACTTTGGCAGATGTATTGAAGATGCCCGAACGTTCGGTTCAAGAGGTTGCCGACAAGATGAAAGCACTGAAAAAGGTTATCAGCGACCCCACAAGCGGAACACACGCGCAAGATGTAAGCAAGATAAGCAGCGAATACCAACGACTTTCGCGCTTACAAGCCGAATTGCTTGGCCGCAACGTTCAACTTACGCATTCGAACAATTATCTTGCGCAATCGTTCGGCTATATCCGCAATCGTACCGTCTATGCCTTGACACTTGGCGCTTTGACAAGTTTTGTTAAGCAAGTGTATGAGGTTCGCGCGCAATACGAACTTTTGGAACGCTCGCTTGGTGTCCTTGTCGGTTCTTTCGAACGTGGTAGTCAAGTGTTTGCCGAATTAAGCGAAATGGCCTTGAAATCGCCGTTCACGCTTATGGAACTTGGCGGCGCCGCAAAACAATTGACGGCATACAACTTTGCCGCCAACGAGGTTGTAGACACGACACGCCGTTTGGCCGACCTAAGTGCGGCGCTTGGCGTGCCTATGGAACGTCTTACGTACAACCTCGGTCAGATTCGCGCACAAACAGTTCTTACGGCACGTGACGCACGCGACTTTGCCAACGCGGGCTTGCCTATCGTCAAATCGCTTGCCGACCATTTTAGCGAACTTGAAGGGCGCGTGGTTAGCACGGGTGAGGTATATTCGCGTATGTCAAAGAAAATGGTGTCGTATAGCGACGTAATGGCCGTTCTGAACGAACTTACCGACGAGGGTGGTAAATTCTTTGACTTTCAAGCAAAGCAAGCGCAGACGCTAAAAGTTCAAATGGCCAATCTTTCGTTGGCGTGGAACAACGCGCTTAACGATATTGGCAAAAGCAACCAATCATTGTTGACGGCACCAATACGTTTCTTAAAGTCGTTGTTCGAGGGGTGGCGTTCTATCGACCATGCCGTCAAAGCGGTTGTGTTCACCATGGGCGCCGTCAAACTTTTACAAGTTGCCGCCGTAGCCCTACAATTGAAATGGGCAAAGGCCGCACAATCCACAGCAACGCAAATGGATTGGATAGGCGTCAAACTTGGCGCGGCGGTTTCCAAGTTGCTTGGTGGCTTGAAGGCTATGGCCGCTAACCCTTGGACATGGGTATTTGCCGTCGTTGGCGCCGCAATTGACCTCGCATACTCATTCTACCAAGCAAGCGAGGCTACCGAGGAACTTAACAACAACATCCGCAAGGCCGCAACCGAAAGCGCCGATTCACTACAAAAGTTCTTCAACAACAAGGGTAACGTGGCGACGCGCGACCTCGCAAGGGAAATGAAACTTACGGCATCGCAAGGTGCAAAGGCGTGGGAATCACTTTCGGACGAACTTTTAGCATCGTCGGCGTCGGCAAATTCGCTTTTGGCCGAACTTGTCAAAATTGACGACATCAACCAACGCGTATCGCTTGGCTTTGATTACGCAACACGTATTCGCGACGTAGAGGGTGTTATGGCAAAGATGGGCGACGACTTTATAAAGGTGTCGCAGACGATGGGTACGTTCGGCATATTCGGTGAGGGACTTGTCGATGACATAAAGGACTACAAGGACGCCCTTGACGACTTTACTGGCACATACGAAACGTTGCGCTTTATGCTAAACGACGACGGAAAATCGGGCAATTACAACAATATAAAGGCCGCTTACGACGAAATGTCTTCCGAAATAGACGTTACTGCGAATAGCATCAAGAACTTTATGGACTTGTATCACATCACCGACCCGTTGCAAATGCGCGAAATTCTTGAACGTGCAAGGGCGCAAATCAAGATTCAAAACCCGAAACTTAGCGGTGAACTTGGCAACATTTTCGACATCGAACTTGACAAGAAACTTAGCGAGTTGACAAACGGCGCTATTTCGGCCAACGAATCGTTGTGGGACGAGTTTACGACAAGATTGCGCCGTAGGGCGTCGGCATTCAGCGACATCACCGACAAAATCTACGACGACACCTATCAATTGACCGAAAAGCAAAACGAGGCAATTGAGGAAACGCTCGCGGATTTCCAAAAGTCCATGCCGCAATACTACGACGCGGTAAAGCAAATGGTTCAGGATGCAAGTGAACTTAAGATTCGTATTGGCTTGACATTCAACGTTAACCAATTGACCGAATTCCAAAAAGAGGTCAACAAACGAATCGAAGAGGCACCAAAAACCATTGATTTCGGCAACCCGTCCATGCTGCCGACCCAAAAGGACGATTTCATGTCTTGGATTGATACTCAACAAAAGGCCATCAAAAACCTCAAAGCCGAAAACAAGCGTCTTGCAAAAGACCAAAGCGATTGGTCAAAACAGCAACAAAAGCTAAACGATGACGAAATTGCCCAACGCACCGAACTTCTTAAACTTTTTGGCCAATCGGCCGAGGAGGAAAAGAAAGGCAACAAGCAAAGGGACATCGCAGGCGAGGCCTTTGCCAACATATCGCAAGCCATCGATGCTATGCGCAAGCGTTACAAGGAATATCGCGACATGGGCGTAAACGGCCAAGACGCGTTGAACAAGGCAACGCAAGAATATAGCAATACGTTGACGCGCAACAACGCAACTTTGCGCAAGTTGGGCGTGACAACCAAGTCAACGAATGACATTGCCAAGATGGATTTGCGCGATTTGCGCGACTACTACACCGAGTTGCTCGAATCGGCAAAACGCCTTAACAACGCCAAGGGTATCGAAACGCTTGAAAAGTCATTGGCAAACATCAACGTCGAAATTACCAAGATTGACTACAAGCGCGTCGTGGACGGCCTTAATTCCGAACTTGACAAGTTAAAGAGCGAGTACGAATTGGCCGTAGATATGGATGCAACACCCGAAATGGGCGAGGTGTTTAAGGAGATGATGGGTCTTTCCGACGACGACGTTCGCGACTTGCCGCGCACCTACAACCAAGTCGTAGCACGCCTACAAAAAGGCATCGACAAGGTATTGAAAGACGCTAACATAAGCGAAACATTCAACCTTGTAGATTCGCTTAATGCCGACAAGTTCAAAGAGTGGGTGGAACAAAACGGCCATTTGCTTGACGACAATTTCGTGAAGGCGCTTGACAAGATACGCAAGTATGCAAGCGACCTAAGACTTAAAGAAAGCAAGTCACAAATCGAGGAATGGTCGAAACTTGTCGAAAAGTACGGCGACATCCAAGCCAAGATGATGAAGATTTACAAGGACAACGCCGAACAACAACTCACAATCGTCCGTCGTTTCGGCGAGGACGAGGACGTGGGGAAGGCACTTGACCTTACAAGCAAAATCAAGTTGTCGCAAGACCCGTCCGAAATCACCCGCTTGCAAGACGAATTAGCCAAGATACTTGAAAAAGTCACCAAGGGAAAGCCTATTGCAATGCAAGCGTTGGATGCGACGAACAAGGAACAAGAGCAAGGCATAAGCAAGGTATGGTGGGAGTCGTTCAAGGATAGCGACCTTTACGCCAAGACGTTTGAAAACCTCGAAAACGTGTCCACAAACACGATTGACCGCATCATCGAGCGTCTTAACGAACTAAAGGAACACGTCAAGGAAGACCCAGCATCGATGAAAGCGTTGATGCAAGCCCTCGAGGATGCCGAAAAGATGCGCGTAAAACGCAATCCTTTCGCGGGTATCATCAGCGGCATCAAGGAATGGTCGGACGCAAGCGAAACGTTGGCATACAACCGCAAGCAACTTGACATTGCCAACAAGGCCGTCATCAACGCCGAAATCGAACTTAACAGGCTTACCGAGGATGCGTCACCAAACGAGGTTGCCAAGGCCACAAACAACCTTACGGAGGCGAAAAAGCGCCAAGCCAAGGCCGAAATCAACGTGGCCGACGCCGAAAACGCCGTCACCAAGGCGCAAGCCAAGGTTATTAGCAGCGTAGATGCAACGGCCAAGTCCCTGCAATCGGCCGAACAAGTCTTTTCGTCAATAAGCGACATATTCCGCGAGTTCGGCGACAACGAAACGGCCGACGCCATCGACGACATCACCAAGGGCTTTAAGATGCTTATTCCAATCATCGTTGCCGTAGGCGTGGCGTTGGAGGCACTAAAGGCCTCTAACGTATGGCTTTTGGCTATCTCGGCCGCACTTAGCGCGATTTACGGCGTATTCAACTTTATTTCCAATAGGAAAGACAGGAAAATCACCAAGCAAATCGAAGAAAGCGAAAGGGCGGTGAAAAACTTGGAAATCGCCTACAAGAGGTTGCAAAACACCATCAACAAGGCGATGGGTGACGCCGAAACAAGCGCAAGACGCGCCGCCGTAGCCAACAAGCAACTGCAACTCACCGAATTGCGGCGACAACTTATGCTTGAGCAATCGCGAACGGGCAAGAAATACGACGAGGACAAGGTTATTGACCTGCGTTCACAAATCGCCGACGCCGAAATCGAACTCCAAAACATGATTGAGGAGGTTACAAGTTCGTTGTTCGGTGAGGATATAAAGTCGGCCGCAGAATCTTTCGTAGATACGTGGGTAGAGGCGTGGCGCGAGGGCGAAACAACGCTTGACAAGATAGAGGAAAAGATGGACGAGATAACGCAAAACATCATCAAAAAGGCCATCACATCCAAAATCGTCGGCAACCTATTGCAACCCCTTTACGACATGGTTGACCAATACACGCAAGAGGCATCGGCGGGCGGCATGACGTTGACGACCAACGAACTTATGGCCATCGCGCGGTTGGCACAAGAGGTGGGCTTGGACATCAACGACGCACTTGGCGCATTCTACAAGAACCTCGAATCGCTTGGCATCATGTCGCAAAGCGTCAACAAGGAAACCGAACTTAGCGACTTGCAAGCGGGCATCAAGGGCATCACCGAGGAACAAGCGTCGGCGTTGGAGGCATATTGGAACGCCAACACACAACAACAATACGTGCATTCGGAACTATTGACGCAAATACGCGACGCCATTTGGGAAATGCAAGACGAAATGCGGGACGGAATACACCAGCAAATCCTTGCACAACTCCAAGCGACGCACGCTATACAAATGTCAATACAATCGGCACTACAAGGCGCCCTTAACCCAAGCGGACGCGCGTTTATGGTTGAACTTACAAGATAAACAATTTAACGTTATTATATGGACGAACTACTATTTTTTCGAAAAAACGCCATAGAAAGTGGCTTGTGCAAGGAATGGAACGACAAGTGGACGGCATGTAATGGCAACAAGGAACGGCTTATGGAGTTGGTGCTGATGCAACAGTCGGCACCATACTTCGCCGATTTTTGCTACCGAAACCTCGGCCTTACACCCGCCTATTGCAAACGCAATTTCGGCGAATACATCAACGGAAACAAGACTTTCATTGATTGCGACAACACATACGGCTATACATACGCCATGTACGTGGAACCCGACACAACGGAACCGCTTACAATCACAAACGACGTCTTGCAACTCCTTTGGTGTCGCGACCTTACGGCCATCCTACCCATGTGCCGTGCAACAAAACTATACGTGAGCAACAAAAGCAACGTCACGATAAGCGGCGACGGATATAACACGATTATAGTCATGTTGTTCGACGAGTCAAAGGTGACACTCGACAATATCGACGACACATCGCGCGTCATCGTATATCGTTACAGCCCTAACGCAAGCGTGGAACTTGGCAAGTTCTTCATTTGCCACAAATTCCAACTCCACGACAAGGAACTTAAACTATAACATCCACAAAGACTATGCTTAGAAACAAGTATTTCATCCGCAAGACACCACAAGACGCATGGCTCGACGTGACAACACGTTTCGACGGCGTGAAAATCACCGCTATAACGGGGTTCGAAGATAGAGGCGAAGCACAAAACGTATATACCGCACAATGGGTGAACGAACAAGAGGAGGACTACCTATTGACCGACAACAAGATTGTCCGAACCAACATCGACCTCGAACTGTCGTTTGCCGTAGCATCACGTTACGCCGCAAATCCGACAACGTTCAACACACAAGCCGCTTACGACGCTTTCGTAGAGTATGTGGCCGATGACGGAGATTTCTACATCAAGTCGTCATACGTCAACAAAATCGCACACGTAGTGTGTCTAAAAGGCGTTAAGCCGACGTTGGTAAAATTGCAACGAGGGAGAAACAGTTGCATATTGGCAACCGCCACACTACATACCCTCGACGCGCCAACAACACCATCGTAGCATATACGCATATATAGAGAGAAAAGACAAACAAACAAAAAGAAACGGGGAGTGTCATCACGACATGTCCCCGTCTTTCATAAATGAATGCGTCTATAAAAGCAAATAACACACACCCGATATATAATAACCAATTAACAACAATGTAACTATTTCAACACCCGACCCCTAAAAGTCTGGCTCGTTATACCCGTCAAGGTCTGGCAACCGCCCGTCATCCCCAAGTTGACTATCACGTATCATCCGTTCCTCCGCCTTGTGCATCACGGATTGCCGAGGATAACTAAACAGGTTGCACGTCTGCCCTATGACAGAATAGCCCCCGTCCTTTTCAACCCCGCGCTCTACAACATAAGGCAAAACCTCACCCTTTACCTCTACCAGCATACCACGCGAGAAATGTTCAAACAAGTACCGCTTGAAGTACGACTTGAAGATTATCGACCAAGTAAGCCAGCGGTCTTGAACCTTGATGCCATCAGAACGAGTGTAACCCTTGCGATATTCACTTAATACCAACAAACACGACCCGTCCAAAACCTTGATACTTTCTATAAACCCTATAACACTAAACGACGCCATACCATATAATGCCAATTAAAGCCCCATATTTGCATTTTAAGCCGCATTTAAGCCACTTTTATGCGAAAAACGATAAATTACACACCTAAACAAAGAAAACGCGTTAGAACGCAAATTTTCACGCCGCAAAGATAAACATATTTTTTTATATGACCAAATTTTTCACGAAATTTTATTTTTTTCAGAAAATTTTTCGATTTTTTTTCTCGAGCTGAAAAAACGATAGACACCATATATTTCGCGGAGTGTGTATTGTCCCCCCCCCCCCTTCTTTTTTCGTGCCATACGCGCGAAAAGACGCCGCGCGGCACGTTTTCGGCACGTTTTTTTAAATTGTTTGTTTTCTTATACGTTCGTCTTTTATCCAAAACACGCGAGAATCTCCGTTTTTTGCATCATTCCAAACGAATGAAAAAACGAAAAGGCATAAAGTAATATAAAAGTAATATAATAAAAGCATAAAGCAATATAATATAAACAATAATAAAAAGACAATAACAATAAAAGAAGAATAATAATATAGCAATAATAATAATAAAGACAATAATAAATAGATAGAAGTATAATAAAGCAATATAAAAGTAATATAATAGAAACAATATAATAATAATAAAGCAATAATAAGATAATAACATATAATAAGCATAATAAATAAATATGAATAAATATATATAAATATACATGTTTTATAAAAGGTTATAATTTAGGAAATAAGCGTTATAAATAGGAATAGACACGAATAAAGAAAAGGAATATAAAAACGAATATCACCGATATATAAGTATTTCTTCTATGTTCTATAATATATTGCAATAATATTCGATATATAAAGACATAGACACGAATATATATATAAATATATGACTATATGCAACAAAATGCGATATAAAGCAAAATAAACGTCTTTTCGGGTGTCTATGACAAAAGACACAATAACCGACAAAATAAAAGGTTATAAAGACATAGAACGACAAAGCGACACGCACGCAATAAAAGCGTGTTATCTATCCACTATAAAGCATAGAAAGCATTTATAATAAATAGACATGTATAATAACATAAAGAATAATATATATTATATAATATGTATATATAGAAATAAAGCATATAAAGACGCCTAAAATGTATAAATATTTGATATACACGAAAAATGCACGTTTTTTGTATATTCTTTACATATTGAATTTTTTTGTAATCTACACTTTACAAAACAATAAAATAAGCGTTAACAAGTATTAAAATAATATACCAAATATTAAAAAACCTTAAACATATTTTCAATATATAAAATAATGTTCGTATATTTGCAGTGCAAATCGTTCTTTGACATGCTGATAGATAACCAAAACGAAAGGGCCTGCGGCGCAAACAACAGCCTCACGAGGAGGCGGTGCCTGTAATAAAAAGACGTCACTTCGAAGAACGGCGTCTGGAGAAGTAGTTAAAATGGTTATATTTGACGCGCCCATTTTCGGCGGGCGTGTAAAGCGAAACACGCGGCCAGCGGGTGAATGTTTCATGTTTCGGCGGTGGAGTCGTCTGGATTATAACACAGCATATCATGAAGCGCCCAAAATGTAGAGTCTCGCGGCCAGAGTGGAATGTAGCGAAAGCGGCAAAAGGATAGCGGGCAAAACGGCACCGCTTTTGAGCCACAGCCGAAAAAACCTATCTTAAAAGACGCGGCGGAGGGACACATGAGCCCTCGGCTGCGTTAACGGAGGCCTGAAATGTCCGATATTATCGGCGACGAAAACGACTGGGAGCGAGACCCTATCAGGCCGCGATATATATAATATATTATTACTTTTCTATTATTATTTATTTATCTATTTGGCCGAAAAGGAAGGCCAGCGCGTGAGACTCGCGCAAATTGTAAAGATATGTCAAATATCATTATCAGAAACAGCATCTCGGGTGAAGAAAAGAAAATGTATCATTTCCACGCAAACGAAGACGGCTCGTTCAGCGCCGATTATAGCGGCAAAGCAAACAGCAGATTTTATAGTAACTGGCCGCAGGTCAGCCTTCTTAACACAGACGAGAACGGAGTCGAAACATTCACGCTGGCCGAAGGCTGGGAGATAGTCAAAGTGACAAACAAGAAGCGCCAGCGCCGCGTATCGACGCCCGCCGAGGAGTCAGTTGTTATCGAGGAGCCCGCCGTTATCGAGGAGCCAGTTGTCGTCGAAACAACTCCGACGCCCGAAACGTTTGAGCGTGAGTTGGAAATTGCGAAGACCGAGCTTTCGTATTATACAGACCGCGAAAAGGTAAAAGCCGAGCTTCTTGAAAAATACGGCGTCATGGGTGCCGAGATTTTCGAAGCCGCTGCCAAATATGCTGACACCGAAGGAATTGACGAAGCACGCCTCGAGAAGAAATTCATGGCGCGAATGATAGACGAAGTTAACGCCCGAATTAATGCCGAAAAGGAGGCGCTCACGCAACAGCCAGCGAATAAGCTCGAAGTTGTATCACCACAGGGCGTGAATGTCGTTAACGGAAAAACGGCGAAGAATTTCGCTATCTATTGCAATCTCGTTCAGGCAGGCAAACCTTTATACATGTACGGACCTGCGGGCTGCGGCAAATCATACACCGCAAAGCAAATTGCTGAGGCCCTCGGTTTTGACTATTACGAAACGAGCCAGGCCATGTTTGCACACGAGTTAAAAGGATACGGCGACGCCGCAGGGCGTTTCGTCGAGACGTCCTTTTATCGCGCATTCGTTAACGGCGGAGTGTTCTTCTTAGACGAAGTTGACGCCTCGGCACCCGAGGCTCTTGTCGTATTAAATAACGCTATTGCAAACAAGCGCTTCGACTTCCCAGTTATCGGCAATGTCGAGGCTCATCCTAACTTTCGCGTTATCGCGGCTGGCAATACGCGAATGACTGGCGCGACGATTGAATACACCGCGCGACAGATGCAAGACACGTCTTTCAAAAATAGATTTTTCTTTGAAGTAGTAACATACGATAGGGAGGTCATGCTTGATATAACAGGCGGTGACGAGGAAATAGTCAATTTCGGCGCCGATTTGCGCCGCGCAGCACGCCGCGCAGGTATTTCGCAGTTGTTTAGTTATCGCCAGGCCGCAGACCTCGCTACACTCCAGGCCGCGTGCTTGAATGACGACGCGCATCTTCTTCGCGGCTCAGTATTGCAAGAGAAGGAAGTTGACGACGTGCAGAACCTTTATGCACAACTCGACGACAAAAATAATCGCTGGGCAAAAGCCATGAAGGCGTGCATTAATGAAATGACAAACGAGGAGGTCTGGTAAACGGCCTCCTCATTCGTGTCATATAACAACATAATTCAAACGACAAATTAAAAGCATAAAAAAATGAAGGACTTCACCGAGTATAATTCAATATTTGCGCTCGTTAAAGATTTGCCAAAAAGCGAAAACGAAAAAGCATGTTCTAACGACGAGTCAGACAAAGAGTGGTCAGGGTCTGCCACATACGACGAGGCAGTTGAGCGCATAGTTAACGGCGACGTTAATTTATCAAAAATCATACGCGGCTGTGATAAACTTAAATTTAATGCACCATGTACAGGCGTACAGAAGCGCATGGTGACGCGTGTTGCTGGTTTTATGCCACATGTCCCAAATTATTTGGCTGGCGTGCCAAATAACATGATTTTCTGTGAGGAGCGCAAAATTGAAAAGAAAGTCCTCCGCGTGTTCTATGGGTGCAATACGCGCGGCGACGTCGATACGAGCAAAATCGCAAAGGTATCAGCACGTCTGCTTTCAGCCATAATGTCCCTCGAGCGTCAGGGGTATCGCATAGAGCTACATGCCACAAATTGCGCGTCTAAATATAAAGACAAAAAACTCGGCTTCAGCGTAAAACTAAAAGACGCAGGGCAGCATCTTGATTTTGTAAAATGCGCCTTCCCTCTTTTGTCGAGCGCATGGAACAGACGCCTCGGCTTTAGGTATCGCGAAATACATGGCTGGTTTGGTTATGACATGGGCAGCAGCATGGACGGAGACGACCTCCGCAGTTATCTTAAAAGTAACGGCGTGAAATTCGACGTCGCCCTCAGCTTCTATGACCTGGAGTATGTTCGTAATAACGAACAACTCGAGGAGCTGCTTTTGAAGGCTAACTAACAAAAGACTGGGCGCCACAAAAACGGCGCCCAAATTTACCCTATATTCGACGAACGACGCCGCGCACATATATTTGTACTTTCGGGCGTCGTTCGTCTTTTGTGCGCGGCTTAAAATGCAAATTTAGACACCTATTTATATAATATAAAACTATGGCAAACAATATCACCAAAAATACTGCGGCATCGGAGCACGTCGTGTTATATATTAATAATACGCGCGAAATATACACGCGCATAGAGTCGCTGCGGCGACAGGTAAAAAATCGCATGAAAAAAAACCTCCCAGTCACGCGAGAACATTTAGCAGAAAGCAGCGCTTTGCGTAAAATAGTGCGCGACGCCGCGAAAATAGCACGTCAGGACACATGGTGCCAGCCGACGCCATACGACATACGCGCGGCGCGTTATCGCATAGCAGACGAAATATACGACGAGGCGGAGCTTGAATTGAAACAATATATCTGAACGACATGGCAGACATCTATGCGCGCGAAGACGCGATAATCGCTGCGGAGGCGTCGTTAGATTTTGACGCAGTTTTTGCTTTGCTTGATAACAATAAATAAACAATAACACAATAAAAAGACATGATAACAAATAAAGACGATATAAAAATTTTTTGATAGACGAGGCGGAGTATGACAAAAACGAAGTCGAAGAAATGACTGATTTTGAATTATTCGACGCGTATCTCGGCTGGTTTGGCATTATCGGCTGGACGGGCGAAATTATCGACGTTATAAACGCCATTTACAGCACAAATATTGACTATTAATTTTTAAGGATAGGCCGCGCAAATTATTACTGGTGTTTCACGAGCGGAACGTGACGCGGCCGCAAATTGCCCTGTTTTTTCGGGCGTCTAACAATCATATTTATTTACTCTAATTTCTTGTTTTACTATGATTACTTATTTTGACGAATTGACAAATTTGAGAATTACGTGCGTCCCCTTCGCTATGGTTGACGCTTTTGTAACGTATTGCCGCGAAATGGGCGTCTTTCCATGCGGCGGTGCATTCGTGCCGACGTTCGGTCAGTATTTTTATATTGACTAAAATCGTGACGCAAATGGAGTGCTTTAGTCGTATGTTGCACGCGTGCGCCGCAGTAGTGTGCGCGTGCGTTTTCTTTCGTATCGCTTTAGACACGACGTTTTTCGGTTTATTCGGTGCGGGTGTCGCGGCGCTATTCTATGCGGGTGCAAGCATTCGCGACGCGCGACGCGCGCACAATAACAATTAATTAATAAATATAATTAAATAAATATTGCTTATTATGTCCAGTTTTATTATTGATAAAAAGAGTACGTGAAGGCCGCAGGTATCATGTACGGGTTTGAGAGTGCAAAACGTGACGCGCACAAATATTTTGTCGATACTGTTCGCGCGCGATTTAACGACGTTTACAAGTGGAACGTACTATCTGTCGCAAAGCAATACGGCGAAAAACCGACGTATGACAAAAACGAGTACGACGACGTTTTTGAAAAGTATGTCGGAAATTGACCCGAAACAATTGCAAGTCGAAGAGGGGCGCTATCTTGAATATCTTATGTTATTAAACGCACAATAAAAAAAACAACTATGGCAAACTATAACTTCAAAATCAAGTTCGACGAATATGCCGAATCTTATAAACGTTATATCCTTTGCGTCTATAAAGGGCGCACGCCAGTAGAGGCGCCGCGATTTGCCACACTGCATGACGCTTTAGAAGCGGCAGCTAACTATCTTTTATATAACAATATTACGGGCGATGTCAATATAAAGATTTCACTCCGCAAAAACGTATAACCCTAATAAAAAACGAACAATTATGAGAACAACGAAAACCGCAGTATTAGGAAGACTCGAGTATATGAACAAAGTCGTAGCGCCAGTAATTGGCGAGCAATACGAAGCATCATTTGTTTCGCACTACGGCGGCTGGGATATGTATAAAAAAGGTGATAGAAGTCACTTGGGGCGTCTCGGGTTTGATTGTCGCAAGAGCACCGCAGAGTTCATGGCATACATGACGGGCGTAATTAACGCCGTATGTGCCATTAAAAACAAGTAACGCAACATGGCCAACACCGACAAAATTCCTTTTATAGCTGGTGGGTACACCCAGCACGACTGGGATGTACTCAACGGCTATTTAATCGACCGCGAATTCCTCGACGACTATTGTGATACGCCGTCGGACAGGTGGAGATATATAACGCGGGCAACAAAACCCGAATGGTGCAATATTAATCATTAAAAAAATTATTATTATGAAAGCGAAAGAATTAGAGCGCCGCATTCTTGGCGCAATCAAGGTGGTTAAAGAGAACATTAACGGCTACGACGCAGAACCCGTAAATATTTGGTGCGGGCGCAAGTTAAGCAGTGCGCAGTTCTATGGCGCGGTGTCGATGAAAACAATGGAAGACAATCTTGCAGACCTCGGCAACGGACACGAGCGCATCACGACATTTATGTCTGACCTTTCGGTGGCCGAATGGTGCGGCGGCTATGATGCCGTATTGGACACCACAAAGCGCGTAATAAACGAATGGAAGGACAATGTGGAATACATGTCAGAATTTGTGCTTTGCACGAATTGGAAAGCATGGGAGCACAACGGCCGCGACAATTACAATTGGGCGCGGTTCTATTCCATCCTATTCGAGTGCGTCCGTGACCTTATGTACGATTATTATATAAGAACGACGAGGAAAAAGTCGGCTACATGTGGCGCTATCTCGATTAATTCATGACGCATTCGACGTGCGGCGGCGGCGTTTATCGTTGTCGCCGCATCACTATTAATTAACCAAAACTTTATATTATTATTTATATGAAAACGAAACATAACGACCAGCCATTTTGCAACCCGACCGACGACGTTCTTGGCGCGCTTTGTGGATAATCTAAATATTTTGAACACTATGATAAAGAAGAAGAAACCGAAAGTTAACATAGACCGCGACAAGCGAATCAAACGAGCGCACTCTAATCGCAAACTTGCATTCGTTCTTGACGAATTCAACTTTTTCATCGAAAGCGAGGACTTTGACTTTTACACGGCCGTTTGTTCCAAACCTTATACAAGGGAGAAGCAAAAGGCTTTGGAGTTGAAAAGAAAGCACGAACGCGAATTCATACAAAGACATTCGCGACATTCGCGTTAGCCGACACAAATTTTACTATTATGACTTGGGAAGAATACACCAACACCGATTTTTATCGCGAGGCACATCACGACGATTATCGCGAAACGCGCGAACAAAAGGAAGAAAACCTTATGCGCGAATATCTTGCAGACATTGACGCATATCGCGAAACTTGTAGCAAATTCGCCGACGACAACGCCGACGAAGAAGACCCGCTATACAAGGCCGAACACTCGGCCGTAAAATCTACGTACATTTGTTGCAAGATGTGGAACGGAAGAATTACAGGTATCTTGAAAACGGGCAACTATGAGGTATGCCGCAAAGCCAAGTACGACCACGACCTTGCTTGCATCGATAGTCAATATGACTACGGCATGGTAAAGCGCATCGAATACACCGATAACGACGAATTAGAGCAGATACTTGACGGGTATCGCGAGGAATGTTGTTGCGGCGGCTTTTGGGATTGCTATGACGACGACGAATATTAATCTTTTAATACTTGTGAATTATGCGACGTTACAAATATGCACTTTACGGATTTTCTTTTTGCGGCGAACGGACGGAAATAGGCATTCGCTTTTCAAGTAGAAAGAAAGCGATTGAGTACGGCCGCGAACAAGTTATTTGCCGCAAGTGGTGGGATTTTGAAATCGAAACATTATGAAAACCTCCATTATTAAAACCTTGTCAAAATATGGCAAGTTGGAACAAATGACGGAACACAACACGACGCCAAATATTATTTATTGGCGTCTTGACGTTTTCAAAGAGTTCACTAAAAAGGCCAACGCGCTTTGCCGCGACTTTAACAAGCGTTTTGACACCTACAATTTCCGTTCGTGTCAAACGACTATAAACACCGAAACAAAAACATTTATTTATATATATAAGAAAGCACTATGAATAATAAAGAAAATTACGCTTTAGTAGGCAAAGAAACATGTGAACGCGTTTTGAATGAAAATCCCGACTACAAAGTATTTTGGCGTGCGGGGTACGCTTTTCGAGGCGCGACGGAATCGGTTGACGACAAAGACCCGCACGAGCAATATGTTTGGGAATATAATAGCCTAATGTTATTAACATTCTCGGACAGAATGGAATTGCGCTACAAATGGGCGGCGGCTTTGGATATTGAGATTGACCACAACAAAAAAGAAATCCATATAAATGGGTTTAGCGAGAACGATTTGTTATAAATAAACTTAATAACAACAATACTATGACCGAAATTGAAATGAAATTTTATCGTCTTGCATGTTCTTTCTTTGCAAATAACGTGAAAGATGAAACAAAAGAAATAGATTGGGAGCAGCGCAGATACGAAATTGCCAAGTCCGCTTTAATTGGATGTGTAGTGACCGACAAAACACCATCGCCAAAAGCAATGGCAAAAAGTGCCGTCGATTTAGCGGACGCACTAATCGAGGAACTTAAAAAGAACACACGACCATGACGACGATTAAAGAGCAAATTAACGAATACGTCGGCAATACATTCGAAACGGCAATTGCCAAAATATCTAAAGTCGTTTTTGACGACATAAAGGGGCATGGAGGCACGACTATATGTTTCCATAGTCGCCAGTTACTTACCGAAACGTCGTTAGAGCGTTTTCCAAATGGTTCATTAATGCCATGTATTCATGTATTGCACGCGGAAAAGGCAATCAAATATTTTCAAGAACAAGGTTTAGAGGTGTCGGTTGAAAGATGGATTTGCGGCATTCCTAAACTTATTAACGTAACACTAATATGAAATACGCAATTTATATAAGGGTATCGACACGCAAGCAGGGTTCAAGCGGCCTTGGCTTGGAGGCGCAGCGAAAGATGTGTGAAGATTTCATCGTGGCAAACGGCGGCGAAAAGGCTGAGGAATTTTGCGACGTTGAAAGCGGAACGCATCGCGACCGCAAAGGGCTTGCGGCGGCTATTGCATTTTGCAAGGCGAATGATTGCGCGCTTGTGATAGCCAAACTTGACCGACTTGCACGCGACGTAGAGTTTTGCTTTAAGGTCGTCAACACAGGTATCGAGATTCATTTTGTGGACATGCCACAAATGAACACGTTGCTTTTAGGTGTGTTCGCGGCCGTCGCGCAATACGAACGCGAATTAACAAGCGACCGAACCAAGAAGGCTTTGGCGGCGAAAAAGGAACGTGGCGAAACGACGGGCGGCGCGTCCGACAAATGGCGCGAAACGTTCGACGCAAAACCATTAGAACAGCGCAAAGAGGAATCGGCAAAACGTGGCGCCACAAAAAACGCCCGTTACATTGATTCACGCGACGTGCAAACGATGCTTAAAATATTTAAGCGTCTTTTCCCTGCGGCGTGCGGCGGAGAAAATCCTCAACTTTGGTCATGGAACGAAATTAACACCAAAAACGGCATGGCGATTCGCATTGCCGAAATGATGTGCGATTTCAAGGGTATGGCCGACCACACGTTATTTGCAAAATGGGATTTTGACGGCATGGATAATCGTGCCAAACAAGTAAAAATTGCGTCGTATATTCACACGATACGCGAGGCAATAATGTTGAACAAATAAACATTTTGTATGATATGGAGATTTTACTTATTATTGGAATTATCGGAATGTTCCTAACTGGAGGATTCACAAATAGTGGCAAACCGAAATGAAAGTCAATATACGGCGTGACATGGCCAACTTGAAATATCTTGGCCATGTCATTAGAAAGGTTGAAACGGAATTTGGATGCGTTCAAACGCTTATCGACAACGACGGCGATTGCATAGAGAACGCGCCAATGCTTATGCAACCGAAAGACTATACATACGCATCGATAGCGGACGCGAAAAGATTTTTGCGAGGTGAAAAAATGGCATACGTTCCAGACGACGCAAAATATCTCGGAGCAAGTTATTGGTTCCGTTTCGGTCTAATAAACTTTAATAAAAAGATACTTTTGCAATATATATACTTTCACGAAACGCACGTTGCGCGGGTTGACGGAACGGCAATGTTCAGTTGTGGCGGCTCCGAAGGTGTTGATAGAATCGGCTATCACTACTTTGGCAAATACACGCTTAACGGCGAAATTATGCCTCCCGAACAAGCAAAGGACGCGTTTGATAAACTTGACGCTTGCAAAGGACAAATCGAAAAAAGTCTAATTATTGTTTTCGACGACTTGATTTTTTTGATTGACGATTTTGAATATTTTACAAATATTTATCTCCTTTATACTTATCATGAACGAAACTAACAAAATCATACGTGTCAGCGCCGAAAACGGATACGAACCATGCGTAAAGGAATACCCGATTGTTTTTAGCGCATTAGAGGCATTGACGAAATTCGCTTGCGAACGTCTTGGACTTGACTACAACAAGGCCAAAGACCGAAACAAGGCACGTTTGCAAATGGGAGTTTCGCGAAACAATAGCACGGCCTATTTTTATAAAAGACACGACGTATTTTTGCCATCCAGCGGGAGGGCGAACGGATGTCTTTGCCAAATAATTAACAAATAACTTATATTATTATGAAAAAGAATCTTATTGCTCTTGAACGTGACATCCCTTATGATTGGGACGATTACGGCGTTTGGTGTTCTTTCTACTATGACCCCAACGAAAAGAAAATAATTCGTTCAGACTATGGACATGGCACCGACGACGCATATAGCGGAGTATCGTATGAAATTGCAATCGCAAACGGCATGGTAACGCGCGACGAAATCATCGACGCCCTTATCGAACGTTTCAAGAATTGCATTACGTCGGTATTTAACTATGCGTCCAACTTTTCGGGAAAGCGAATCAACATACCATGTTCGGTAGAGCGCGGTCGAAAGTTTCGCGGCGATGGTATTGCGACATGTGTATTTGTTGAACATAGCATGTACCATTCCGACAAGACGCTTGTCGAGGTAATAGACCCGACAACAAACGTTGCATATAACATTTCAAGTTCATACGTCAAATTGCACTCCGACGGCATTCTTGACTATTTCAAGAAATGGGTATCGGAAAATAACAAGTTGGGCTCCGTTATTCTTCAGTTGGCCTATGACGCAAGTTATTTGCATTGCGACCGCGTAAGTTTCGACGACAATTGGGTACTATTTGTGCGCGATGTCGTTACCAAATACATGGGGAGCGAAATAAGCGGCGAATACACGAACGTTGACAACGAAAAAAAGGCGCAAAAGTTAAAGGAAAAGAATGAAAAACTTTACGCCGAAAACATCGACAGAGTTCGGGCGTGGGCGCGTGAAAAATTCGCGGGGCGTCCCGAATCAGATATTGAAGAAATCATAGACAAGACTATGAAAAAGTATTACACTAAAAAATAACAAGACTATGACAACTAAAACTATTGTTTGTGATTTGAATCACGACGACCTCGTTAATCTTTTTTCTACGGCATCCTATGGTAGCAATTGGCTCACATTCGGCAAGAATGGCAAAGACTACTACGGCACCGAATTAGAGGACAAAAAAGATTGTGTAGAGGACACATGGGCAAAGGTTCTACTTAGCGGCAAGTCCATCTATATGGCAGATTGCTACGCCGAGGACGAAACCGAATTCTATGGCGACAAGCCACACGAATGGAAAAACAACGGCCATAGATGTTACATGCGCTACACGCTTTGTCTTGACGACATCAAGACGGGATTGGAACGCGCTATCGACGGGACGTTCAACCACGACGAGGACGACGACGTAAGTTACGTCAAAGACGCGGCATTTCGCTTTATCAATGACGATTCGGGATTTGATATTTGCGACGCCGAAATTATTATGCAGATTGTTTGTTTTAACGAAGTAGTATATGGATAAGAAGAAATGTTGTATTTGCGGCCGCATCTTTATCGGGTATGGAAACAACCCGTACCCGATTAAGGATAACGGCGAATGTTGTGACGTATGTAACACAACACAAGTGATTCCAGCAAGAATCAAATGGTATAATTCACTCTAATAAATAACACCAATTAAAAACAAAAAAACTATGGAAACAAAAGTTTGTAAAGGTTGCGGCCGCGAATTGCCGCTTGACGAGTTCGCAATGATTACCACGCGCGGTGGCGAAAAGGTACGCAATGGCTATTGCAAGGATTGCATAACGCAAAAGCGCTTGGCAACGCGCGCCAACAACGCCAAGGCAAAAGAAGTCGAACTTGGCCAAAAGGTAGAGGACGCAAGAAAGTTGCGCTTGTCGGATTTTAGTCCGCGCGAACTTATGGAGGAACTTGCACGACGCGGCTACAAGGGCAAGTTGACGTTCGTTGAGGTTCACACAATCGATATTCAAAACTTTTAACAACTATCACTATTATGGCAAACATTAATGACAATGAATCGTCGGCAAGGTCGCAGTGCGCTATGATTGCCGAATGGCTCGAGAATGGCAACACGATTACGGGTCTTGAAGCATTGCACATGTTCGGGTGCATTCGTCTTGCAAGTCGCATTTGGGATTTGCGCGAACGCGGCTACGACATCGAAAAGCGAAAGGTCGCAACTCCAAGTGGAAAGTGGGTCGCCGAATACCGATTAAAGAAATGAAATGGGTATATGACGATGGCGGTCGAAATGAATATTTCGACGCATCAAGAGTTGGCGATTGCGTTACGCGTGCGATTGCGATTGCATCGAACACCGACTACAAGACCACATACGACAAGATTCGTGACATTTGCGGATATTCGCCGCGCAACGGCGTCAACAAAAGCGACACGAAAAAGGTTGTTGAGGCTTTCGGTGGCGTATGGCATTCTTGTATGTCGGTAGGTAGCGGATGCAAGACGCATTTGAAAGATGGGGAGGTGCCTATGAACGGCAAAATCGTTTGTTCGCTTTCAAAGCATCTAACGGCCGTTGTTGACGGCGTGATACACGACACCTTTGACCCGTCGCGCAATGGTTCGCGTTGCGTTTACGGATTTTGGGTGTTTTAAGCCTTTGTGACGCGTTTTGCGCCATTTGTGGGATAACTACCCACCGCGCGCGCAAAGTGCGCTAAAAACGGCGTTAAAATTCAAATACGGGGACATTATGATATACTATACATCTACACAAAAAGAAAAAATGCAAGAATTTGGATTGGATGCCGTCTTGCAAATGTATTTTCCGAACAATAATCATTGGGGCGCGTCGGTATCATTTCGTCCGTCGTTTAGAAACGACGACGGCATAGATACAGTAGAGATATGCCGCGTTGACTATTACACATGGACACATTACGCGCAGATTATACGCTTTAAGGACGAAAGCGGAAAAGACGTCTTTGAGGTGTCGGAATTGTTTTGCGGCGCCGACGAAAACGAAATGTGGATATATGGCGAATATAGTTCTTTTGCCTATGCGGTACGCAATATTGCAATCAAAGGAACAAGCGAAAACGGCCGCAAACCACTCCGAAAATATTGATTTTTTTTGGGAATACGTAAGTATTCCTTTTTTATTTACGTATTTGGTTATTTACTTAATATATTATATTATTGCTTATACAATAGGTAATTTGTTGTGACACAAAACCCGCATTTGGAAAACCCGCATGCGGAAAACCTAAATATGGTTCAGAATGGCTTAAATGCTACATTTTACACTAAAAACAAATAAAAAACGATAAAAATATGGCAAATTCAAACGAAAAAAACAACGATGTCACTTGCTTTATGTATTACATATTCAACAAGTGGAATTTAGCCGAGGCAAAACATGTTTACGGCGACAATTTGGGCGAGCATATCTACAACAAGTTTCTTGATGCGCGTTCGGCCTTGTATTGGTATTCTGAAATCGACACCGAATGCAAGAACAAGATTGTAGAACGTGCCAAGCATTTCTACGGGTAAAACAATCAATAAACGTTAAAAATGATAAAATATTGCAAAACTATTTTGTTATTTGAAATTTAATTACTAACTTTGCATCGTTTAACTTATAATTTGTTTCGGTTATGGTCGAAAAGTTTTTATACTATCTAATGGTGGCTATCCTTATAGTGTTGTTCTTTGGCGCTATTTGGTATGCCATAAAAGGCATTGTGTCGTTTAATCCGTTTCTATTCATCGTGGGCGTCGGCCTTGCGTATGTATTTCGGAAAGCGATAAGAAATATTACAGGCAAGTAAAACAACAAATATGAGTAAAAAATGATTGGCTATGGCCATTGATTGTTGCGAAATAGGCAATGGCTTTTTATAAATAGCGTTCTGCCCCATGGTGTAATGGTAGCACACCAGATTTTGGTTCTGTTTGACTGAGTTCGAGTCTCGGTGGGGCAACAAGTTTTAGAGTTAGATAGTAAATAATAATAGAAGTTAGAAAAGGTTAATTTCATAGGTTGCCATATACAGCCGCGAGGTAGGATATGGCTTTATTTAGAAAACATTTAACACCAACATATATATAATAACAACTTAAAAAACAACAAGACTATGAAAGAAAAAGAAATGAACGAAATCGACACCATTTTAAGCATGCTATGCTTGAAAGCAATCGGCGAGTGTCATCCAGTAGAAATGCTTTCGTCGCTTATGGCAAGCGCCTTGACGATGCAAAAAGTCATGATTGACGCGTGCGACGACGACGAACAAAAGGCCGAAATGGGCGAACAACTTGTCAAGGCCACACTTAACGGATTGGTTGAGGCGTCAAAAGACAAAAAGTGCTTACCTTACAAAAGGTATGTCAAATGTTATAAAACAAAAGACAATGGGCAAAAAATCGACAACGACTAAATCGTGTTTTTCTTGCGGCTCTATGGCTGGCGATTGGATTGAAAAAAATTGTTCGGCTTGCAAGCGCGATTCTAAGAACAACAATCGCTTTACGTGTGCCATTCAAGCAGACTTGTTCAAGCAATGGTTGGGACACGGAAACGAGGAAATTCGGCTATCATCTTGGTTGGCTACACAACAAGTATATTGCCCCAACTTTACCGAAAAGGGTAAAAGACCGAAAAATAAGATTGACGAAAATCAAATGGCATTCGATTATTAATAATTAAAAAACAACAAAGTTATGAAAGAAAGCGGATGGTACCCACCAGGTGCCGAATTTGACCCAAATGCCCCGTATAATCAAAGTGACGTAACGGATTATTATGAGTCTGATGCGGCGGCGCTAATTGACGAGGAAATCGACAATTCCGACGACACGTTTCTTGATTGGGCGTATGACAATGATTATTTGCCCGACGATTATTCGGACGACGACTTAAAACGAGTTGTCAACGACAAGTCGATACGTGACGAATACTATCACTATCGTCTTTATGACGTTTGTAACGAATTGGCCGAAAAAGAGGCAGACGAAATCGCATATCAAGAAAGCGAGGCATACGAGGCATATCGTGAGCGTTGTCTTTTAGGAGAATAATACTAACTTTAACAATTATACGCCTATGTAAAAGAATGATGATGGGTACGGGGCGGTGGCGCATTAAAAAATATTTCGGTTATTGTGTGTAAACGCGCAACCAGCCGCCCCTATGCCTATCGAAACAACGAAACGAAAATATGGCTTGTAAACAAATAAATATAAAACCCGATATAATTCGCGACAACATCTTTTATTTTATCGTGCTTTTCGTGTTCTATGTTATTTTGTTTATCGTTACAATAATCTACACTATAATAATAGATGTGTTATTCCATATTTTTAGGAAACTATTAATAGAACAATCATCAGAGAGTAAAGAATTAAATTTATTTAATTAACAATTATGGAAATAAAAGAAGAACTGATAAAGGAAATTATCGACAAATACATTGCCAAACGCGAAAAAGCGGAAAGCGGCACTGATTTGTTTTTTGAGTATTGGCGCATCGCCGACGGGTTGAAAGAACTCTTGAGGCTGCGTACCGAAAACAAGACGCTTAATGAGCAGCGCGAGGCCGCCGCAACCGATGCACGTTTGGCGCGCGAAAACACCCAGCGCGTTATCGACGCAAGCAACGAGCGTTTGACCCGCGCACACGGCATCTTAGAAGGCGTAAAAGCAATGTTACAGGCGCAGGATGGGGCAACCCATCGCCAGCGCGATTTCTACGCAAACGCGATAGTACAAATGATTGACAACACCAAATATGGCATCCAACCCATCAAGTTTGACGAGGACGATTTGCCGTTTTGATATATACTAATTAGCACCCTAAAGCAGCAAGCTATGGCAAATCACGGATATTGCACAAGGTGCTTTTGGCAGCATTTTGACGGATATTGCTATATGCTTATGAAATTCACAAAGCCGTATAGTTATTGTCCAGATTACAAAAGCAGAAAGAGAACAAATGAATCCCTTGAAAAATGGATTAAGGATAACAATGTAAAACGAGTATAAACAATACGACTATGACAAAGAAAGCAACTTTATGGGTGGCAAGGTGGAGAAACAACTCTCTCCACATCTACACCGAGAAGCCAACAAGGGATGATGGCTATGGTGAGTTTTGGCTGTTTGACGGCAACATCAACGAAAACTCTATGCACTTGGACTGTGAACTGTTCCCCGAAGTGACCTACGAGAATAGTCCAGTTGAAGTTAAATTGGAAACGTTCCTAACTTAATTATAACCCAATTAGTAAAACAAACAGCACCCTAAAGCAGCAAGGGTGCATAAAACGAAAAGACTATGACTTCTGAAGAGATAAAAATTCTTAACGATTTACTTGCCAAATTTGCCAAGTATGAGGATGATTGCTTTGACAAAATTGATTTTCTTACAGAGCATAATTTCTCATTTGAAAAAAAGGCCGTAGAAATTAAGCGAAGCGCATATCACGATTGCTTTGCGGCATTGCGCCAAGCGATGAACAAAATGAATGTTCCACCCCAAATATAACCCAATGAAGAAAGTGTTAAAAGACTTCGGGTGCATAACCATCATCTACCTTACAAGCACGTTCCACGTTTGGCTGCTTATGTTGGCTCTTGATTTCACACAAGGGCAAAGATATGTCACTTCGGTGTGTTTGGCTGTTTTGGTAGATTTTCTGTACGAACTGGACAACTGGAAATCTTTAAGAGATTAACTGAACGCTTTATAACCCAATATAACCCAAGTGAGCAGGGTGAAATGCTCTATAATTTATTAAAACATCAAAACTATGGTTATCAACATTGACACCGAGAAGTGCAAGAACCCTCAGTTGGCTGCAACGGCAGCAGGTATGGTCAGCGAGGACTACAAGTTGCGTTTCATCGCGGAGTACGTCCAACTTAAGAATCGCTTTGAAGGACTTGTCAAGATGGTCGAGAGGTGGGACAACGGCACACTGCCATTCACACCAACCTGTCCGCGCGAGACCTACAACTTCCAGCTCCGTGCGATGAAGGACTACATGGACATCCTTGTTGTTCGTGCCAAGATTGAGGAGATTGAACTTCCCTAATCACCAACCTTTCAGTGCAAGGGTGGCAACCGCCATTGCCGCTTTCTAACCCTAAATAGAAGATAATATGATTACCGAAGATTATGTAAGTCTTGAAACAGCAAGGCTGTTGAAGGACAAAGGATTTAGGTGTGTCACCAATAGGTACTACAATGCCCAATATGATGAAATCAGAACAGTGTCAGATACATTTATGATGGACTGGAATGATGTAGAGCGTATGAAGAAGTTGGGCATGGCTGGCGCAATATCTATACCTACACTTCAAATGGTAATGAAGTGGTTGCGAGTAGTAAAAAACATTCAAATTGAAATTTCTATTGTCGGAGAAGAAGACAAAAACCATAAAGTTGAAAAATGGGTATATGGATTTAGAATCCAAACTACAGATATTATCGACCGACATTTAGCTACATTCACTTCCTATGAAGAAGCTGCTAATGCAGCCATCCTTTATGCACTTGAAAACTTGATTTAACTCCAAATAAACAATAAGACTATGGAAATGTATTTAGACGAAGCAATACGGCATTGCCTTGAAACGGCATCCAACCACGAGACCTGCAAGGAGTGCAGGGAGGAACATATCCAACTTGCAGAGTGGCTAACCGAGTTGAAAGTGCGCAGGGCAATCCAGATGCCGCCAATGTACTCAATTCAACCACCGATGGGAACACCACTTCCCATATCTATCCAACCATACGAAAGTACGGCTGCTTTATAACCCCAAATAATTTGACCCCTAAAGGTGATATAATATGGCAAAAGGTAATAAAACAAAAGTAACATTAGATAAATTGTCAAAAAAGAAGTTCCGCGTTGACCAAGACTTGGGTTTTTTTGGGAAAATCGGTGATATTGTATGGATATTTTACGGTCATGAGCCCTAATGAGGCGATATTAAAACTGAAAGATTATGAAAAGGTTTTTTGATTTAATCATCAGGTTTGAATTTTTCGTAAGACGAGAAACTTGGTGGAGGTGGCATTATAAACGTGTCACTCTATCGGATAAGCAGGCCAATGAAGGTAAATGTCTTTATTGCCATGCAGGTGCACCACCAAAAGAATCATTGCGATGCGACATGATGAAAGGTAGAGATTGCCCATGCAAAATGAATCAATGCTTAAAGTTGAAAGGCGAAAATTGGGTATAAAACTATACGACTATGGCAAAATTTAGATACGAAATAGATAGTAATGACTATCAAGTAAAAGCGATAAGTCCGTCAATGCCCGACGCTACTGGGCAAGATTGCGAATGCTGTCCGTTGTGTCATTTCGATATGTGTCGCCGTCATTTCAATAAATTATTTGGAAAAGATTGTGTTACACATTTTTTGGTGCGAACAAGCAATAGAACGGAATTGGAAAGAATTGTTGTTGTCAACGACTGATAACAACAACGCAAGTGTAAATTTTATAAAACAACAAGAATATGGCAAAGAACGACACAAAATCGATTGACTTTAAGGAGGTCATTCGTTGTTTGCAAGATATTGCAACCGAAAACGGCGCCGAATCTACGGCGTTGACGTTTGAAATTCAAGACGAGTGGGAAATAACAATTTCAATCAAAAATAAAAAGTTATGAAAGAACAACAAATAGCGGAAATTTTTGAAAAGGAAATTGGCAAGGCCGAACAAAGATGGGACAACGTATCGTTCGCAAAACTTTCGCAAATAGCCAAACATTTTATGCTTTTGGGCGTAAATAGCGAACGAGAGTATCTATTTAATAGCGAAAACACGTTAGACGCAAAGGTTGTAAAATACAATAATTTGTATTGTTTTGAACCTAAAGACATCGACGAATGGAACGCTTTTCTTGAACGATTCAAGGTCGGCACCAAGGTTAAAATATTCTTTATAGAAAACGAGTAAATATGAAATACGTAATTAGAACTATTCAAGTTTTATTGTGTTTGCCTATTGCGGCGTTGATTCTTGTTCTTGGCTTTGCTATAATGGCCATATTGCTTGTTTTGGCGCTTGTTTGTTACATCGCAATGGGTAAAAGCATATTTGAAAACTATTAAATCGCAAGATATGAAAAAGTATTATGTAATTAACGAAATGGGCAACAAGGCGGTTTGCAAGGCCAACTTTAACCAAATTCACGATGCAAATGGCGTTGTACGTTGTAATCGAGTTTGGATAACAACAATACTTGACAAGAAACGCGGTTTTGTAAAACGTGAAAAAGCGGAGGTAGTTGCAAAAAAGGCCACCGAATATTGTGAGGAAAAATTTATGGTTGTTTGTAATCAAGATTAACTATGCCTGCTAAATTAACATTAGATAGATTTCAATTGTTGTGGCTATGCGAGGGTGCCATAGGTAAGTCACATCTAAGATGGGATATTTACCCAATGATGGTAAATGACGTGTGGCCACAACTTTCGGACGAAGAACGCGAGGCTATCTTTACGTATATCAAACGCGACGAATCTTGGAAATTTAACGGCGGCTGGGAATTTGACGAAACACCTCGCCAATATTATCTACAAATGCTTGCAAGGTACAACCCGACAAACCAATATATCGTAACGCTTAAAGACGGCCGTAAAAAGCAAATCGCCGATAATGCCTATAAATGGGACGGGAAATATTATGTTGGGTGGCAAAGGTATTGTTCTCCTGAAAATATTATAAAGGTTGAACAAAAGCCATATAAAAAGTGTACGAATGATTGGTGCCGAGCAAGACAATTATGCTTGCGTTTCCCATATAATGAAGGCGATAGAAAAATGTGGGACGACACGAAACGTCAATGCGACAAGTGCGATTTTGTTATTGTTGGCGCAAACGTGATAGACCCAGTTGCCGAAATGGTTATAACGCCCGAAAAACAAAAATAATAAAAAATATCAATATAATAAAAAATATCAATATGGTAACTAAAGTAGTAATCAGGGACAACAAAAGAACGCCTTTCCGATATATTAGCGAACTCGACAATTTTGCTAACGGCAAAACATACGAGTTTAAGGCTGGCGTGAATGTTATTGTCGGAGAGAACGGATGCGGCAAGACTACGCTTTTGAATCTTATTAAGACTTATTTGATGGTTGACTATACCGAATGCAACAAAGGTATGTTCAATAGTAATATCAATAGTCTTTTTATGGGGTGGGAAAAAGATAGTTTCTTGGACGGCGTTGACGTATATGCCGACTACGAAAAAAATACATTCCGTCTTTCGCATGCTGGTGAAAAGTTGTCAAGAAAGGCAATAGAAACGATTTCAGATTTTAGTGACGCCTACGAGCAATCAAGGTCGTCAACTGGTCAAGGTGTGCTTATCGCGATAAGTTCTTTGTTTAACTACATTTTTAGTAAAAAGGCAAAGTTAAACTTCGACTATTCCATGTTCGCCGACAACTACAAGCAATACTACGATTACACACAATCGCATAAGGTGTCTTGCGACAACGAATGGACTATCCTAATGGATGAACCCGATAGAAACCTATCTATCGATAATATCGTAGATGTAAAAGGTGTATTATCATTCCACAAGCCGTACACACAAATCATTTCGGTTGTGCATAACCCGTTGTTGATTTATGCTTTAAGCAAATGTGACGAGGTTAATTTCATTGAAATGACCGACGGCTATATTAACAAAGTAAAAAAGACAATCAAATCGTTATAATTATGAAAACAAAGTATTACATCACAACTGCTCATTACAACGCGAGCAACAACAACGACAAAACCAAGGTGGCCACTTTTTACACGTCTTTCTTTTCGTTTACGACCGAAAACGACACTTGTGGCTTGCCAACGCAAGAATTTATGCTTAATAGCATAGAAAAGTTTTTGTCGAAAAAGGATTTTACTTATATCGACGGGACGCTTTCGATTCTAACAATTACACAAGTAACGAAAGAGCAATTCGTCCGTCTTGGCGGTATTGTACCAACCAACAAATCAATCTAACTCGACATGACAACTACATTAGAACAAAGGATGGAGGCCGTAAGGCTTGCGGGAATAGGTACAACGCACGTTGCCGACTATCTTTATCCAAGAGCATACTATTACCCGCTTACCGAGGTTGACGACTATATGGCCTTGCAACTTTTGATTATTGACCAATCGCGCGTGCAATGCGAAAAGGCAATTCAAGCACTAAGAAAGAACCCGAAAGCTTGGAAAGGTAAAGTCAAGCAATTGGCGCAAACACTTTACAAGCCAAAAACATACCCGTTGCCTATTTGCAACCAAATTGAAAATGCTTTTATGCGGAATATGACCGAGGATGAAATTATGGCATTTTCCATCATGGCGTCTTATATCGACGACGTGATTCAACCCGAAATTGACAAGTTATCATACTCGATTTTCAACGAAACTGGCCGCGCGGGTGTGATTCAACAAACGGCTATGTCGGATATGCTTTCTTGTCATTTATTTTGCTTGATTGCGACAAATATTCTTGAACGATGCGAAAAACTACAAGGCGGTTCGCATTATTATCTTTGCGCAAATCCTCGTGACGACAAATCACGCGAAAACGCGTATTTTATATCGCCAAAGGATATTTCACGCATCACGCAAATAAACATCAAGATTATGGCGTGCTTGGCCAACGGGCAAGAATTCAACGTGCCATATACGGCGCCAATGGAGGCGTCAATCACGATTATTTGCAACAAGATATGCGACGTGGTTAATATATATACGGCATGTAAAGAGGCGGGCTACGATATTGGCAAGAATTCGGGGAAAGACATCGAATCTACAGTTAATCGTATCAAACAATCAAGAGAAAATAAAAAGAACGGCAAACAAGATGCGGCGCCAAATAAGTTGGTAGCCAATCTTGAACAAGAGTTCGAAAAGAAAGGTTGGAAAATAAAAAAACAAGAAACAAAATGAGAAAGACTTTTTTATCTGGTATTTGCATTTCGATTGGAGGAGCCGCCTATATTAGTGTGGGTGGCATAGTCGGTGAGGTATTATTCGCGTTTGGATTACTTGCCATCGTTCATTATAAACTTCCGTTATACACGGGTATGGCAGGTTTTTTTGATTGGCGCGAAATCGACGAATGGTTGTTGTTGTTGTCAACTATTTTTGTCAACGCTTGTGGATGCTTGTTTGCTGCAAGCCTTATAGGTCTTGACGGCGGCGACATCATTTTTTCAAGAATAGAGGCTGGGTATTTTTTGTGTCTTACCCGTTCTATAATGTGCGGCATAATTATGACGTTTGTTGTAGGCGCCGCCCGTCAAGGTAATCCATTGCCGTTATTGTTAGGCATACCATCGTTTATCGCATGCGGCTTTTATCACTCAATAGCCGACGCGTTCTATATGTTTTCTACATTAGCCGATTTTGATTTAGTGAAAGACTATTTCCCATATTGGCTTGTTATTGTTTTTGGAAATTTTATCGGTTGTAATATACCAAGAATGCTTAATTTTGAATAACTATGGGACAATATTACGATTGGGACGAGTTGTTTGAACTCGACCGAAAAAGACAAGAAGAAGAGGAACGCCAACTTTTGAACGGATGTATTAAAATCGGAATCGCGGCGTTTGTTGTATTGGCTTGTGTTATTGGTCTTATTATTTACGCTTTTATTTGAAACGGATATGAAACGAAAAGAGTTTTACTTAAATTGCGTAATGATGTTCGCCAAGGCAAGCCTTGAAACATACAAGCAAGTTAACCTCGACTTTTGCGCGCAATCGTCGTTGGATTTGATGGACGCAGTTTCGGAAAAATGGAATGCAAAGTATGGAACCCCAATATTTGAATAACAATTTAATTTAATTATGGAAATTCAAGGAAAAGTTATCTTGATTCTACCCGAAGAAAGATTCAACGGGAGAAACGGCGAAGTAGTTCGCCATTCGTTTGTCGTCGAAACATTCGGCCAATATCCAAAAAAGGTCAAATTCGACGTTCTGAAACCCGACACATGGCAAAGAATGAGTGTCACTATGGGTACCGACGCGACCATTTCGTTTGATGTGGAAAGCCGCGAATGGCAAGGCCGTTGGTTTTCATCGCTTATCGCGTGGCGCGTAAGTACGGCTCAACAATCGTCGTCAAGCGGCGCAGGAAACAACGCCCAGCAACAAGGCGGTACCGACGCCCCGTATTAATTCATTTCGGCGCTTTCGTTTATAGCAATTATGGCGAAAGCGCCAAATTTAATGAAAACAAATGAAATAATATCAAAAAAAGTTAAATTCGGTAAAAATATTTTGTATATTCAAAACAAATTCGTATATTTGCACCAAAATTGAACGAAAATGGTACAAGATATAAACACGACGTTTCTTGTCGGAAAGATAAACTTGCTAAAGTTTGGAAAATCGGAAACGGGTAAGGAATACGCGACATTCTCTTTCCAAATGGCAAGTTACATCAAGGAAATAGCCGATAGCGCGGAAAAAACGCTAAACTTTGAAACATACGTTCGCGTGTTCGTGTACGATAATAGATATGTCAAGTATTTGCATGACGTAGGCGCAAAAAACAATCAATATGCGTTCGTGTTTGGGCGCGTTGGTTCGTTTAAGTCAAATTATCGTGGAATAGACTTATTATCGCAAGTTATTATCGCCCGTTCTATTGGTATTATTAAATCATCAAAAAATAAAGAGAAAACAAAATGAAAGACTACAAGGAAGAAATCCAACAAACAAGACAAGGTTCGTTAGGTAGTAGCGACGGCGCTATGTTGTGCCAAATCGCAAATCTCGGTTATATCCCGCAAAGTGCCAAGCGTAGGCTCGCAATTGTAAAGGGACTTGTCGAAAACACGAACATTACAAGCACAGCAATGGCTTTCGGTGATTACATCGAGAACCAAATCTATGACCACCTCGTAAAAAACGACACGTCATACGAAAGCAACCCACTTTGGGTGTCAAAAAAGTATAGCCGCGAACATGTAAGGCTTATCGCGCATCCCGACATCGTTAAAATCGACAACGACGCAAAGACAATTAGCATTTGGGAATGCAAGGCCACAAAATACAATCCCAAGGCGACGAAAGGTACGTATCGTTCGCAAATGTTCATTCAATGGACTATCGCCAAGGAATTGGCAAGCGAATACGGCCGCGATTGGAGGGTACATATCTATCTTTGTCATTACAACACGGAAGGCATCGACTTGGAGAACGAGCAATTTACGTTCGACCCAGAACGCCTTTCGATTCACAAGATGGCTTTCTCGTCAACATTATTTGACTTGGGACGCGCTATGGATATTGCCAACGAATATCTATCCGTATTGGATGAATATTACGACGGCGATGAAATAGATAGCAATTACCTACCCGAAAAGGTGCGCAATGAATTCGCTATGATTACGTTGGCACTCGAGGAAATCAAGGAACGCGAGAAAAAGGTTGACGACTTTAAGGCCAAGTTGTATGAATTCATGCTACAAAAAGGCATCAAGTCTATCAAGAATGAATCGTGGTCAATTGTGCGCGTCGATGAAACGGAAAGCAAGTCTTTCGATGGAAAACGATTCATCGAGGATTATAAGGCATCACACCCGAGAAAAGGCAACGAACTTGCCGCCAAATACACCAAGGTTGTAAAGCGCAAGGGCAGTGTTCAAATTAGGCTCAAAAACGACAAGAATAAAAACATTTAACAACGAAAAGAACTATGGCAAACAACAATTTAGTGGCCTTAAAGGGCTATTTCGAAAACGATTCGGTCAAGAAGAATTTGCGCGCTATGCTTGGCCAAAAGGCGCAAGGTTTCGCAACAAGCGTGTTGTCGGTGGTAAACAATAGCAAGTTGTTGCAGAACACCGAACCACAGTCTATCTATTCAAGCGCTATGATTGCGGCATCACTCGATTTGCCAATTAACCCGAATCTTGGTTTTGCGGCAATCGTGCCATACGGCCGTCAAGCGCAATTTCAAATCATGGTTCGCGGTTTGACGCAATTGGCCATCCGTAGCGGACAATATGCAAAAATCACGAATTGCGACGTACACGAGGGCGAACTTGTCAAGGCCGACCCGTTCACCGACGACTATGTGTTTGATTACACCAAACGCAAAAGCGACAAGATTATCGGCTACATGGCGTATTTCAAGACCATCGGCGGTTTTGAGAAGTATTTCTACATGACGAAAGAAGAGGCGCTTGCGCACGGAAAGCGTTATAGCAAGTCTTTTGGTAGCGGCGTATGGAACACCGACCCCGACGCAATGGGGCGCAAGACGTGCCTGAAAATGTTGCTATCCCGTTTCGGCATCCTTTCAATCGAAATGCAACGCGCAATCAAGTTTGACCAAGGCGTAGCCAAGGGCGACTTTACGCAAATGCAAAGCATCGAGGAAATTGACGATGCCGACGTAGAGTATGTAGATAGGTCAGACGGCGCGCCCATCGACGAACAAAAAGCCGAGGATGTGGCCAAAAAGTTCGATAATTTCCCGACCGAACAAGACGAATAATCATCAACCCGCGTGGCACGCATAAAAACGTGCCGCGCTTAACAATATAAGATATGATTAAATACGAACAAGAAGTAATCAATTTATTAGGCATCCCTAATGTGCCAAAGAAAGAGTGGGACGGCCTTACATCTTTCAATAAGGGTGTGGCAATCCTCGAAATGCAACATGGCGACGAATGTTATGCCATAGCAAGTTATGACGATGGCAAGGAAACAAAGCCTCGTGTCGTAAAGGTGTTTGACAACGAGCCTTTTGTAAACATCAAGACTATTTTTGTCGTTCCCGAATATATGACCACAATTGAAGAAATCGAAGATTTCGACATGGACGAAAAATCTAAAGAAACGGCATTGAATGTATTGAAAGAGGCAAAATCGGCCGAACGCAACGACGACGGCGACGACGAATTTATGATGAACACAAAGAACGAATATTTCTTTGATTTTATCACCAACGACGACGAGGCAAAGGCGTTCATTGCATCATACAACACCAAGAACAAAATCAAGGGGCGCGTGCCTACTACACACGACGGCATCATTACCCGTCTTTCGGTGATTTTTCACGACGGCGCAAAAAAGAACAACAAAAAACAAAAATAAGTAAACAAAAATAAGTATGGAAAAGAAACTAAGCAACAAGCAATTGGAATCGCGCATTGAAAAGGCGCTTATTCATATCGACCGAACAAAGGACACTCGCGAAATTTATTTTACCGACAAGGGTTTGAAGATTACGGCGACCGATGATGTTTGCCTTATTCAAACTGCGTCGCACACCCACGTCTTTTATGCCGTAACGAGCGCTGGCTATTCAAAGCCGTATGTTTATTCTAACAAGGTTCTTGACATTGCGCTTTCGACCGACTTTGGCACCAAGACCAAAAACGGCACGTTGTATTCTTTCGCCAAACTTGTCGAAAAGTTAAAGGCTGACGGAAAGGAATTAGAGTATAATATCGTAACGTATTACTCTTGGTACCTTTTCAATATTTTCTACCCGCTTTATTCAATCGACGAAAACGGCGCATCATCATTCCTTGTATATTTCAACTACCTTGTAAACCTCGCGTCAAGTCAAGTCTTTCTTAGCGAACACAAGGACGGCCTTACGACCAAGGAATTTATCGAGCAACACAAATGGCTGCTTGATAAATACCTACAAAACGTAGAGGATATGGTTATGTTCAACAAAGTTAGCGACGCCGAACGCGTACAACAAGAAATCAACGCGCTACAAGCAAAGGATGCCGACGACGTTTTTAACAAGATGCCCGACGATGAAAGTCAAGGTTAAGAAATTACATCCGAATGCCGTTATCCCATTCAAGACATATAACGACGATTTTTGTTTTGACGCGGTTGCGGTGACATGTGAAGAGATTGCACCTAACGTATATAAATACGGATTGGGCTTGGCCTTTGAAATCGTCTACGACGCAACTACTATGCTTGCCGACCACTTGATTGGTCATGAAAATGAGTTGATTACGTCTATCGAAGTTAGGCCGCGTTCAAGTGTATGGAAAACGGGGATGGTGTTATCTTGTAGTATGGGAACAATAGACAAGGGTTATAGAGGCGAGGTTTCGGCCGTATTTTACCATGTGATGCCGAATATGCCGCGATACAAAGTCGGTGACAAGGTTTGCCAAATCATGCTTAATCGCACCGAACCGATAAAGTTCATCGAGGTAGATGAACTATCGAAAAGCGAAAGAGGTGAAAACGGCTATGGAAGCACCGACATTAAAAAACAACTTAATACATAAAAGATGGCAGAACAACTTAAAGAATATATAAGCGTAAGTGATTACGCAAATTTCATCAACAAGACACCGCAACACGTTTACGGACTTATTCGTGACGGGGTTGTTTCGTCGGTTACTTTCCGACGCGGCAAGATGGTTGGGCGCCTCGTTGAAAAGCCAAGCGGTTTCGACGAGTGGTGCCATGCAAACGAACAATAACTATTGTATAACGGACGGGTTCGTGCTTTACCCATGCGCGAACCTATCCTAATTACTATCATCAAATATGGCAAAACCAAGAAAGAAAATTAACGCGAGATTAAAGATTCTTAAAAGGGTAAGACTTGTAGCAAAGAATGATAGCACAATGAATGCACGCAAAGATTCTTTACGTCAAGCGCCCACACGACTACCGCCCGACGCGGGCGCCACTTTCAAGATAAAACTTAAACGCAAAAAATGAACAACGACGGCTTATATAAGGTAAGGATATTTCTTATAAATATAGGCAAGATATTGCCTTTCGTAATTTGTTTTGTTGTGCTAATATCTTATGCGGAATGTTTGGCATCTATATTGACGAACAACTATCTTGCATACAACGGCGCAATTGTCTTGAACAAGCCTATTTCTTGGGCGCTTGGACTTGTATTCGAATATAATGTTCAATTGTTGTTTGTCGTGACGATTCTTGCGTTCGCCATCCATACTTGCATAACAAATAAATTGGCAATCGCTTATCTTTATGTTAATCTTTGCGAAAAGCATTATTTTATAAGCACCGAGTTATCCGAGGAAAGTGCGATGATTGTGGCAATCATAAATTTTCTTATTTGTTTGTATTTTGTCCATAAGGGTTTTAATATATATATTTATAATAAAAAGGACAAGTAAAGATGACACGAAAAGAATTTATCCAAAAATGGGTTTGTGACAATATCAACAACGGGGCTACGGCTAACGAGTTGATAGCATTCGCGGTTGAAAAAGCGGACGAGATAGAAAAGTGCGACCCGTCTTTCTTTGACGATTCGTTTAAGATAGCAAAACTTTATCAAGAGTTAGACACAATCCCAATCAATGCAATTACCTTTTCTAAAGGCCAATTCAAGACGCGTTTCATTGGCGCATGCCATGTTGCCAAAATTGAAACGATAGGCGATTTGGTAAGATATGGCTATTCGCGATTCTTGCAACTTCGCAATATCGGCCGCGACACAATACGCGAGGCAGAGGATTTTATTAGGTGTAACTATAATATCAATTGGTCATGAAAACACAACGACATTGGAAAATTACTATCAAAGAAAGAAACAATCCGAACTTGCTTACGCCAGAACTTATTGGCGATTACGACGAGAAAGATGCCGTAAAGCATTTCGGCTTGAACGAACAAGATGTTGAATGGTATCGTCTTGAAGAGATTAAGTAATAGTAATCACACTCATAAAAAACATTCGTTATGAAAAACAACGACGAATTACAAAGACTTTGTAGGTTTTATCTTGCCAAGACAAAAGGTATAGCAAAGAAATTTGGCTTGCACGATGTTGTTGAAAAACTTATCGCCGACAATAAAAGCAAGCAATGTTGCGCCAACGAAAAAGAGGTAGAAATGTTGGCGCGTCTTTGTGACGACGAACGCGTTTCAAGAACCGACATCCCAAAGATGCTCGGTAAATCCTATCGACAAAGCAACGAACAAGGCGACTTTGATAAGATTCGCAAGTTGCGTCGTGTCGGTATCTATTCCAAGGTTAGCGCAATGTTATATGTTGGCCAAGAAAAAATCAAGGCCATTTTAAGGGAAAGTAAAAACTCAAAAAAATAATAATATGAATGATAGAATTCGCTTAAAATTCAACCGACAAATTAGCGGCCACACTCTTGAAATTGCAAAACTATATACGGCAATCGGAAATTTGTGCTTTACTGAAACGTTGGCAAGTGAATATGAATACGACATTTCTACAAAAAAACTTGTTGACGTATTAGAATGTGGCGCAAATAAGCATTTCCAATGGAATTTTACCGAACTTGAAAAAGGTCATATAAATATTGACTATAACAAAAACAACGTTGTAGTATGTTTTAGTGGCGGTAAAGATAGTTTGGCAACCGCATTAAAAATGAAAAAATCTGGCAAAAATGTTTTTCTTTATCATATAAAAGGCATTAATAAGTCATACCCAGATGAGTTTATGCACGTTATAGATTTGGCTAAAAAAATAGATATGCCTTTATTTATAGACGAAATTAAACAATCTGGGGTTTCGTCATTTAAGGAAAACCCAATAAAAAATCAACTTATTGCAAGCATGGCGCTTGATTATGCAATCCTTAACCATATTGGCACCACAATAGCATTCGGTGATTTTACAACAGACAATATTTACAATTCACAATTTTACGAGAGTTGGTCAGATACGCAAGAAATGTGGGATGCGTGGACTTATTGCGTTCGCAAATATATACCAACTGCCGAATTGATTATTCCGTTTGCAACATATAACGATACACTCGACGAAGTTAGCAACAATATTGAAATATTAAAAATGGTTTGCGGTTGTATTTTGCCATATCGTTTTCGGCAAACAACTCGAAATCGCAACGAAATGAAATATGAAATTGATTTACTTCCAAACAGGTGTGGTTCATGTTGGAAATGTTGCACAGAATATATTTTTCTTGCCGACAAAAATGTAGTGCCGCTCAACAAGGCTTTTTACAAGCATTGTATTAATTTTTTAATCACCAAACTATCATCCGTTCACCCGCAAATAGAAATAAAAAACGCTAAAAATGCGTATGAAGCGTTTTTACATAGGTCGTTGTCAAATAGTATTATTGCAAAAGAGTTATGAATTGTTTATTTGAATTAAATACGGAGCCCATTTCATTAACAGACTTAGAAAATGCAGAATTTGATTTTTTTAAGGGTGGGTATTTATTGAATGATAGTTACAATGAAACTATACTAAAATATTATAATGCTTTTTACAATAAAGAGGAAAATGTCCCATTTTATCATTGTCTTCCAGCATTTAATACAATTACAAATGACAAGTCGTTTCGTTTTTTTGTAGTTGATATTTGCGGCGCTTTATATTTTATTGCGTATAAAATAATACAAATCATCAAGACAAAACAAATCCGTGTTTTTGACTTGCCAATAGCCATAGATGGCAATATTGACAACACACGAAAGGTGTTTGAAATATTAAACAACAAGCCATTTATAAAATTTGCCATGTCTGATTATGCAACAAGGTTGTTGAACGTTCAAAAAAATAAAAGACTTGTTGAATACACAAATTATTATTATACTCGACAAGCAACTGATTTAATTCCAAGAAAAAAAATAAAACATTGGGGAATTAAAACATTGCAAGAAAACAAGGATTTTAATGTTGTTATTCTTGATAAAATACCACAAAACGACACACAAGCCATAGTAAATGACTTTAATAAGTATCTTGTTGAAAGAGGTAGTTTTGTAAGCAAGAAAGACAACGACGAATTTTGTGCTTTTTGTAGAGGTTATGACAATATAAAGTTGTTATGTATTTATTACAAGAGTATTTTAATAAGCGTATGTGTACTTTATGTCTTCGGGAATGTCGCATACAACCTATACCAAAAAGACCTAAAGCATTATGACACACAAGACCCTATTCTTGACAAAATGCTTAGGTATAATATGGAACAAAAAACGAAATTTCTTTGTTTTAAGCACCTGCCAAATGTAAAGCGTATTTATATATTAGGTTGTATGCCTTCAGAAAAAAGGCTTATAAAACACAAAGAAATGTGTAGCGACGGCAAGATAGAATATTTAATTTATTAAAAAAAACTATAAATATGCAACAAGATTTTGATTTATTCGGGAACCCTATCGAGCAAAGGGGTGACTTAAAACGAGAGTTTGGTGCAAATCCTTTTACTATTCTTGATGTCAAAGATGGCTTATGGCAAGCAAGGAAAAAAAAATGGATTAACATGGGCATACAATCCGAGGTCGGTCGTGATGCCGTAACTTTTCACATGAAAGACTGGGCAGATAAAAAAGGACAAGAAGGAACTTTGAAAGGCAATAAGTTGCCGAGCGATACTTCTATCTTTGACCCCGTTCTTTGTGAATTGATGTATCGGTGGTTTTGTCCGCAAGGCGGTGCAATTCTTGACCCGTTTGCTGGCGGTTCGGTACGCGGTATTGTCGCCAACTATCTTGGCTATCATTATAGCGGCATAGACATTAGGCAAGAGCAAGTTGATTCAAATCGCGAACAAGCGCTTTCAATCCTCGAACCCAACAATCAGCCACAATGGTATTGTGGTGATTCAAACGTTATATTAGACAGGGAATGGAACAAAGAGTTCGACCTCGTGTTTACGTGTCCCCCGTATGCGGACTTGGAGGTTTATAGCGACATCCAAGGCGACATTTCCAATATGGACTATGACGACTTTATCTTTGCATTTGAAAGCATTATGCGTAAATCTTGCAAATTGCTCAAAAAAGGAGGAATGGCCATTGTTGTTGTCGGCGAAGTAAGAAATAAGCAAGGAAATTATTACGGGTTTGTTGCCGACACGATTAAGTTGATGCAACGCTGCAAAGGCATGGGATTTTACAACGACGCTATTTTGGCGACGGCATTAGCAAGCGCGGCTTTGCGCGCGGGCGGGAACATGAAAAGCGGCAAACTTGTAAAGGTGCATCAAAATGTATTAATGTTTAAGAAATACTAAACTTTGTTAATTCGTTTGCGTATTTAAAATATTATTGTTATCTTTGCGGCATCATTTGACAAAATGTGTTTTGCGCGTTGCCAACCACACTTAACGCACACAAAACTCTACGATAAAGTTATAACTATTTTCACATAATGGGTAATGAGAAATTGGAGTGGTTGCCAAAAGTATCATTACCCGTTATGTTTCTAACAACCACAACAATGAACAAGGTATCGAGGATTAAAAGTAGGAACTACACGACAATTTCCAATGTATTCCTACGCGACACCCGCCTTTCCCTTAAAGCAAAGGGATTATTGGCTACAATCTTTGCACTACCCGACGATTGGGACTTTTCCATCAAGGGGCTTTGTGCAATAATCAAGGAAAGCGCTACGGCGGTATATTCGGCAATTGACGAATTAAAAGAATGCGGCTATTGTTCTTTTATTGTTTTAAGGAACGAAAAAGGAACCATTCAAGGTAACGACTACACATTTTTTGAAACGCCAGACAACGGAGAACGTGGTAAGGTTATAGAAAAGCAACAATTGTTGTTTGATAACGAACAAGTAGAGGAAAAAGAAACAAAGAAGAATTCTCCGACTATCGATTATCAAACAATTGTTGATACTTGGAACCAATATAACGGCGACGCTTGGGGCAAAGTGACGAAATTAACCGAGCAACGGAAACGCAAAATTCATGGCGTTATACAAGCCAATAGTATTAGCCAAGACGAGTTGATAAAATTGTTTTCGGTTTTGCCTTATGCGGACAAATGGTTGTTCTATCCGAATCGCGAACACAAGAATTGGAAACCAGACTTTGATTGGTGGCTTGCAAATACTAACGGATGGCTAACAAAAGCGTTAGAAGGTAAGGTTCACAAGGAAAACACTCAGGCTTTTATATCGGTTATGAACAACACCGAAAATAAAGACATGTATTGCCCGAAAGGTCATGGCATCTATTACGACGACGCAAACAAATGTTATGGCTTTATGGACATGTATTTTGACGGCGATATTATTTACGACGGATATAACGCCGATAATAGGCCAAACGGCGCTACGCTTGTCCTTAACAATGGACGCGGAAATGTTACTTGGGATGTATCAAGCAAAAGATGGACAACAAACAAATAAGATATGCAAGACGACATATTATCAAAACTCTTAAAGTTCACGCAATATAAAGGCATTCCCTATGTAGCCGACTTTAGATGTCCCGAATGCGATGAATGCGCCTTATATGGCGGTGATGACGCTTACTATAATCATTATATGGAAAAGCCCAATCTTGTCGGTTGGTGCGAAACCGAACAAGGCTATATGATGGTATTTGAATGCACGAAATGCTTTGCCAAATTTAGGTGCCATTGTAGCACGGGTGACAAATTCGATAAAGAAAATTTCGAAAATTCTATTTTTGAAATTGTTTCTTGCGACACAGCAATACACAATTCGGAATCGATGTATTATAAACTTTTTGGAGATTGTTAACTATGGCAGACTCAATTGTAAAAATCATTAACGAAACTATCGACAAACTTGAAAAGGATGCAGACGCACAAGTGATAGGCTATACACAACAAAGAATCATTGACGCATCGATTGCATACGCCAATAGTAGGCTTGACCCGAATTTACCGAGCCACACACAATTAGGGACAAAGAGTTTTGATTGGTGTGATTTGTGCAACGCGTTTGAAGCTGGCGCAAAGTGGCAACGAAAGAACGTTTGGCATATTACCGCGCAAGACCCGCCAACGTCATTGCGGCTTTGTGTTATTGTTCTTGACAAGGAAACGCCTTTTGCATGCAACGACAACGTTATCATAGCCGAACCACGACGAAACAAATTTGTTACGCGCTCATATCCACATTATATGGGATATGGGGTGAAGCATCAAGGGTTAGAGGAAGGATGTAGCGGCGAAACGCCCGTATATAGAAACTGTCGTGACAAGATTCCTTTTGACGAAGTTTACAAATGGGCGTATTTTACCGACCTTTTCCCCTTTGATGACTTATTGTTAAACGACAAATAAGTAAACAACTTATGTACGAAATAGACGAACAACAAATACGCAAATGGTGGGCATTATTCAATCCCGATAGCAAATTAGTCGAAATACGATTGCTTGGCAAGGCTACATATAGCGGCTATTTCAAGGATGTGGAAACGCTTATCAAATGTTTGCGTCCACTTTTAGACCATAATAACATACAATATTATGGTTCTAACCAAGCGTATTTCACGTTAAACGAGATTAAGGATGACCTATATAGTCGAGAGCAACGTGACACATTTGTTAAAAAGCCCAAAAGTACGACTACGGACGGCGACATAACACGTCGGCGGTTCGTCATGCTTGACTTTGACCCTTGTCGCGCGGCTGGCATTAGTGCAAGCGACGAGGAATTTGAAAAGGCGCATTTGAAAGCCGTTGATGTATATCGCTATCTTATCGCGCAAGGTTTCAAGGAACCGATAATTACCAAGTCGGGCAACGGATGGCACGAATATCTTGTTTGCGATATGCCGAACGACGAGCAACACACGGAATTAGTCAAACGTTTCTTGCAATCGCTTGGCAAGATGTTTAGCGACAAAAATGTAGAACTTGACGAAAAGGTGTTTAACGCCGCACGTATCGACAAACTTGTAGGTACATGGGCAAAAAAAGGTAGCGATAGCAACGAGCGCAAATGGCGAAAGGCCGAAATAGTCAAGGTGCCAAAAGACCTTTCCCCTAACGACGATTCGCTATTTCAAAAGATAGCGGACTTGTTGCCGAAAGAAGAACCTAAAGCGGCGCCAAGTCGCCCGTTTAACCAACAATATCGTGACGCGCCATTTGACTTGAAAGCATGGCTAACGCAATTTAACATCACTTATCGCGAGGAAAAGCAAGGCGCAGGTTCAAAGTTTATATTAGAGCATTGCCCTTGGGAAGATACGCATAGCGACAAACAAAAGTGGGATAGCGCCTTGTTTCAAGATGGCGACGGAAAGATTACGTTCAATTGTTTTCATTCGCATTGCAAAGACAAGCAATGGCGAGATTTTAGGCTATTTTATGAACCCGACGCATATAACAAGCCGTTGTATGAAAATAGACAATATGTGCAAAGACAATATGCACCACAACCTCCACAAAGGCCAAGATACGAAATAAAAGAGGAATTGCCCGAACTTGGTGAAAAGTGGCTATCTTTGTCGTCTATCAAGAAAGTCGATTTGACACAACTTGAAAAAGTAAAGACGGGTTTTACCGAACTTGACAAACGTATTGGCGGGCTATATATGTCAGAGGTGACGGTTTTAAGCGGATGTAATTCAAGCGGCAAGTCGTCGTGGCTTAATTCTTTACTCCTTAACATCGTACAACAAGGCTACAAGATTGCGTTGTGGTCGGGCGAATTGCGCGCCGACATCTTAAAGACGTGGATTCAAATGGTTGCCGCTGGACATCAAAATTTGCGTCAATCGCAATACGACGAGGGTCGTTACTACGTCCCCGATATGGTCGGTGAAAAGATAGACGCGTGGCTTGATGGCAAATTCTTTCTTTACAACAACGTGTATGGCACAAAAGCCGAGCAAATATTGCACGATATGGAAATTCTTTTGCAAGCGGGCGTAAAGGTTTTTATTCTTGACAACCTTATGACGCTTGACGTTGATTTGTTCGATGGCGACAAGAACAACAAGCAAAAAGAGTTGATATTAAAGATTAAGAGTTTTGCAATGGCCAATCAAGTTCACATAGTTCTTGTGGCACACCCAAGAAAGGTCATGACATTCTTGCGAAAGAACGACATTAGCGGAACGTCGGATATTACCAACGCCGTAGATAACGTTTTCATCATGCACCGAACCAACGAGGACTTTATCAAGGCTATAACCGAGTTTTATGATGCGTCGAAAGCATCACAATTGAGGCAATACGGCAATGTTTTGGCCGTCGAAAAAAATAGGTTATATGGCGTTGTGGATTTTATGTGCGGCTTTCATTACGACCAAGTAAGTAGGCGTTTCAAGAATTCGGCAGACGAGTATGTGCATTATGGATGGGAAACAAACCCTATCCAAGACCCATTGCCGCTTGTTGCGCCGCAAGTTCAACCCGAATCTACGTCATTTGATGATGTCGGTTACGACCCCGCATATAATAATTTCAACAATATCACAAATGACCAAAATTTGGCATTTATAAACGACCAAAATAATGATTGTCCATTCTAATTTGTTAAAATATGGCAAATAAATGGTAAATTATTTGGCAATATAATATATTTTGTATATCTTTGCATCAAATTCAAAACATTTTAAGTTATGGAAATTAAGTTTAAGAACAAGGAAGTTCTGCCAAAGTTGGCACAAGTCGTTTCGGTTGTTTCGAGCAAAAACACCATTCCAATTCTTAGTTGTGTCCTCGTTGACATAGCCAATTACACAATTAGCCTTTTGGCGTCCAATATGGACGTGACACTACGTATGCAATCGAGGCTTGACTATTCGGACGTTGACAAATTCACCATGTGCGTTGAATCAAGCGACTTTATCAAGGCTTTGCGCAACCTTGGCGATGTCGATGTAAGCATGAAAATAGACACCGAACGGCACAATATCATCCTCGACTACGGCAAAGGCCATTTCAACTTGCCTTTCCAAGACAGCAACGATTTTCCAAAGCCCCAATACAATCTTAGCGGCGCAAAGGAACACACTATGAAATGCGACGCGCTCATTCGCCTTATTACTCGAGTTGACTTTGCTATTGCAAATGACGAACTACGCCCCGTAATGAACGGCATTCATTTCGACTTTACCGACAAGGGCGTTATTGCCGCCGCAAGTGATGGCGCCAAACTTTCAACGTGCAAGGATGATTCTTTGCTTGTAGATACGACCGAGGAAGGTTTCAACATGCCAGAAAAAGTGTCGGCAACATTAAAAAACATTCTTGCATCATGTGGCCAAACCGACGTTAAAATTATGTTTACACAAAATGCCGCCATCTTTAAGAACGACGAGTTTATGCTACAATCTACGCTTATAGAGGGCAAATATCCCAATTTCCAAAAGGTTATTCCGCAAGAATTCGCGTGCAAGGCTTATATCCCAAAAGAAGATTTGATTATGGCCTTGAATCGCGTTATGCCTATGGGAAATTCGGCAAGCGAACTTGTTGTTTGTAAGTTCACGCAAGGCGAGTTGACTATTTCAACCGAGGATGTTGATTATAGCAAGTCCGCATCCGAAACGCTACTGATTCAATATTTTGGCGACGATATGACGATTGGCTTTAAGGGTAGTTCATTGATTCAAATTGCTAAAAACGTCGATTTTGACAATATAGCCATCGATATGAACACTCCGCAAAAGGCTTGTGTTATCTACGGCAAAAGCAAGGACGAACATTTGTCATTGTTGATGCCTATGCGTATAATGTAATTGCAACCGCTATGAACGAAAGCGATTTGATATTTGACATCAACGACCTTTATAAGCGAGGTTATTCAATCGACGAAATTGCCGAAAAGTTAAACATTTCGGCCGCGATTGTGGTTGACTATTTGGACATATAAATTCCTACGCGATATGGCCGCATACGACAATGAATACATAAACGGATATATCGAGAAAAACGATGCTGGTGCGTTCATAGGGCGCATCAGCATTGATGGCGTTTCACTTGGCGCAATTGTAGGCCAATATTTCAAAAAAGACAACGAAACTTATCTTTGGCTAAGAAGAAATCGCGTGCTTGAATATGACACCGAACGTGAATGCTACAAAGAACGCGATGCGCGTCCCCGTTGGGAAACTTATCTCAAAAAAGGAATCGATAACGACATTTGTGCATATCGCGGCGAATTCATTTTTTTGCATTTTAGATATTCTATCGTTGGTGTGTTTGACAAGGTGCTTGGAACCGACAAACACAAACGCCTCAATCTATACGTAGAAAGGTTGCCTATGAACGAACAGACAATAATCAACAAAATAAAAGAAAGCAAACAAGATGGATGTCAATGACAAAGTTGTTGGGTGGACGAAAATAGATGCGGACGTGGTGAATGCCGTATGCGGCGCCCTTAAAAAATACGAATGCGACACGCAAGTTTATCTTGCTAATATTGTAGCATCCTTGTGTGACGTGGATGTTGATGATATGCTCGATAAGAACAATACGGAATCGGTCGCACACGCAAGATGGCTTTTGTGGTACGCATATAGATATATGACGAACGGGAGTTATGCCTTTATTGCAAAGAAAAGCAATATCTACAATGGCAAGTTCAATCCGAATTCGGTGCAAAACGCCGTATCTAAAATGATGTCGATGATTGACAAAGAGTACGAATGGCGCCGTAGATGGAATATACTAAAAGCCATAATCGGAGAACGTAATGCCAAGACGTGCGAGGAATTGTCGGCAAGAAAGACAAAGAACTTGGTCATTCGTTTGCCAAAAGCGTTAAAAGATTCGGTAACAATAGAATATTATTAAACAATAAACTTTATGTATAGCGATAAATTATATATCGGCATTGATGTTGGTAGCAAGGGTTTTATATCCATGCAAAAAAATGGCGCGTGGTCGCACTTTTCAATCGAGGACAATGATTTGTACCAATTAAGTGCGATAATGCAAGCAGCGCGAAAAGAAAACGAAAATGTGGTGTGTGTGATAGAGGATGTCCATGCGCTATTTAATAGTAGCGCAAAATCAACGTTCGCTTTCGGTTTCAACAAAGGCTATCTTATCGGGTTATTGGCCGCGAACGACATTCCATACGTTCTTGTCCAGCCGAAAGAATGGCAAAAAGAAATGTGGATTAATTCGGATATGGAGTTTACCTACAAGGATATCGTGGTCAAAGGCAAGACGATGACAAGGAAAGAGGTGAACACAAAGGCGACATCAATCAATTGTTGCAAACGTCTTTTTCCGAAAATAGACCTTAGAAAAAGCGATAGGGCGAAACGAATCGACGACAACAAGGTAGATTCAATTCTTATGAGTGAGTACGCAAGACGCAAAAACCTATGATTAATTATCTCGACACTCAAAACGCGCTACAAACGCGCATGATAAACTTTACGCCGCAAGAATACTTGTTTGTGCTACAAGTCATACTTGGCGAAAGAATGGAGGTAGCCTATGCCAACGTGTATGATACGGCCGAATTCAACCGCAACGTACCAAGCGAGGACGAGGAGGAATATCTATCACGATTTAGGGCAAAGGCGGCTATATTGCTTGGTTCACAAAATTGCAAGCAACTTGAAGAGGAATTGCGTGAATTGTATCGTTCCGACATACAAGCCCAAGCGTCAAGTCTAAGCGAATATAAGTTTTCTGGCGAGGATGTTCAAAAACTACTTGCGAGCCTTTTGCACGATAGAACGCAAGACCTTTCCGAAAGTTCGGTGCGTGACATTCTTGCGCTTATCAAGACTATGTACGAAAGCGGCAGTCTTGATTCGGGCGACACCTTTGCAAAACACTTTATCGTTGTTCCAAGCAAGTTCAACGCAATGTGTCCAAACTGCAATCACGAATTGTCGGCCGTAGAAGGTCTTGACATACGTTGCGAGTTTTGCAACCAAGTATTTCGGTGGGACGAACAAAGAAAACGATTTTTCCCGCAAATGGTAAAACTATGAAAAGTATATCATTCAAAGTCCCGTTATACAACGTTGACGTGACGTGTGTTCAAGTCGAAAGCAAAAAGGACGCCAAACACGTTGTGGCTATGGCAAGACGATTCAACATAAGCAAGGAAAATTTGGATTTCATGCGAGAGTCGATAAATGCCGAAGGAAAGAATGGCGGCGGCACCTATTGCTTGTTAAGCACCCTACAAATATTTGTCGTTTTCTATGAAATGACAAGTATAAAGGATATGGCCAATACGTACTTTCACGAAAAACGACATGTAGAGGATAGAATATTGCAACACTATCTTGTTGACGACGTTGAATCGGCCGCTTTGTTGGCTGGCTTTCTTGGCGAACATTTTACCGATTTTTTGATAAAGAACGCAAACGCCCGACTACAAAAACACTAACACCTACAAGAAATGCCAATATTTCGCGTTTAATTGCGCTGTATTGGCATTTTATTATTTTAACGATAAATTGTCCATCGCAACGGCGAACGTGCAACATGGGGCAAATTTCGGTGGTCATAGACATGGTGCGCCAATTCTTTCAACCGCTTGTTTCATAAGGTAGCCTTGCAGATGCGCCGCGCCCTCCTCGTCGTATGGTTCGTCATAGTAGTCTATGATGGCAACGTTGACGTGATATAATTCATGATTCAACGTGTCCCAAAATTCACTTGGCCTTGTCGCTCGACTTACAAAAACAACCGACATGCGCAAATCGGTTCGTGATACGGCCATACCCGTATCATATCGCGACAAGATGCGCAAAGACTTTTTTATGTCATGTTCGGACATGCCAAAAGATTCCATAATTGCGCCCATTTCGTCCCAATCCATGAAATCATAGTCATAGACCACAATTACGCCCCATTTCTTTTTAGGAACGTCGATATAGATGGTTTCCATAATTGTTCTCGCTTGTTATAGGAATTCCTCCCAAAATATCGGCACACCCGCATTTCGCATCTTGACGGCAAAGCAATCCAAGACGTTTTCTGGCATGCCGTCGGGGTCGCCTATTGTTTCCTCTACAAACATTGCGCGTTGTTCGTCCGTCGTCAACGTCTTTGGATAATCAGCAACCGCCATGTTGAACAAATACCATGCCGTATAGCAAAATTCGTCTTGAATAACTACTCCGTATTGTTTGAACACGTCTTTAACATCGTCAAGTTTTCTTGCAACGATGGGCTTTGGCATTCCGTTAACGTCCTCCGTTCGCATTTTTGAGATAGCATATTCGGCAAGTTTCTTGCTAAACAAACCATGATTTTCATCCTCGTAAATAGCACGACCTTTGCTTATATAATGTTCCATACTTTTGCTTTATTATTAATAGTTAAAATAAAGATGGGCAAGCATACGAATTATTATCTTGCCCGCCCATCCGTTGTTAAATCACGATTACATTACATGTATCGGCCACGAGAATCACGGCGGCGACGATATTCAACGTCGTCCATTTCCTCCTCGCTATCTTCCCAACCATGCTTGTAACCTTGGCGATAGCCCTCGTTGTACTGCGAACCGCCGCCATCATTGTAGCCGCGATAACTGCCACCATTGCGCATGTTTCGGCGCATTTGTCGGCGCATTTCATCGCCCCCGCTTTCTTTGTCTTTATCTACAAAAATCCAACTCATTTTAATACCCTTTCTTTCGTTTGTTTGTTGTTATGAATTCAATCGTCGCGTCAAGAAGGCGAATCAAGTTTTTGCAATATAGCAAGAATGCTATCTAACTTCGCGTCGGTTGCCGCTTGCCTTTCCTCCAACGATTTTATTGTTTTTGCTTGGCGCTTTTCTTCGGCATACCGAGGATTAAGTGTTTCAAGCATCTTTTCACTTTCCGCAATCACCGACTTGTGATAGGGTACTTGGTCTAATGCCTTTTTCGATGTTTGCAGCATTGCATCCACCGCTTGAAGCATTGCCTCTCTACTACCCGAAAACGTGTCGTTGCCGCGTTGCGCTATTTCTACGCCAATTGGGATGTTTTGGAAAACCTCATCTTTCCCATTGATTGTAACAGTGACATCTACGACTTGTTGCGTTTGCAAACCCGTCATGATGTTTGGTGTTTGCGTAGGAAATTGAACGTGTGGTTGCGATTTCGCCTTTACCACACCTACCTCGAGCAAAGGTTTCTCGCCTTGCCGTAAGATGTAGAACGGATTGCCGTTGCCTAAACTATTGAAATCCATAATCGCTTGTTGTTAAGTTGTTGTTCGCGACATCAGTTGAAGAATGCCGTCAAAACGATTGTTAAACACAAGGAAAACTCCCGTACCGCCGATTAAGTCGGCCACAGTAACGGGTGTCCCGTTGAATAGCGTCAACGCGCGCGTCGTACCACCCATAGTAAGAGTAATCGGCAAAGTGTCGGTAGTTCCCGCAGGAATTGCATCGTTCAACCGAATGGTCAAATAGCCAATTGGCTGAATACGACGAAAACCAAGAGAAATATCCACGCTTTCGGTACCGACAGTTGTCTTTGTGGATGGAATAAGCGGAATACCACCCGCATTTGTTGTCACGTTAAAACAATTCATGCTTTTGCCTCCTTTCCGCTAATTCTTAGAATACGACGTTGCCACCAAAGCCGTTATATCCGAAACCGCCGTAGAATGCACCCGCGTTTGGTGTGGTGTTTACGGCCGTGACATTCGGCCACTGAACGGGAATGGTGTTCGGCATCTTGTCCGCAATCTCGGTGACGGCCTTTTGCAATGGCGCAACGAGTCCGTTGACATAACCCGTAATAGCGGCGGTCTGGTTGGCGTTGTCAATCTGTCCGCGCAATTGGGTGATGATTTCGGCTTGGGTGTCAATCTTGGATTGGAGTTCGCGTTCCTTGATGGCGCAGAACTGGTCGTTCATGGCGATAGTCTGAGCGTTGATGGCGTTGAGCACAGCGTTGTGGTTGCGGTCGGCCTGCGACTGGAGGGCGTTGGTCTGCTGACACATTGCGAGCTGGCTGTTGCAGCAACATTGCGACAACTGCGATGCGAGCCCTGCGTTACCATTCTGAATGGCATTGATGACCTGCAAGGCATTCATGCCCTGTGTCGCGCCAATCTGCGACAGCGCATTCTGAATGTTGCCGATTGTGCCATAGACGATGTTGAAGTCCTGCCCGATGCTTGACGCGAGCGTCTGGATAGCCGTGCGAGAAGCCTCTCCTTGCGAGACGATTGCTTGCATAGCGAGGTCTGCGTTGACATTAGGCATATTGCCACGACCTCCTGCGCCGCCGAAGAAGTTGGGGAAGATGCTTGCAACGATTGCGAAGCCGAGCAAGTCCATGAGGTTCGTCTGGCCGTTGCCAAACATCCCGTTGCCGCCGATAGGAATAGAGAATGGGATGTTGTTGTTTCCATTTCCATTCTCGGGGAGTTGATAAATCTCTGCCATAAAATTAGATTTGAAAAATAAACATACTTGTTAACAACACACTTTGTAACGTTACGTGTGCAAAAGTACGAATTTTATGGCATTTTGAAAAATGTATTTTAGAAAGTCCTTGCTTATTGCCAGTTGCGTTTGTTCTTCGGCATAAAAAACGCCGCAAGCGTTGTAATTTCAAACACTTGCGGCTTAATGAATAGAATAGTATATAATTTGAATTAGTGCTATTTTATGAAATAAATTATAAATGGACAACTATATGTTTGAATGCCACTATTTTGCCATCATAACGTCTTGGAAATCCTTGATGTCGGTGTCGGGGATGCCAACAAACTTTGCAAGCCCAATCGCTTGGTCGTATGGATTGGCACCCCACTTTGCCTTGAATTTCGTAACCATATCGCGTAATTTGCCTTCGGAATGCACCTCTTCCCAAATCATAGAGTTTTCACACCTATCGAACGTTGACAATTCCCAATGGCCTTGTAGATAACCAGCGGCCATGTGACATAACGCTTGCAAGAACCAACAGAACGTGCCAGTGCGGTCGCGGCCTTGCCAACAATTGATAAGCACGTTACGTCCCGCCTTTAATTCGGTAACAAGCGCATGAAAAGCCTTTTTGAAGTTGCCTTTATACGTTTGGTTTGCCGTAAGGATGGCGGCGTAAGCGGGTATATTGTACGAATATGTCTTTTCAAAAAGGTCGGAACGTGCTGGGTTTTCGTCAGCATCGCGCAGGTTTATTTGCACCGAAATGCCAAGTTGGTCGCGGAGATACAAATGGTCAACCGAACCAACCTCGATATTGTCTGGATGTTCACCACGATAGCATCTTTCCCAAACAATGCCGTTGCCCTCCGTTACAAATTCTTTTGGACAACCAAGGTCGCGCATATTGTGGGGATATTTGTTGACGTTTGTTTTCATCCAACGAACACGACCTGTGGTTTGGAACACTCCCTCTTTGATGATTTTGTCGCCGAGCATCATTTTCCATCGATACGTCTTGTTCGGCACCAAGCAATAGATAAAGAAAGCCTCTTTATATGGCGTGATGGTTTGTGTGGGTTCGTCGTCGCCCATAACAAGCAACTTGTCACCTTTGCCGTGAACAACATACGGGTAATTCCTTTCGGCATGCCCGTCGTCAATGTCGGTTTGACCAAGCGACGGCCAAATAAGGCTATAATCACTTTCTTTGTAGCCGTCGGGTGTGAGCAAGTCAAAAAACGCGCGCGTTGGCAAACTTTCCATATTCCATTTCGGGATGCCACTACCCTCTTCTTGTTCTTCGGTCGTAGGCGTTACTTGCACATCGTTTAGCGCCGTGCGATACCCCAACTCGTAACCCGCGTCGTGGCCTTTTTGGTAGGCGTTGTCCTCCGCTTTCTTTAATGCGGGAACCATACTTTGAACGCCGTCGGCAAAAGCCTCGTCCAATAGACCAAGCATCTTGTTTTCGTTGTCTTTGTTCATAGTGTTCGTCGTTGTTAAAGTTCAACAAATGCGCGAATAGGACACTTTATTGATTTGTCGCGTTGCGCTGGTTGTGTGTGAGTTTCCGAATATAGGACAACCCACGCTTGTTTCGCATCAATGGCCGTGCTTGTCCATAGCCCTTCGTTGTATGTGCCTTTATGCGAATATATTGCATCGCCACCGACCGCTTTCAAAAGTTCGTCAACCTTTGCGTGATATTGGCAGTAGATGCGCATTTCTCCGCATGGCGGCAAATAGCCGTGCTTGCCATTTGCAAAAACAACCGCGTGCGCCTTGTGTGCAATAGAATCAGGACAATTAGCCACAAGCGCGTCGGAATTCTTGGCACCCGAATAATCCTCGTATGCAGATGGTTGATTCGGCTTTGAGTCTTTTTTCCATTGCAATTTTGTGTGATAAACACCGCTTACCTTGACACCGATAGCACCATAGGGGGCAGATGCTATTTTCTTTGTGTGCATACATAAATGCAATGTGCCGTTGGTGTAGCCAATGCCAAGCACGTCTTGCTTTCCGTCAAGAACCCACTCCGATGCGTTTGCGTACACGTTCCCGTTAACATCAACAATGCCAAATGCGTAAGAAGAACTACCCTTGATAGCAAGCAATTCGGATATTACTTTATCCTTACTATAACCCTCGTTTACAGGGTCGTCAACGGGTTCGTCTATTGGCTCGGGGTCGGGATTAACAACTGGCGTTGTACCCGATTCTTCGGTAGCGCGGGCGTTGTAGCCTTCGTTATATGCGGCCTTGACTTTTGCATCATAGTCCGCTTTCATTTGCGCTATTAAGTCGTCGAACAATCTCTTTGCGGCCGTTTCACCCTCTGCCATGCCAAGGTCGTAAGCCTTTTTGATTTTCGTTTCGTACTCGGCCTTTAACATCGCATATTGCGAATCAAAGTCATCTTTGGCAACTTGATAGCCGTCGTCTTTGGCCAAGTTTTCGATTTCGGCAAGAAAATCAAGTGCCTTTTTTTTAAGTTCGTCGCTAATCATATTTTTTTGAGTTAATAATTTGCGATTTGTTTAACAGAAAACGCCCAAGGCGCGATTTGAGCGCATAGGCTTGCGCCTTGGACTTGCACAACGTCTTGTGCCATTTTATCGCTTTAATGCCTCAATGACATATTTCGTCAGGTTAAGCAGGTCATCAATGTCCTTTTGCGGATATTGTCGGAGCAGTTCAAGAAATACATTACCCTCAAACTCCCTCCAATACTTGACCTCCTCAATCTTCGCATTGTGGTCGGCCAATTCCTTGGGGTCAAGAGGAGCGAGTTTCTCCAGCATCGACTGCATCCATTCCTCGTGAGCCTTGTTATCTGGTCTTAACGATTCAATCAATTCCTCGTGGTTGTCTTTTTGTTCTTTTTCGTCCATAAGTTTTAAGTTTTTTTATAGTGGTCAGTCGGAAAAACCGACCAACCACTTGTTCACTTTTTCCGAACAACTGAACCTTGCCGCATTAGGGCTCACGATGTCTGTAATGGTTGCGAATCGCACTCTTTTGCCTGTTGGCTCACAAGGCTTTCAGGCAAAGGCGGAATCTTCTGCGATGATGCGCCAAATGGCGAACCCAGCATACTCATCATCAGTATAGGCAGCATAGTTTCCACGCGAGCATCATTTGCGCCATAAATCCGCTGTGTAAGTGCATTGAGATATACCTCCATGCCTGCCCTCTGGCTTGCAAGAAGTCCCTTTTCAGTGCCATCAAGACCAGCGAACTCCTCGCCGTTCATGAAGTCAATCAGTTGCAGCAGCTTCTCTTTCAGCTCTACTTGTTCGATTTTCAGTTTTTCTAAATCTTTCATAATCTTTGTTGTTAAATGTTAGTTATATTACTTGTTGTTTGTTCAACATATTGTTTGTCCTTGCAATCGCAAGACTCGCAATCTATTGGGAATCGCCCATTCAGACAATATGTTGAAAGGCTGACGCAAGCAAGATGCGGACATTGAAGTATCTTTGCCATAATCTTTATTTGTTTGTTAAAAGCCACCCCACTTACCCTACCAAGAAGTTGGCAGGATGGCTTGTTTGTTACCTCACCTATTTAGGGCTCTAAATAGGTAAGCCTACCACAAGTGCTCTCTCACACAATCGGCAAAAATCTTTGCCATCTTCTGCTGAATGTATTGGCTTCTACCCCTCAAGGGATGCCATCCTACGGTGTAAGTCCCGCTGACACCATCAATCGAGAATGTCTCTGTTGTGGTTTCATTGGCAAAGATGATGGATGGCTGTGCGCCAGTTGCGGCATTAAGACGTTGGCATGAAAAACCGATGTTGTCGGCAAAATTGCACAGGTGCAAGCCCCATTTTTCAGCCAATGCCTTCGCCGCATTATTGTAAGTCTGCCTTGCATCATGCCAAGATGTGCAAATGACTATCACGCAAGGCTTGCCGCTTTTCTTGCCATACCAAGGAGAATCTTGGTTGTCTTTTTCTGCGTAGCACAAGGTCTGATACTTCTTGATGATGTAGTCGAAGGCTGCAGAATACCATGCATTTGTCGCCGTGCCATTGGTCATTGCAGACGTGAAGTCCGTGTCTTCCTCGTAATCTGCTGCCGAATAATCCTTGTATGCGGCTGCAAGATTGTTGGCAATGCTGTAATTGTGGACGTGCATCATCGCAAAGATGTCGAAGGAATTGATGTCGTCGAACAACGTTCCATTCATAAGTTTCACCGCATCTGCGTGAATCTTCGAGCCTGATACAGCCTTGTTGATGGCTGTAAGATTCAGTTGCTCACAAGCCTGCTCGAACCAAGTGTTCTCGGAATAGGCAAACGATGCCCCAATCAAGAGAATAGCTTTCGCCGCGAGATGATTCTCCAACGACGGCATGGCCTCTTCTATCGCAATGAGCCGCTGGTTGATTCTGGTAAATTTCGTTATCTTCGTGACCGTAACCTTGCGGACGGAGAATCTGCTATAATGGCTGCTGTAGCAGTTGCCGTATAGGTATGCGGCTGTATCTTGCGTAATCTCCACCAATGCAGGGTTCGTCACCAAGTCGCGAGGCGTTGCATCTGCACGGGATAGGATAGAGCCGCTCTCAGTTGCAATAGCCCAGCTCCTTGCACTACCAGTTGTCGAGCCTCCATAAGTCTTGACCTCGTAGATGTCGCCCTTCGCTACGGGTATCTTAAAACCGCGATAGCCGTAGGACATATCAGTGGAAGAGCTCACAGACGAGCCCGTCAGCGAATACCATTTCTCCGTGTCAAGGTCAGAGGAATCTGCCACGTCCTCATAGGCATATTCTTCGTCGCCGATGTCATTCTGTATGGCAGCGATACTTTCGTCCTGGCTTGCATCCTTCGCATCAATCTCGGCAACAGCGTCTTCAAAGTCCTGCTGTGTCACGACTGGCAAGATGTCGCCATACGATACCACCTGCTTTTCAACGCGGAAATTGTCGCGGTTGGTGCCATACATATTGACATACAACTTCGCGGCATCATCGTCGGTGATTTCGAGGATTATTGGATTGGTGAGAGCGTCGATAGACCCGCTCCTTTTCGACAATATCGTAGTCCCGCTATTGACAACACCCCACGCTCTTGCATCGCCGCTGCCTCCTTTTGTGTAGATGCGGAACACGTCCCCCTTCTGACAAGGAAACATCAGACCTGCTGCGTTGATACTTGAGCCGCTTGTGCTATATACGCTTGAACCGCTCAACGAATAGAAGTTTGTGCCAGTGAGGTCTGCCGAAGTTGCAAGAGTTTGCCAACTTTCCGTCTTTTCCCTTAAAGAATCATCGACCTCTTCCATCTTTTGGCTCAGCTCATCAAGAGAGCCTGACATTCTCTTAATTTTGCCCTCTTTGAAGAGCCTTGTGCCGTAGTAGTCACCTGCCGAGAATACAAGATGTGTGCAACCCGAAGGAATGACAACATGGTGGTATGTGTTGGCTGTTGTCATTCCAACAACGGAAGTTCCGCTCACAAGTGGAATATTGCCGCCAGACGAATATGAAGATGATGTGGCAAAAGCATATCGTGCATCTGGAGACGTGGCTATCAGTATATACTTTTCTCCAACATTCACTGCAACGGCAGTATGCTTGTATGTGGTGCTTGTGCCAAACTTGCCGCTTGCCAAAACTGAATAGTTGTAGAGTTCAAACCCCGTTATCTCATCGCTTATTTCTTGGCCTAATTCGTCCACCTTTTGGTCGAGCACCTTTCCCTGTTTCGCCGATAGCACATCAGTAGCCGACGAACTCTCAAGCCTATCAATAATACGTACAGTATTAAGCGATTCGCCACTTGCAAACTCTTGATTATTTGCAGGGTTGAAAGTCCTTCCGCTGTCTGCCCAAGTACCCGCCGTAGCGCACTTGTAGATAGTTACTGGGTCTGACGACGACGCGCCAACCACGTAAGCGTAGTCGCCCACTTGTGGTGTAGGAAAGGCCGTGCTGAGCGAGGATGATGTGTCATACCATCCCTTGAAAGGTTGGTATGCGTCAAGTCCATCGGCGCCATCTTGTCCGTTGGTGCCGTCCTCTCCCTTGTCGGCCAACTTAACCCAATAGGTGTCATTTGGCGGTGTTACTCCCGTACATTGCTGCTTGCACCAATACGTCGCGCCGCCGCTTTTGACAACATCCATCTTTTCGTAGGTGGTGTTGCTTGAATAATCCCCCCTATGGATAGGCATTATTCGTCCTAAGTTAATTTTTTCTGGCATTGTTATAACGTTTTAAGTTAAACATCTATATATAGTTGTCCCGTTTCGCTATCTACACCCAAATTTTGCAAGTCGATAGTAACGTTTGATGTCGCTTTTACGCCCGTGTTTACGCCGTTGATATACCAATATTCGTCTTGGATATATGGCGTATAACCTTGTTCTCCGCGTTCGCCTTGGATGCCTTGCGCGCCCGTATCGCCCTTGTCGCCCTTGTCAACCTCGAACGAATATGAACGTCCGTTGGAAAGTCGAATGACGTATTGACGATATGTTTCGCCGACGTAATTAAGGTAAATTTGGCTGATGCCGACGCCATCGTTGCCCGCGTCGCCTTTGGCACCTTTTTCTCCCCGTTCGCCTTTTTCACCTTGTATGCCTCGGTCGCCTTTTTCACCCTTGTCGCCCTTTGGCACAAAGAACGGATAGGCCGTGCCGTCGGACAATTCAATGATGTACTGCGTGCCGTTTGTGGCCATGTACGTCGGTCGAATATTGACGATTCCGACACCTTGGTTTCCTTGGTCGCCTTTTGCGCCGTCGTTGGCGTCAAACGTGAACGTGTTGCCGTCGGTAAGTTCGATTTCATAGCGATTGGCCGCGCCATAACGCCCGATATACGTTATATTACGAATGCCAACGCCGTCTTTGCCGCCGATAAGTATCGCGCCGCCCGTTAGTTGAACTTGATAGGTCGCAAGATTGTCAGCGATGTCGTCGGCAAGTTCGGTTCTTGGAACCAACGTAAATGCCTCTTTGTCGAAGATTGCTTGCGAACGATTACCCTTGTTCTCCCACACCTCAACGCGATACGTTCCAGTCCATTGCTGGTCGGTTCCCTCGTAGTTGAACCTAACCACGTTATTGTGTTCCTCGTCGATATGCCAAGGCATTTCGAACGACGCGCCCCTTGGGTCGGTCAAAAGAACATGGATGTCACGCCCAACAAGGCTCACCTCGTTGCCGTCGGTCAACACCTCGGCCGCGACACCAATCGTGTTTTTAATCCTTATTTTCTTCATAACACTAATTTAGAATTATATTAAAGTTTCCATTCGCGTCAATTTCAAAGTCCATCGATTCATCTTCGTCTGCCTCCGTTAACATTAAGCATCCGTTAGTGTCGTCGATTTCAAAGTTCATAAGGACGTGCGAACCCTTGTCGCCTTTATCGCCCTTGTCACCTTTCGCGCCCGTTGCGCCCGTCGCACCCGTTTCGCCTTTTAGCGACAATAGCCATTGTTGTTCGGTACCGACAAAGCCGTTGTCAAGTGCAATTTGGTAAGCACTTTTACCCGCCGAACCGCCGATAGCTACAATTGTTTCGCCGTCCCAAACATAAAGTTTTTGTTCCGATACGCAATAGTATATCTTGTCGGCGTAAGGTTGGAATTGTTCGTTTGTATATTCTCCCCTATTCCCCCAATTTGAATAGTATTGCGTTGCTCCGCCTACAACAATCAAGCCTCCAGGTACAAAGCCGAATGTCGCCGTATTTTCAAACCAAAACACCTCGTCGCTTGTGCTTTGAGCGCTTGACGATTGTTGCCTATCACTACCGCTTGCTTCTATCGAATGAAAAAAAACTACCTTGAATCGGCTAATTTTTGTGTTTATGTCTTGAACCGCCGTCGCAACGGCGTTGTTGGCAATAGGATTGAAACTTTCGCCGTTAAAAGCCAAGTCCACTGTATATACCGCTTGTTGGCTTTTTTGATATAGTTGGCTAAGATATTCGATAATCCTATTATATTCCTCGTGCGTATGTTGATAGCGAGGCTGCAAAAGTGGCGACGATTGCAACTTCGGAAATCTTGACGAATCTTCAAGATACGCTTTGTTTTGTTCTATTGTATTGTTTGGCATCGTTAGAACGTTATTGGGAATACATAATCAAATCTATTGTTCTTTGTCTTTTGGTAGTTGATGATGTCCCATTGGAGCCTAAGTCGCAAGACTTGCATTACTGTGTCGTGGGTGTCCTCGGCTTGTTTCATCCGATTTTCACCCATGACACTAACATCGTAACGACCTAAGTGGGGCTTGCCAGTTATCCTAAGACATTTCATATCGGTATATTAGAATCGTATTTGTAATATGCCGCCGACATTCTTGTTAGCACCCAATCACACTTGTCGTCCTCGTCGGGGATTGACACGAACTCGACAAGTCCGCTCCCGACAAAAGCCTGATAGACTGGGGTAAATGCTCCAAGCGCAACAAAGTCGAGGTTGCCGTGCGGTTCGAGTTCCTTGCTCACTCCCAAGAACCAACGTGGGGTTATTCCGTCGGAATTGATGAACTGCACCACATTGCTGCTAACGAGCCCGCTTTGCAAGGTTTGCCCGTTACCCGACTGCGTGCCTATCACCGAATTGTTGATAAAAAGCACTCGCGTTCCGTTGGGGCAAATCGCAAGCATTTCTTCGGTGTGCGTCATTACCACTCCAGTGATGTCGTCACCGATGACAAAGTTGCGATTGCTACCAACCTCGAACTTCTTGTATTGCCCACCATCAAGGTAGTAATAAAAGTCGGTAAGGAGTTCGTATAAGTCAATTTGGTGGGTGGGAATGTATAGGTCTGCTCTGCTATCGTAGTAGTAGAGGGCGGGCAAGGTGACGAACTTGTTGACAAAGTTCTTAGCCGATACGTCGCCAGTTACCTCAACATTTCCGTCTATATCGACCTTAAAGTTTTGGGTATTGCAAATAAAGTAATCGGCCGAAATACCAACACCACTTATCCACAACCTATTCCCTTCTTCGTCCAAGCCGCCCGATTGCGTGAATGCTTGTATAATGGCACTTGCCATCAATGCGCCACTTTCGTATGCTTGTGACCACAAGGCCGCAAAATTGGACGTTGTAAGCAAACCTGCGCCGTTTATCGTAGGTACCGACGGATTTGTCGTGTAGTCCCACTCCCAACTACTTATTGCGTTATAAAGCGAATTTAATTCAGTAAGCGTGAATGTGCCCGAAGTTTCGCTTGTTATTGGCAATAGGTTGATTAATTGCCCAACGTAAGCGTTTATTTCGGCGTCATATCCCGAACTACTTGCCGCGCGAATTTCGTTGCGCATACCCGCCGTAATGCTCTTTCTTAAAAGCGTATATTGCGCATAATAGTCGCTAATGGCCGTTGAATACACCTTGCCAGCATAGGAGTGTGTGCTTAGATTGACGTATGACACCGAATAAGTGCGTACACCATCCAATCCCATTGTGGCCGATGCGTATAACGTATAGCCGTTATCGTCGATAAGTGGTGTGTCACTTGACGCCCTATCAAGGAAATAGTCAAGGAATGCTTTAAGTGCGTTGTAAGCGCTTGTATATGCCACCACCGAAACGACAGTGCTATTTACATTGAACGTGTTTGCCTCCGATACTATTTGTTGCTTTTCGGCGTTTATTTGCACGCGCAACGTGTTTAGTTGTACCTTTTCTTGTTTCGTTATCACGTCGTCGCTCGCCATGTTTTGCAACGTTTGGCGGTTGGCATTTGACGTTTCCAACGCTTGAATCAAGAAATCGTCGCTTTTGCGCACCCAAAGGTATGTGCTTGTAAGTTCGTCATACTCAAAGCGATAGCATACACCATCCTCAGTTAGTGCTATGTCGCCGACGTGTGCCGCATAATCGTTGGCCGTCCACCCGTTGACTGTATCGGGAAAGCCCGTAAAGCCAAGCGTGATGGTTTCCAATATTTCGCCGCTTTGGTCGCAAGGCGCGTCACCTACGACATACCAAACGAGGAAAGAATCGTCAATAATCTCCCCAACGTCCTTTGATGCGCCGTTGGCCGTAATTTTCAAAGACGAAACATCAAGTTTTGGGTCGTCGGCGTTAAGGTCTATCCTCGCCGTTCCGAGGTTGAACGGATATTGCCCACCACCTACGCCCTTGTAAATGCGAATGAAAGGCGAACCATCTCCCGCCGCGTCAAGTATGATAACGTTTTGGCGTGAAAGGTCGTAATCGTCGCTACCCGTAAGTTTGGCGCGCGAACCACACAAAACAACGTCGTCGCCAACCATAGGAAGGTCGCTACCAACATCGAATGTATCACCTTGCTTGGCTTGGGTGTCCTCAATGTCAAACACTATGTAGTGTTCCGAGCGGTCTTGCGTGATGCCGACTTGCTCAACCTTGCGCCACCAATAGTGGTTTGACAATTCGCCCGTTTGACGATTGACGATGTTGAACGTTTGTACCCTTGCTTGGTCGCCGACTTTCCAATCGTTTGTTATCGCCACCCCGTCCTCGTCTATCGCGTTGAAATAGCATACGGCCAAGTTGTTTTCCTCGTCAATTTCCACGCGTGACAACGTACATCGTGTAGCAGAAAGGACAAGTGCGCCGCCGATATGCGACATCTTTTCAATTTCAACCTCAATGGCCGACAATTTCTTGTTGACCCTAAGAAAGTCGAATTGCGCATGCCAATTATGGTTTTCGTCACGCCATACGCCGCTACCCGACGTACCTTTTTCAAGTGAATTGTCAAAGTTAAGCGCGATATTCCCGTTTGTTGTATCGGCACGAAGGTTGATACCTTTTATGAACGTGATAAGGCCACGCGCCACGTCGTCATCAACCTTTGAAAGTTTCTTGGCCAATTCAATCCAAACATTTCGGTTGTAACTTTGACGTAAAACCGCAATCAACGAACCAAGATGTTCTACCTCTTCCGATACCTGACCGATTTGGTTAAGAACAACCTCGATGTTGTCCGTAAGCGTTATGTCGTAGGTCGGCAACGGCCTATTTTCGTACTTGATTGTAAATTCCTTTACATACAATTCAAGTTCTTGTGCGCCATACATGAAACGCACGATGCTATTGGGCTTTAGTTGCGAAAGGATGTAAGGATGTGTTGCAAGGAAATGCTCGTCAAACTTTAACGGGTATTCGTAATAGTACACGTTGTTTTCAAGCATGTGCGACATCATTTCCGCGTCAAGGCGTTCCTCGGCATCCTCTACGTATGACGACGGCATCGATATGCCAAGCACTACAAAGTTGTCACCCGATTTCGGCTTTTGATATATGTTTGGCATCAATGTGCCGAACGTTTCGGTTTCCTTTTGTAGAATAAGCGTTACGCGCCCTTGTCGGCTATCGGGATATTTGTTCGCGTTTCTTGGATGTCCATTGCCGATAATTGGGTCAAAGTTGCCATCTACGTCGTAAAAGTTTGCTCGATAGTCGTCCCAATCCACTTGGACGTTAAATGTGCTACCGATACAATCGCCGCTACGCATGCTAATGCGCATTTCTTGGGTTATTGCGGCGCACGCATAGATGTCAAACGACAATACGGGCAATACTACGGCAAAATAGCCTTGTATGTAATTGCCGTCGTCGTCAACATCATCAATCCACTTGTCCGCAACGGCCGTTGTCTTGTCAACGGGAAACGCCGTTACGATGCTTTGCGAGCCAAGTTCGGGTTTGATGTCGGAAAACTCGTGAATCTCATATAGAGGTGCCAACGGGTTTACGACGTTTGGAAAAACGGAACCATCGATTGCGTCATAATAGTCCTTTATTTCCAAATTTGGGTCATAGTTCGGATTTGCGGTGCCGTCGCTAAGATATGGGCTAACTTTGTTGAAAATCGTTTGCGCATAAATAGACGGCATCAAATGCTCGCGCGTAAACGGGTGCTTGATAAGGCGCACAATTTCGCCGCCAACTACACCCGTATATATCGGGTATGAATTGGGCGAATCTTGGCTATTTCCTATCGTAAAGTCCCAATTTTGGTTGCCGTACCAACGTATTTGCGGATAGCCATAGGGAATGTTATCCTCGCTACCATAGCCCGCAATTCGGGTGATGATTTTGTTGTTTCTCGGCGTGCGGGAATTGTTCTTTAAGCCGACACCTTTGCCGAATCTAAACACATAGGGTTCGTTGGAAAGGCGTTTTTCGTTGCTTTCGTATATTTCATTCGAAGGCAATCCGTATTCGATAAGGAACCGCTTTCCTTGCGCATAGCGGGCGTCGCTTTCATCTATTTGGGAAATGACGTATGCAACATTCCATGTGTCATAGCCCGTTTTAAGCGCATCGGCTATCGTATTGTTATCAAATGTTAATACATCGCTAAGTTGGTCGTCCTTGTCGGACGGGAAACGCTCGCTTTTTGCCACCACCCATTCGGTGTACTCGAGATTCTTGTTAAGTTTATCGATAAAGTCTTGTGGCGTACCCATCCACGCAAACGACTTGTTTTGCGAAAGGTATTTTGTTTGGTCATTCGTGACGGCCACATCCGAAAACGGCAAGTTGGAAAGAATGCACATCGGGTGATAGAACACGAACGAATACTTCGTTGCGCCATGCAAGTCGCCGTTGTCACTTACCATTCCTTCGCGAACCACTGTAGGAGGGTTTACAAGAATATACTTTACGTCATTGTAAACAATATATTCTTGCATCGTCACGACAAGGCTATTGTCGGGATATATGACATCGCCGCTAATGTTGTCGCCCAAAGACATGACAACGCTACTTACCACAGCCCGTTTTAGAGTAAGGTTGTGGAACGACGTGCCGTCGGCATTGTATATAGGAAATGTCCTATTATGTCCTAAAATATTTTGAGCCATTTTAGCGCTTTTGCGATTGCAAATATAAGCATTATTATACAAATAACCAAAGAAATGTGGTATATTTTAGGTATTTTTATAACTTCCTTGGTCTTTTCGATGAATTCTGTACGAATTGAATCGCGATATATCGTGTCAATTTGGATTTTTATCTTGTCAAGGTATATCGTTCTTTCAACGTACTTGGTATTGTAGATGGTGTCGCCTTTTTCGTAGATGCTAACGTAGATAGAGTCACGCGTATTGTTTATGATGGTGTCGTGTTGGGTATTGGTGATGTACCTATCTATATACCTATCACGATACTCTATTTGCTTTCGTGACGCGCACGAACATAGAATCAAAAGCGTAATCAAAAAAAGCAAATGTTTCATATTATATATATTAATAATGTGTAACTCTAAATTGTAGCGTATTCCCGCGTAGCGTCAAAAGACGGGCATGCCTTTGCCGCAAAATCGCGATGGCCATATATCTTTGCCTTTGGGTATTTGCGTCGCAAATCGCGCAATAGGCTTAAAAGCGACGATATTTGTGCGACTGTGCGCGTATCTTTCGGAGTAAGCCCGTCGGCGCCACACCCGCCCACATAACACACACCGATAGAACGCGTATTGTGGTTCTTGCAATGTGCGCCAACAAGGTTCTCGTCGCGGCCTTTCATTATGCGCCCGTCGCGATAGACGACGTAATGATAACCGATGGTCGTATATCCCTTTGCCTTATGCCATCGTGTGATGTCGGCAATGGTAAAGTCTTTTCCCTCTTTCGTTGCGGTGCAATGAACGATTATTTCGTCGATATTGCGCTTGTTGGGCGATAGCCCTAATGCTTGCCACGTCTTTTCGCCAACAACCCCGTCGGGGGTAAGGCCGTTTGCCCGTTGAAAATCCTTTACGGCCTCCTCCGTTATATCCCCAAAGATACCATCCTCGACAAGGTGCAACGCCCTTTGAAGCGTCTTTACAACGTTTCCGCGACATCCTTTCCGTATTGTTTTTTCAGCCATAATTTAGTTTTTTAAGTCGTTTGGCAACTTTTCAACAATTTCGACTCGCGACCTGTTTGGGCAACCCGCAAGTCCACAAGTGAAAGGGAGCAAACTTTCAATTTTTCTACCTTGTTTGGCTATTTCCTTGCGCAAATCACACATTTGGATTTGGTATTCGTTTTTCATATCAAGGATTTGCCGTTCAAGGTCGTTATACTTTTCGCGCAATTGCTTGTTTTCGTCAAGCAGTTGTTTGTTTTCCTCCCTTAATAGGTTTCTATCCTCTTTGATGTATGCGCAAGACGACTTTAAGTCCTCAATCGTCTGTTGATACACATCTTGTTGTGATTTCCACCCATCTGCCTCGGCTTGCGTAGCCTCGCCGTCGTTTTTCCGTTTATACGCACGATACGTAAATATCCAACCGCCACCCATTATCGTTGTGGCCGCCGCAAGAACAAACTCCATCCATCCCATAGTTTTACACGTTTACAGTTACAGGTTCTTGTGTAAGTTTCTCTTCGTTATCCCTAATTTCGTTGCTGCGATTTTCGGCAATGTTATGCGCTTTCTGCGCCAACTTTTCAGCATCAACGCTATTTCTATCTGTGAGTTCGCCGCGTTCCTTGATGACGCGTTCAACTTCGTCGGGACTTGCGTCTGGACAACGCTCGAGAATCGTTTGCGTAGAAAGATACGGAGCCTCCATTGCAAGGTTGGTGATTTTCGTATTGTTCGTTTCAAGCGACCAAGGCGTAATTTTGGCGCCGATGCGCACTTTCGCGTACTTGTGTACGCCGTTGGTTTCAAGGTCAAGACCCTCTTGATGCAAATAGACCATTTCGTTAATGAATCGTTGCCAATCCAACGCGCCTTGCGTGGCCAACGAAAAGTCATTTGACATAGCCAAGGCGATACCATTGCCACCGCTATTGGTAGCCGTGATGTCTTTTGGCGTGATAAAGGATGTTGACGAGAAAAGCGAAATCTTTTCCTCGAGTCTCTTTAAGTAGCCATCCATCGTTTGCGGCTCTGGGAAATCCAAAATCTTGGCATCTTGCTTGCCGTTGGTCGTATCGCTTGAAAGGTTGATGACAAGGGTTGATGAATCGCGTTGGAAACTTTCCCTATCCATTTCGCCCCAAAGGACAAGCGCAAATGTGCCGAAACGTTTGAGCGCAATAGCTTGAATGTTCGACATAAGTTCCCACATTTCGATTGTGCTTTCGGCGTATTCCCAAGCCACCTTTCCGCGCTTGTGCAAAAGCGGGCAACGCGAAAAGCCATGCACTTGTGTCTGCGTTTCCCAACTACCGCCAACGGACGATTGCGTGGTGCGATAATGGTTTCTATTGTCAAAGGTGTCAATGACAAGTTTGTCGTCAACCATATACACCAACGAACGTGCAACTTCGCGTCCATATTCGTCGTAATTTGGCACGATTTGATAGCCGTCCTCGTATGAGTAACTTGTCATTTCATAACGGCCGCTTTCCTTGTCGAACGAGAACAAAACGCCGCAGTTTCCAAGTTGCTTGCAAGTGTTTACGGCCTGATACTTGAACCATTCGCACTCTCGCCATAACCATTCTTGCTTGATTTGGCTAAACAAATCTTTTTCACCATCCGAAATATTATGATTGCAAAGATTAAACTCTACTGGATTGGCCGTAAGGTTGCGAACGTGCGCCGCGTGAATAAGTTTTTGGAATGACGCCGTTTCCGTAAGCTCCATCATGTGCGACGGCATTTGGCATCCGTCAATAATAACCTTGATGTGAGGGATAGACTTGTTAAGTATGATGTGGTGCAAGTCTGGCCTATATTCGGTAATATACGTATCTTGCGAAATAGGCTGCAAGGACAAGTTGGTGAAACCCGTGTCGATTTTTTGGTTAATCAGCAACTTGTTTTGCTCGTAGCCGTGTCCCTCCATTACACCGCCACGAGTAAAAGGCTTCATTTGCATAAGCCTTGTTGGGTCGTTTAGAAACCAACTTATGTCATGTTCTCTTATCATATAGCACTTAAAACATTTAATATTTCATTTGCGTTACGTATTTTTTTAACCTTTTTAAGCCTTGTGTCCTCTTGTTCGTATTCGCTATCGACATTAAGGAAAGCAAGCATGTCTGACGATTCCGCGCGTTGCCTTGATATGCCAGCGTCGTCGCGCAACATTCGGTAACAATCATAAACCATTCCGCTACACAAAAGAATGATGTTGTCGGTAAGGTCGGGTGACATACCTTTAAGCATGGTTTTCATTTGCTCTTTCGCCATCATCGTTATCCTCCCGTTTGGCGTCTTTGCAAATTGGAAAATTCGGCTTTCAAAGACAAGATGTTTAAGTATCGTCGTGCCGCCGCTACGGCGCATATTCTTGTGGTTGTATTTCATTTGCGCCAAACTTGGGTCAAAATGAACCAAGCCGCTTTTTATCATTTCCATAGCAACGTGTCCCGCCTCGTCTTTTCGTGTCTTGAACGATGTCTTTCCCCTATTCGATGCAGATTCGGCGCCGCTAATTTGCATAGAACGTGGAAAGCAATCACGCAAAAATCCGAAACCTTGGACATCCACAAGCATATCTTTTTCTTGTAGGTTATGCTTGTCGCGAAAACGCATAGCCATTATAACGGCCTCTCTATTCGTGTTGTCCATCGAATATTCAATGTCTTTGCATATAAAGCCGAAATGTGACCATTTTTCCCAATACATGAATATAAGGTTGTCAAAACCCGTTGACGCCATATCCATAGTCATAAAGCGCTTTTCGCATACACTATCATGGGGGATTGCCATAGGTCGGAACATCCGCTCAATGTCGATTTGCGACACCTCGCCGTCGAGTTCGTCAGACTCGCTATCTTCGTCATTGAGCGAATAATTCCAGTTTTCCGAATAAGACGACTGCGCCGTCGCCGAATTTGCGGCAAGCCCCCTATAACGCTTGTTTTTTGCAAGCATTTTTTTGTTGTCGCGAACACTAAATGAATAAAAGACCATAGACAAGATAAAGTCCTCGTATGTCATATCTGGGTCTTGTGCGATAAGCGAATCAATATGGTCTTTGCACTTTTGGTATACCTCGAGTTTTGTGCGGCCAAAGTATGTCTTGTCAAGGTCGCCCTCTTGCATGTTGAAAAACATTACCACACCATCCATAGACTTGTCGATGGTGCCGTCATCGTTTATCCAGCCGCCGCCATGTTCGCCCTTCCCGCAAAGTTTGCGCAAAAAACATTCGCGTTCGGGGTTTTGTGCCAAGAAAATTTGCGCCTTTCCCTTTGAATCGCTACGCAAACGCGGGAAAAACGATGTTATTGTGCGCCAAGAAAACTTGTTGCATTCCTCAAAGATAAGTTTCTTTGCTTGCAAGCCCTTTGCGATTTTGTCTATGACGATTGGGCTTTCGTTGTCCAATTGCTGAAACTTTATTTCACCGCCGTTGTAAAGTTTCATACCCATGTCGGCTTGATTTCGGATGATTTCGCCTATTGGGTCATGTGGTTGACGCTTTACGCTTCTATCAATCAACGGGTACATTTGCTTTAATGTATCACTTACTTTGCCCGCGCCCCAAAAGTCGCTAATATTGCGCATAAAACAAACAACTTTTGCGTTGTCGTTCATAAGGTATTCGATAGGTGCGTAATATAAGGCATAGGATTTGCCACCTCCAGTCGCCCCAGTCATCGCCACAATATCGGCGTTCGACCGAATAGCAAACTTTTGGTTGCCATCCTCCAATGGAGATAGAACTATGTCATTCTTCTTTCGAGCCATTAATGATGCCTTATTTTTTTTGCAAATATATAGATTTTTTGCTTGTAGATTTGAAAAATAAAATGGAATTTTTAATTATACGCGCAAAAACTAATAAAAAACCAATAATTATGCAATTTTTATATAATATCTATCTATATTTGCAACAAATTTACAACCAAAATTACAATTTTTATAGTAGAAAACTATGACAAAGGACGAGATTTTACAGAAAGTAAATGATTATTGTAATGAGAAAAGTTACACGGAATCAACTCTAACCACGAATTTCAAGGACAAGTTCGCCGACCACTTTATCAAAGCCTATCCCGATGGCAAGATTGACGACGAGCAAGTCATTGCAAACATGAAATTTGCCATCAATTCGGCTTTTAGCAGCGCAAGCAGCATCATTTCCGACAACAAGAATGCTTTTGCCGCAAAGGAAACCGACTATCAAAAGCAGATTCAAGAGTTGACCGAAAAGTTAGCCAAGGCGAACGGCGGCGAACCCAACAAAGGTGGTGCCGACATTCCCGATGACGTGAAAAAGCAACTTGCCGAACTCGAGGCATTTAAGACCGAACAGAAACAGCAAGAACTTTACAACAAGGTCATCGACTTGGCAAAAAAAGACATCCGTCGCGACCTGCACGGCTCTTTCGAAAAGTATGCGAAAGACTACAAGGTTGCGTTGGATAAGGGCGAACAAGAACAAGCGACCGAACTTGTCACCAAGTTCCAAGACATTTTCATGGACACCATCGGTGAAATCAAGCCGCTTAAACCTCATCAAAACCAAAAGCGCGACGAAGAGTTCTTGTCGGCCATCAAAAAGGTAAAAGTATGTTAAACTTCAAAATCCACAAAAAAGCATGGTAACAAACTTGGCTTATTTCTACGAGGCATCGCGCAAGATTCGTGGTGGCAAGTGGGTATGGGTAAAGGACGGAAACGGCGAGCAGCGTGGCAACGTTCTCCTTGGCGGCACCATCCTTAACCCCAAGAATGGCTTTGACCATCTCTATGCGGCACAACTCGTTCAGTACACTCCAGGCTCGGGTTGCTTGATTTTCCGCTCGTTCAAGGTTCATACGGCAACCGCCGCCAGCACCGACACCACCATCTATGTTGAGGGCGATGGTTATAGCGACGCACCCGAGGTCGGAATGGTTGTTATGAAAGCACCCGAATCGGTCGTTGTCGAAACCCTTACCGCCGACACCACATCTGGCGCCGTGACCAAGACTGCCGCCGACTACACAGGCCAGTCGGCAAAGATTACCGCCGTCACCTACGACAAGGCAAACGGCAAGTTCGCAATCACACTTGACAATGCACTTGGCGAACTTACCACCGACGACATCCTTGTCGAGGCAACTGGCACCGCAAAGTCCGCAAGCGCGAAGGTTCTTGTCCCCAACCCCAACACGTTCATCGAGGCCGACCGCGACCTCTTACCAACTGATGGTTATGGCATCGAGGGCGATGCTAACTATTCCATCAGCACTGTTTACAACAAGCAGGCTTGGATTGCACGCATGCAACCGCTGCCAAAGTATGTACTTGCAAAGAATCGCTCGTACATCGACGGCATCTTCTGGATTTAATTCATCACAACTAAAGAAAGGAGACAAAAATTATGGCAAACGCACTTAAATACGTTTGGTCGCCCGACGAGGCGATTGAAAAACTTTATCAGCGCGGTTTCATGGATGGCGCTAACGTCGGCTTTTTGCAGACACTTATCGACAACACCATCGAAATCGAGGAAAACGCTTTCTTCTGGCAGGAGCATTTCCGCGTAGAGGGTAGCGAGTACACAATCGACGTGTCCGACTTGAAGAAAAACCCCGCTTGGACTGTCCGTCAGCGCATCAATCGTTCGGTACCTATGGCCGACGCTATGGCACCACTTGCCGAAACGATGCAACTTGACGCCGAGGGATTCGAGGAAAAGACTGGTTCCATCTATCAGTATGGCAAGGGTCTTTTCGAAACCTCGATGTCCAAACTCGAACTTCAGGCACGCCTACGCGAACTTGGCAGCGACGAAAACCTTGTCACAGGTTTCGTTCGTGGCGTGGCCGACCTCGTTAAGGCACACAACCTTACTGTTTCGAATATGGCCGCTATGACGCTTTCGCGCGGCGGTCAATACGGCAACACCATCAATCTTGGCACTGTGGGTTCGCCAAAGACCACACAAGGTTTCAGCGGCGTTCAGACCGCACAATCGGCATACATCCCGCTTGCCAACTTCAAGACCGCTGGCACCAAGGTTTGGTCAGCCAACGATTGCGACATCCCAGAGCAGATGCGCAAGATTGAGGCAGACTTTAAGGAGGCCAACTATATTCCCGATTCGACCCCATTTGAATGGGATTTGCCTTGGGACATGGTTGTCAACACTCTTCTCAACAACGCCGCATTCAAGGCCGAGGTCAACCGCTACATCGCCCTTTACGCCCCCGACAAGGTTATCGTCGTTACAAGCGGCAGTTCGACCACCAATGTCGATTCTATCACTTGGGAGCAACTTGTGGCTTATAGCCGTTCGCCCATTTCCAAGATTGCGCCTATCCGCATCGTTCGCGAGCAGCAGACTGTTCAAGGCATCACCTCTTACCACACTGTCAAGGGTTGGAAGCCAGGAGTTGCCGTTCTTCGTCCACTTGGTTACGCAGGCGTGCTTGTTCACGCACAAGTACCCGACGTCGAACTTATGCGTAGCGGCGAGGTCAACAACGGCATTCAATTCTCGCTTGCCCGCGTTCAAGGGTTCCTCAATGTCATCAACAAGGTCGTTCCGAACGGCATGTTGAAGTCGTACCATACCGACGTGCTTGGCCGCTATGCGACTGTGCTTGACGAGGCACCTTACCACGTTTGCGTAGATACCACTACGGCAGACAACTAACAACCAAACAATGTGATTGACTAAGGATTATGACTGTTTTAGAATGGCTTAAAGCATCGACGCGCTACACGTTCGATGAAGCAACGTTTGAAAAGATTGCTTGGGACAGGGAATGCGACCCGTCTTGGGAGGTGTACGGCGACCAAGTTACCAAGAAGCAACGCGAATTGATGACGGCCGACATCATCTTTACGGCGGTTCTATTAAGCCCGTCTAATACGGCGTCCCTTAGTCAATCGCATAATGGTTATCAGAAAACAATAGGACAAGAACAAGACTTTTATCAAGACGAAAAGATAAAGTATGCAATAAGGCTTTACAATCGTTACGAGGACGATAGAGGCGATGTTCTTATCGAGTTGACGAATGCAAAAAAGATACGTATTATTCCGATTGAGGATGTTGACAAATTATCATGATAAAAGGCGAAATTCTTGAATACCCGTATCACGGGACTATCAAGCACGTTGTGCAAGGCGCAGGAAGCGATGATGACGACGAGGTCTTGATTTACGATGGCGTGATGGACGAACACATGGTGACGAGCGAAGAGGGCAAGACACTACAAACGTCCACATACATCATAAGCATTCCCCTAAAGAAAGATGCCGACGGGGAATGGATAGTGCCGCGAAAGGGCGACAAGATTACGCTTACGCGTTATGGTGAAACATTCAATTTGGTGGTTAACAATTCCGAACCATCGCAATTGGGTGGCGTCAGCATCAATGCCACAAGGAATAGTTGGTAAAGGCATAATGATATGGCAGCGACGAGTACGACAATACGCGGGCTTGACTTAAAAGAGTTCAAGGAGGCGGTAACGAAGAAACTTATCACCGAACAAACGCTACGTCTTGCGGAATACGCAAAACTTAAAATTGTCGCTATCGGGGACTCTATCAAAGCCTATCATAGTGCAAACCACATGGATAGAACGGGCAACTTGCTTGATTCGCTATGCTGGGGGGTTTCATACAAAGGCCGACTTGCAAGGGGTGGTTTTTATCGCAGTGCGAAAGCAAGCGAGGAATCGTACCTACACGAATGGTTCAGCGGAGACGAAAAGTATTTGTTTCCCGTTAACGGACACGAACTTGCGTACAACTATCTATTTTCCTATGGCAACAATGGTTCACGCGGTTGGCGCGTATTCTTTGCTATCCTTGCCCCATATTGGGGCTATTGGGAACAAGGTTTTACGATGAAAAGCCATTATGGTGGCGGTTCACAACGCTTGCAATTCGCGGTTATGACCGAATATTACGACCAAGTAAAGGCCGAATTAAAGCCGATGCGCGTTCGATTCCGCGTTAGCGTACCCAAGTACAAACACGAGGAACTCAAGGAACGTTGGAAACGTAAATTCTTTTAGACAATATGCTTGAAGATTCACGAATCAAAATATACGAATACCTTGAAGGCCTTGTCAAAGGCAAGGTTAGCGATAACGTCTATTGGATGAACGAGCCGCAAGAATTGACGGAAAGTGATGTTCAAGACGGCTTTATCGTCATACGTGTCGGCGACTTGATTGACGAAAGCGAATTTGCATCTAACACGTATAATCATGCACGTTGTTATATGGAGGTGTATATCCCGCCGAAAAGTCGTGGTCGAATAGACAAGACAAAGTACACGCAATATGAAACGGCGATGAACGCGGTAATCAACGAAGCGATAGCGGCCGACTACGGCGACTATTCGGTTCAAGAGGATAGCGTTATTTCCGTTGACGCTTTCGAAACCAACAATCAGAACAACACGTTCTTTACGTTCGTCAAGTCCTTTATTGTTATAATCTAAGATTAACTTAATTCAATAACTAAAAAAATACTTAATCACTATGTCAAAGAAAACAACTTTGAAAGCGATTGCACTTGGCTATCGCGACGTAGGAAGCAATGGTGAATACACCCCACTTATGGGCGTCTTGAAGGGTCTTACCATTGGTCAGGACGAACCTGAAAGCACCGAGATTGAGGCCGAGTTCTTTGATGCGCCATTCGACATCCAGTATGCTGGCAATCCCGTGACGTTCAATTTTGAACTTGCCAACTACGACCTCGACGAGTTGCCCAATCTTTTCGGCGGTTCCTATGATTCATCGACCGACACCTACGAGGCCGCACCAAGCGCGTTCACTTCCGAGCACGAGTGGAAGTTGGATTTCCAGCGTGGCAATTCAAGCCTTGTCATCTACAAGGGTCTTACCATCGGTACTGTAAAGAAGGATGAGGACGGCGCCCTCAACTATTCGGTGACTATTTCTACCCTTGTTTACACCGACGGCAACAATGTTGACCACCTCTACAAGGTTGTAGGTGGCTCCAACGTTACTTTCTCGGCCGTCGTAAGTCCAGCGGGCAACCCCAAGACCAAGGGCTACTACGAGAATGACGGCAGCACGGGCTATCGTCTGACTTGGGACACCACAGTTGTCACTGGCAAGACCTATTACACCAAGAACAACTAATCCAAAATTGGTATAGTTCTTTTCGTGGGCGCGGGGGACGTTTAGGGCATGCAAAATCCCTATGCGTTCCCCTTTTTCTTTGCACGCGGAAAGGACGACACCACAACGCCACACGAAACTATGAACGAAAACGATTTTAAGGATTTCCCGATAGACGTAAAAAGGGACATTGTTGACATAATCAACGATACGCCGTCGTTGGTAAGGTTAGGCGAGAAAGAATATCGCGTGAAGAACATGCGCTATTATTCGTTGTATCGCATTTGCCATCTTGTCATGGATATGCGCCAAAACGATTCGTCGCTTGACACCGACCAAAAGGTGATATTGGCCTTATGCACCGACCTTAACGCCATGTGCGAAATAATGGCCATTGTCTTATGCAATCATCTTTTTACACCCGACGATATACACGGGTATGACGACGTTGATAGCGTTATGTCGCGCAACGACAAGTACATTAAGGTGATGAAAGCCAAGGTTATGAACTCTACGTTCGACACTAACCAATGGGCGGCAATCATTCTTGGGGCGATAAAGTCCATCGACTTGTCGGGTTTTTTTTTACTCAAAAAATCGGTGAGTATGCTTACGGATTCTCTTCTGACGCGGAAGAAGAAATCGGAGGAGACAGCATCACAATTTATGGAAGCACAATCATTGCGGACGCAAGCGACTTCCTCCGAACCTTTACCCAATTCCGATTAGACGACTATCTATATCGCCTAAGTATCGCACAAATACAATTTATGGCGATAGACAATACGCATACGAAATACTTGCATGGCGCCGACAAGAAAGCGTGGAACAACTACAAGGATGCTTTTGAGGCACAAAAGAAACTTGAAGGTTTCATATCGGGCTTTGCGCCACACGGGTTGAAAGCGGGCGAGGAATACGAAGCCCCAGTACCAAAAAGAACTAAAAAATAACTACATATAAAATGGCTGAAAATCCTACAATCATTGTCGGGCATCTTGACGATTCCGAACTACTATCCAATATAGATAGGATGGTTAATGAGGTTGATGCGCGACTAAGGGGCATGACGGATGCTTTTGACAGGAATCTGCAAAACGTCGTCAGCATCTTGCAAGGCTTTAACGGGTCATTAGACTTACAAGCCAAGCAGACGGAAGAGGTGATAACGCGCATCTCTACATCCATGTCGGGGCTTGCAAAGGCTATGGCTACGTCGGGCGCAGGTTCGGGAACAGGCGGCGGTGGCGGTGCTGGTTCGGGAACTGGAACGGGTAGCACGACCGAGCCCGAAACTGTCGGCGAACTAAAGAAAATCATTGCGGCCGAAAACCAACGTCGCGACGCGATGAAACTTGAATCGGACGAACTAAAGACGCAAAACGAGGAACTTGCAAAGCAACAAGAAAGGCTTAAAACCCAATTGATGACGCAAGCGCAACTCGAGGAATACGAACGCAAACGCACCGAACGCGAAACAAAGAAAAGCCAATCACCGTTGTTAAAGGAATTCAATGCGGCAAATTCCATGTCAACAAAATCCCTTTCCGACGCATACGACAAACTTGCTCGTCTTCAAAAGGTTCAACAAGATATGCGCGACAAGGGTATTTTTGACGAGGTTCAGCTTAATCGCGTACAACAAGCCATCGATAGGACGACAAGCAAGATAGATACGCTTAAACGCAAGTTGTCGAACAACCCAGTTACTTTGGCAGATGTATTGAAGATGCCCGAACGTTCGGTTCAAGAGGTTGCCGACAAGATGAAAGCACTGAAAAAGGTTATCAGCGACCCCACAAGCGGAACACACGCGCAGGAGGTAAGCAAGTTAAGCAG